>Ga0116228_10001146_pt1 | contig 21738 bp, 15 predicted proteins | sample S1TSphfallax_2_FD_89694 | JGI IMG/M metagenome (GOLD analysis project Ga0116228, IMG submission 89694) | Host-associated microbial communities from peat moss isolated from Minnesota, USA - S1T2_Fc - Sphagnum fallax MG | ecosystem: Host-associated > Plants > Peat moss > Unclassified | place...
CTAGTGGGTGCCCGTGGCCGAAGGCCACTGTGAAGCCCCCTGTGTGAAATCCAGGTCCCAAAATTGAGATCCCACATCCTGAAAATCACATCCTAAAAGTTTTCAGGTTTCGGTCTTGGAAACTGCGAGTGTGAAAATCTAGGCCCCAAAGTTGAGATCCCAAGTCCTGAAAACCATGTCCCGAAAACCATATCCTAAAATTTCCCAGGTCTTTTTGCATGCCCTGCCCCTACCGCCCTGCCCTGTCTGTAACTGCTGCCTTGCCCCTACCCTGCCCGTCAGACAGACATTGTGGCAAAACCCTAAAATGAGCTCTACACCACCAGCACTACGACCTACCTACCTACGGATCGCAGAGGCCGGTTTTGCCAGTGAATTAAAATGCAGAATTGTTGTGTCAATCAGACAGACGCACACACGGACATAGTGAATTTATATATAAGATTGATATAGTGATCAGAACTAGGGATGAGAATCCCTGGTTTCAGGGAAATAGGTCACCAATGACAAAAATGGGGATGAATGTCAACACAATGAAAAAATAATAGGGCATGAAAGTAGCACAACATTTTTGAAAAATTAGGATTTCTTACCTTAGCCTACAAGTTATTTTTTATTTTTTATTTTTTTGTATTCTAGGGATTCGGGAGTTGGAAACAATGTTTTTTACAAGTATTTTGTGAGGTAGTTTGAATTGGCAAGAATCTCAAGAATATTTAGTATTTTTATTGGTAACACAATTATAGAAGTCTGTCCAAATAAAGATAGAATAGTGGCAAAATATTATCCAAAATTCAAAGTTGTGTTAAAAAATGATGAAATTTTCTCCCAAAAGCATTTTTTTTCAAATTATTGGCAAGTTTTCAAAAAAAACTAGCATTTCTTTTTCTTTTTCTTTCTTGCCACATTTGAAAAAATATATACTAAAAATTACACATGATTGGCTCTTATAAGTGAAGAAAAGAACAAGTTTAATAGTGAACATGCATAAATAACATTTTGAAATTTGAGAATCATTATAGTTCTTTTAGTTAATCAAATATCACTTTTCTTTGAATATTTAAATAATTGCCCTAGATACTCTTTCATACCCTATTCTTCTTATCTCAAATAATGAATTTTATTTTTCCAAAGATGAGTTGGTCCCCAATTTTCAAATTTTCATGCCCACTTCAACTAACTTTATAATTGTACCTCTAATCAGGCATGAAATCACAAGCAAAGGTTGAAATTGATGCCCAAACTAGGTTTAATTTACGAGAAACTTTGTTGAATTCTCCGTATAACTACCTTCGAGGACAGGTGCTTTAGCATGTGTTTTTCTTTAAGCTATCAAGTGAAACATGCAATGCAATCTTGGAACAAGTAGCAGTTGTTCGATAGGTTAAGCTACTTGTCAAAAATCCTTAAGGTTCATACGGCATTCTCATCATTATTCTTTTCTTGTGTTAACATTGGTATTAGTTTATTAACACCATGGTAAAATACTAGTGACAATTTTTTGAGGAATTGCTATATAGGTGGTTTTTTATAATTTTTCATAGGAACTTTTTCTAAAATTTCAAATTTTGAAATCTATGGTATGGTCATCCCTAATATTTCCAAAGACCATTATTCCATATACACCTCATTTCCAAAGTCTAATTATCTCTTTTTATTTCTAATAACTATTTCTTATGCTACTTACTTTTTTAATAATAATTTCCCTTCTTTCCTAATACTTCCATCTTTATAACTATCTTCTCTTCTTTTCCCTACCCACCAACACATATATGAAAAAATAAATTAACATGTGTCTTTTCATGTCCATAGAATTTATATAAAATCAAATTAACTTTGACATTGACACGACTAATGATGAATTATTGAAAACCATATGAAAACATAAGAAGAAGAAAAAGTTGATTGTCATTGGTAGGGCGTAGCAATGTGGAGCCCAAATTTAATAATATATTAATATTTTAACCTTATCTCAATTGATCGTCATTAGTAGTGCGGAACAACACAAAGCTCAAGTAATATTAAATTCCAATGACTAGTAATCAAAACTAATACATGGGGGAATCCTTTCTTTGAAATTCTTTGGAATCCTTCGTATGGTCATCAATGGACCATTCCAAAAACAATTCTAGAAATAACTAACTCATTTTCAAGCCTACCTATTTCATTTCTTTCTTAATAACTACTTCCTTTTCCTATTAACTTTCTTAATAACTATCTCCCACCTTTCCTAAGAATTATTTCACTCTTTTTCCCTATCCACCAACATGGATATGAAAAAAAAAACATGTGTTTTTTCATGTCCATGAAATGTATATTAAATTAAATTAAATTTTTCATTGACATAAATAATGATGAATTATTGAAAACCATATGGAAACATATGAAAAAAATTAAATAGTTGATTGTCATTGGTAACGTGTAATAATGCGAAGCTCAAATTAAGGATAATGAACATAAAGTTTCCAACTCCAGAAGATTGAAATGCCAAGAAATGGAATTGTTCCCTCATTTCGAGGCCCTTAAATCAAGGGCTAGATATTGCCTTGCCCAAGATAATGACATGTGCACACTTATAAAAATCTATATGTCTCTCATAAGGTCTATGGTCATTATCTTTCTCTCTCTGCCCTCGTTCTTCTCTTCTTATGCAACAAGTTTTTGTTTACATTTTCAAGGAAAATCTTTCCAAATTTTTCACACAAGATCCTCATCTTACTTTCTGTTTGTGAATCTTGCATAATATTATATATAATTTTGGGAAATTTGTAATTTTTTGGTTTTTTCAAGGGGGTGAAGAAGGGGGCAATTTATCTTTTGAAACTCTGGAATGGATAGGTAAAATTTTTGTCATTCGAAGCAAGATTCCAGGGTGGTTTTTTTTGTTGAAAGGGAGTTTGAAGGTGTTTGCATGGTGGAGAAAGAAAAAAAGAAGGAAAAGGAAGAAAAACAGTAGAAATGAGCTAAAGTGCATTAGGATTTGAGATTTTAAAAGAATTCAAATTCTCGTCAACAACAACCAACCTATCATCAGAAGAATTTTCTTCATAAACCCTAATTTGGTGCATTCATTTTTTTGGAATAATCATTAAACTTTGTACCATTTGCAAATAAAGATCTTTCTTTTTGTTGTTTAGTGAACTTGGAATGGTGATGGCCACATGTCGCAACCCTAGCCTTGGGCCTACGATCAAAGCAACGGTTTGCAAGGGTGTGGGTCAAGAAGAAGCCCGAAAGTCACATTTCATGCTTCTGGGAATGTAGGAAAATGTGAAGGAATGAACCTTCATTGGGAATTAGAGTCCTAATAGACGCCCAAATATTCAAAGAGTGATTGTAGGGGTCAAAACCTATTAGATTGAAGAGTTCATTATATCATTGGAAATCTTTTAGAACGTAGATGTCTAAAATGGGCTCACATGACCCATTTGGACACTTGAAACACAAATCATGGCCAAAAAAAGGGTCAGGAGTCAAATTGGCAATTTGACTCCTAACCATTAAAAGTTGAAAATTGCCCGGATTTCCTTACGTGCAAGTGGCATGCGACATATCGTTGAAAAGCTCTCGACAAGAGTTACAACTTTGCTTTAGACCTCATCTCAATTGAAGGTTTTCACACAAAGTTGTAGGCCCCTAAAGTCGCAGGAATCCCAATGGTGAGAATTTCGGGACTCCCACTTGGGAGTCCCGGGACAAAATGACATTTGAATGCTAGTCCCATGGCCATGCACAGAGTATACTATAAGGGGAAAGGTGGTGGCTTCCCCCAAATTCGGGCCATGGTGAGTCTTGTGAATCCGTGTTTGCCCATGGTTCATCTATGCACCAAAGTGCTTCAACTATGCACTAACCAACTTGTTCTTTGGTTTGTGCAGGCCTGTGTGAGTGAGTAAATTGCTTGTCACTCTTCTTAGTCCCATCCTAGAACTCTAGCACACCCTTCTACCCCCAAAGTGTTGCGAGCCAAGGAACGTGCCCCAGCTCCTTACTCTTCAGTTGTGCCTCAGACTCACACTTGAGTCTATCAAGGAGCTTGGGAGCGCATCACCACATCTCAACCTTGTAGGAACAAGACATTTCTTTGATGTTTTCTTTGATCTAAACCCTATAATTGGCAAGGCTTCTTGTCCTCACATATTTATTTTATGGAGATAACTCTTTTTACTTGTTGCTTAAAATTTTTATGTGCAAAAACATTTTAAATTTTTTGGTTACACTAAGGATGTTTCATCCATGTTTCATATTACTTATTCCATTAAACAAAGATGTATTGTCGTTTTGTAGATCTAGGGATTGAGTTTTTTTTAATTTGTCACTAGATTGGTAGAAAAAAAGCTAGCAGAGTACTCCAATACCTTTCAACCTTTCCCATTGATTAGGTTGAATGTTCATAAGGCACATGGTTAACCATTGTGAGAACCTTGTTTTCAACCTATTCCTTTCTCCCCTTAAAAACCTTTCTATTGCATTCTTGAACCCCATGTCAGAAAGTTCATTTTCAAGATATTCATACTCATTATCTAAGGCCAACCTTAACTTGGCCAATTTGTCAAGATCTTGTTCATCATAATGGATGATGCTTACATCCAACATCTATGTAACCAAAGTGCAGACATTATCATCCCACTAATTTTTTCCATTACAAACCCCATCAATTTCCCCCCTACCTTCACCTTAACTTGACTTGGTTTTTTCCCAATAGCTTTGTGAGCTTCAGATGTGGCATCTTCAAACTTTTTATGGTTTCTACATTCTACTTTTTGTACATTTTTCACCTTAACCAAATTAAAAACAAGAAGGACACTACTATTACATGTTTCCTTGGGAGTTTCAATGGCAACTATACCCTTGAAACGTTCATGGGTAGTTGTACCCCTAGGAGGTTCTTGGCCAATTGTAGCCTTATAAGCTTCATGGATAGCTAGTTGTGCTTGCATCCAAAGCCTTCTAAGTGTTGATGGACTTGCTGATTATTGTTCTTCAAATGGCTAAAGAGGGGTCAAAAAGCTTAACATAGCTTGTTGCCCTGCAAACATCCCCAGTGCATGGTGCATGGCCCATGTAACTTGCATCCATGGAGGAGGCACCCGCCACAACCAAGTTGTAGAGGCTTGAGCTTGTATTGAAATTGTTGCTTCAACAACAAGTGTTGTAGGAACCACAACAAGTAGTGTAAGGGCAGGCCAAACTTTTGGGATGGGAGATTTGGGTGAGGCAATATTTTCCCTTTCTAGTGTGGCAAGGAGTTGCTTCTGTCTCTTACATTTTGTGCCACAAAAATCAAGGGTCACAACAATTTTTTTGTGATTTTTCACATTTTTAATTTAATCTCCCTCTTTTTCTACATCTACACACCTTGAAAAAAACACAAACACCTAAATATCCAAAGCAAGTCTAAATGCATTTTTCTATAACTCTTGAACCACGCACCTAAATAACATATTAAAAATAAGAGTCACACTTCATGAAAGTTGAACTTACCAACCTCAACCTCATAGTCTTCATCTTCTGACCTCATATCCTGGCAGAGCTCTTCTTCATTATCCTTCACCTCTTGCCTTTTGATCGTGTCATCCATCTCCATTAAGTTGGGGGGGCCACCTATTTTTTTAATCCTACTACTTTTCCATGGAGGCACTATAGGGGTGGTTAGTTGTGAAATTTTCAATAACACTTGGGGAGCAAGCATTAATCCTACTTTCGTCTGAAAAATCAACTCTCTTCAAACCTCAATGGGTAAGTAAGAAAGAAGATCGTAAGAACTAAATTCCTCAAAAGAACTAAAACAAACATAAAATGGATGTTTAGTAGAATAATGAAACACCATATTTCAAATGCAACCCACAATAAAACTTTGAAGTACTTCCTATTGTCACAAAACATGCTTACAAGCAAAAAGATTAAGGTAAAATGGGGAGCTATGTACTTAAACCCTAAACATTTAAGATAAATTTGCAATGGACCAATAGCCTTCAACCATGTGGACATTCAATAATCATTAAATAATTAAGAAACAATAAAAATATGACAAAGTTCAATTAATGTGGAAGTTTTTCTCAAAACCTTCTTGCATCTTGTAAACAACAAAGAAGATGACCAAATTCAAACTTGCGAGGAAATTGGAACTTCAACAAGTGTTGATATAATAACTTGTGCACAAGCAAATTACGGTACAAAGATTAAAGGACCTAATGTAGGCTAGAACAAATTTAACTATGAAGCTAGTAAGTAAAATATACTTACAATGTTGTAGCAGCCACATTGATGGGTGCCAACATTTTTTTGTTTTTCACCATTCGAACATCTCGTAATTTTTCATGAATACATTTTGACCCATCATTATTTGAATCATGATCATCACTTGAAGTAACGTCATAGCCAAAACTATAGTCCTTAAAACGGGCTTTGTATGCGGTATGTCCACCAATCATTTTGTCATCTTCAATGTCATCAACAATAACATATGGTAAAGGATCTCGATATAATAATTTCAAAGGACTTGCTACCATGTGCCCACTACTACAATACATCTCCTAACATTGTCGTATTCCATGAAATTCAAGACAAAAACCTTAGTACACTAGGTTGTTATACACTAAGGTTCAATGTTTGTGTAAAAGCAAATGTCACTAAAAGCTTGCAACTTCAATGGTCCCTACAAGATTACATGCTCACATAGAGGAATTTGTCAAAACTACAAATTAGGTTTGGTAGTTAGTATGTAGAATCTACACATTTAAAAACTACCTAGGAGGAACACCCTAAATCCCCACCTACCTATCATTAATTGTCACTCAATACCACCACTAATATGCAGTCACAACGATGATTAGGCAAACAAGAATTTGGGAGAGACTTTGGCACTAATTGGTATGGTCTTGTATAGATGTTCTCTCAAGCAAAACAAGGCAACTTTGTGAGAAGAATGTGCAGGCACCAAAGGGTGAATGTGCATCTACAAGCCCATAATCATATTGCTATTATATGAGAAGCTGTAACAATTTTTCATTGGGAGATGAAACAATTACTAAGATTGAGCAATTAGGTGAAACACCATGATTATTACAATTAATTTATTTTTCATCTATGGAAACTTTATATTTTCTTTTCAAATAAACTTCATAGTTCGTTTATGTGTGTTTTGGTTTTGGAACAAATTTAAGGTTAAAGGAATTAAACAAGCTAGTTGAAGACACAACATGAACTATAATTGACGCAAGACCAAAAGGAGTAGTCAAAAGAAAATAAGGCATCGAAACCGTGGTATTTGTTTCTATCGAATATGTTTTTCATATCTAAATATCATTCTTTCTTTTGTTCTTTACCCTCATCACTAGACCATCATTTCATAATGTCAATGTTCAAGTATGCTTATCAACATATTGTGAATCATGTGAAGCACATGTGCGGAACCATTCAGTAACTATACATAGTTATGATTGAACTTTTAGTTGCTCAATTTGCTAGTTATGGATTTATGCATGACAACATGTTTTAGTGTGGATAAGACCTAGTTATTACCCTTTTGGGATCAATTGTGGGCAAGTTATATGTTGCCATTATGGCTATTTGTTGGCACCTATCTAGCAATTATACTTCATTTTTTATATTTCTAAGGAGTTTTATACATACGTGAACTTGTAGCAACAAAAGTCTCTAGTGCCACATGTCAATAGAAACTTCAAGTAATAAAGTTATATCATCTAGAGTTGACTGAAGAATTGGGTTGTGTTGGTTACCGATGGATGCAAGAATCAAATACAAGCAGACTATCGCATAGTTCATTTAGCTTATGGTAATGAAACTCCCATGGCTATGACTTCATAACCTCACATGCAAATTTACAATTTTAAAGACTGGATAATATCCATTACATTCTTAAAACCAAGGCATTCAGTTTATATGTTGTGTATAAGAGAATTCTACATTATGGTTAGATGGAGACCTTTGGAAAAGGATGGAGGCAGTAGGTTTAGTGAGGATAATTAATGCCTTCACTACTCATAGTGATAGAAGTCAACACATTTTGTTTCTTAAAATAACCTTGTGGCCTTAGAATTTATATTATTATGGAAATAAGATCATTTCCAATAGTCTAGTCTTTTGGTCCATGTACTAGTTTTTTGAATCAGAAATGTAGGGCAATTTTTTTTAATAAATTGTTATGTTCATACTATTGACTTCAAAACATATGATTGGAGGACATTATTAGAGACATGGTTACTCTATGTGTGTATGTTGTGTTGTCAAGACACAAACTAAAGAATTAATTTGAATTTGTTATGTTGTTATGTAAGATACCTTTCATTTTGGTTCAATGAAGTTTAAGACCGATTTCCAGATATTGATAAAAAAACTTGCAAGCCTATCTAGGTTGGATTTCACATACATGGACAACGTCGCAATTTATCACACTCGAATAAGTTTGTTTTTTGGATTTGATCATACCTAGGCTTTAGGACTTTCTCTTGTTTCAAGTCAATGTTGCAAAAACTCTCTACTCACATCTAATTAGTTTTTGTTCGTGTGCAATTACCTTTAAAAATTTCATCTTGATGTTGAAGGTCTTGGCCATGGAATTTTTTAGTTTTTACTTATTCTAAAAAAGTTTTTGCATTATTTATGGCAATATTGAAGCTTGAAACTTGATAAAATCCAAGTTGTGTTATTATTATGTTAGCATTTTTATGTCTAGATAGTGGATTGTCCTAGCACTTTTCAATGCACCATGTTTATGTTTTGTTCACCAACTTCAAGTGGTATAATTTAGGTTAAGTTATGAAACAGTTGATCACATTTTTAGAAGTTGACAAAATAAGTCCAAGGATTACACACCTCATTGCCCACCTTCTTTCATTGGTTGTAGTTTGTTATATGTGCATCATGTTGTAGAATTTTCCAAAGTTCGGTGTTAGATAGAGGATTTGATGGCAAAGTACTACAATCTAATGCAATGTAGGTAATTCATGATGCCTTTATTATGCCTTCACAACTTATGGCCCAAAAAGTTCAAGTTCATGACAAAACATGATGGTGGAAGATCTCTCAAATTGAAGTATGTTTATTCTAAATCCATGTTTTGATATGTGAACTAATTAATTTTCTACATTTTATCTATCAAATTATTTTTTAAGTAGCTTAGCGTAGTGGCATTCAATGGTGTAGTTGTCCAGAATGTTCATGTCTAGAATCTTGGTGCCCACGACATTTACACTTTGTTCTCCATTATGGCTATTGGGTAGAAGCTACAAATTTGCAATATGTCATGTTACTATTTTCTTCCAATATAGGTGGAAAAATAATGTGTGATTTGAAAATGTATGAACTATTTATGTTCTTTGTGGAATTGAATGGGTAGGTCTTCACTTCTATGGCCTATTTTAATTTTTGGAGTGTGGTGTTAAGCTCAACACCATTTGATGGAGGATATTTAGGGTTCTTGAAAAAATCAGGCTTGACAATATACCCTTCACAAACAAGTGCACTTCCAACCATAATTTATATGTCTTATTATCTTTGGTTTTATGGTCTGTGCATAGGTTGGATAATTGAATTTGCCCATAGGAGGCACTTCGTATCAATGTAATGATTTTGGCAATTTTGCATTATATGCAAGTTAAGGTGCCTTTGGTGTAAAGGGGTGAAAACACATTACAAGTGAACTAATTTTCACCAAAAAAGGTGATGTATAACAAATATTATGTACACAATAAGTTTAAATTTTGATGGCATCATTTGACAATCCTATACATAAGCAAAAAAACCTTAGAATGTGCACAACAACATTTTGGAACTCAAATTTCACTTGAATCAAGATTAATCTCAAACCAATAGTTAGATGAAGAGGATTGAATAAAATCAATGTACACAATGTATGTAATGTGCAATTTTTTCTTGGCCATAAGGCCTCATGTTTGTGGTTCATAAAACATTACTAAACAGAAGAAATTTGAAAAAATAATATAATGCCCAACTATAAAAGCTTATTCTCTTTCATTTGGTATTGGTTTTTTTTTTAAATACATAAATTATTTTTCCTTTATTACTGAAAAAATGAAAAAAAAACACATTTTTTAATGAACTTTCAACCTTAAACTTTCAAATGGCCCTAGATTCAATTGATGTATATCAATATCATTAACCACAAAACAATTCACCAAAAACTTCCACCAACAACCTTAGTTTTGAAGTATGTATGTTATTTTTCATATTTCGAGATGAGTATTATTTTATAACAATACACGATTTCCCCAGGTATGGCACTATTGGAAGGTTTACACATTCAAGATATATGGCTTGTCCCCCTTGTGGACCTAAACTCATAGGTGTACATTCCACAAAGCTTGGAAAATGCACAAATTAAAGAAGCGCGAAGGTGGTTACCTAAAGGCCACCCTTATAAAACAGAGGCCATGAAGGCACATTTTGATGGTCAATTTGAGTTTCGAAACAAACCCATGACTGTCACAATTGAAGAATAGTTAAGGAGGGCAACAGAAATGAGGCATAGTTGGAGGATGGAAATAACAAAGGCAATAGAGGGGACCCATCAAAAGTTCATGGGGTGAAGCGAAGGAACGTTCTATATGATCTACCTTATTGGAAGGTGAACTAAACCCTAAAACCAACTAGTAGTTCATGTCTGAGAATGCTAAAACTTGTTCTTTTGGTCAATGACAAAAAAATTGCTTAGATGGTTGGATAATCACCTCCTTAATAAGATGTAACATGTGTATTTTGCTCAAGATTAGATGTCGTTGAATTTTCAGGAATTTGGTGCTTGGATTTGGAGGACTAGGACTTTAGTAATATTTAGTGGCAAGGAATTTGAGTGACGTATAACTACAAGTTGTTGGAGAATCAAAATCGGTGGTACAATGAATATGTAATAATAAGAAACAATGATAGTAAGGATATACTTTTTAATCTAAAGTCAAAGCTTCACATATTATTTTTGCAAATTTTGTAATTTTATCCATGTTGTTCAGTATGTACATGATTTTTTCATTAAGAATACCCTAGATGTAATGCATTGTGAAAAAAACTTGGCAGAAAATATTATAAAAACTATTACTCGGGAGAAGGACACAATGAAAATGAAGTAAAATTTACAACGTAATGGCTTGTGTCAACACTTATGGTTGTTTCCAAACCCATAAAGGCCAAGGAAGTTCTTGAAACTAGCTGCAAGTTTTGTTCTTACACCCAATGAATTTGATGTTTTTTGTTCCACCATTGAGGCAGCCAAATCTCCATCTAGATATGTGAGTTCCATGGCCAAATACATTCATAGATGGACATTTGGTGGGCCCAAATCTCATGACTATCACATTTTAATGCAACAAGTACTCCCATTAACATTAAGTGGACTCATGGCACTAGGCCCAATAATGGCCATAATGTGCATTTGTAAGGTACATAGGCACATTTGCAGCAAAGTGTGGAACTCTACTGACATTGATTTTCTTCACCTAGATGTTGCCATATTTTTAAATTTGTTGGAGATGGAATTTCCACCATCTTTTTTTGATATCATGACGCATTTAATTCTTCATCTTGTTGAAGAATTAGACATATGTGGACCAGTGGCTACGAGGTGGATGTACCTTGTAGAACAGTACATGAAACCCTAAAGAAGTAAATTCACAATATGGCACGATTGGAAGGATCAATGGCAGAGGGTTGTGTTTCATGATGAGTGTCTTGGTTTTGTCATTGAATATTTGAAAAGGTTTTAAGTTGTAAGAAGCAAAATTTGGGATGAAGATGAAAAGGAAGGGGATTTTGGAATTGTTATTGAAGGGGGAGGCTCAAAATTTACCTTGATTCTAGCCCTTTGTGACATGGCCCATCAATATGTTCTAATGAACACTACAATCATGGTTCCATGGCTAAGGTCAAATTGCAAATATTTGTTAGATGAATTTATTTATAAGTTATGAAATTTTTAACTAACTTGATACCTTTTCATCGCATTGTACTTAATTTGAAATTGTTGTTTTTCTTATTGTTTATAAGAAATGGGAAGAAAAATAGGCCATTAATGGGCCCACATTTTTGTCATTCCTAGATTGAATTTCTAGTGTTGTGCGGGCAAAGGACATAAATCCAAATAATCCTAATCACCATGATTTGATGTTGTTGTGCATTAAACCCAAGCTTTCAACCAAAAGGTTTGCTAAAACAAAGGCCTTTAGTACTCATTTTTGTGTCTTGGATCATAGGATGCATTTGTTACAAACATTTTACAGTGGTGTTGTTTTTGTGTTTCAACAACTTGATGTTGATGCAAGAGCTATTCATATGAACTATGTTGGAGTGTTCAAAGACATAGTGCAATTGGATTATGGACCTGTCCACACCCCTATCATGTTATTTATGTGTGAATGGATAAATTCTAAGGACAATCAAAGCAATGACACACATATTAAAAATGATGTTAAATTTGTGGTTGTCAATTTTAAACACAAGTTACTAGTGTTGCAAGAGCCATTCATATTTCCTTCCCAATCTACATAGGTTTTTTTCTTAGATGATAAGCAATGACCAGGTTGGAAAGTATTGTTACCAAAGGAAGTTTGATATGTTGTAGATGCAAATGATGATGTGTTTAAAACAACCCTTGAAGCTAAAGGTTTCCATGCACCAATAAGGCTACCTACACCACCATCTATAGTTTCTTTAATGGGGGCAATTGAGTTGTCGGATGTTAAAAATATTTTAGTATCTTCAAGGTTTTAACCAAGTTGGCTTTTGGTAGATTAAATGACGTTAATTTTTGTGGATAGAAACTTGATAAAATGAGTTTCTAGATTTTATGATGGAGACTTGAATTTTGCAACCAACATTGTTGCATTTAATTATAGAGTATTGGGATCTATGTAATCCTAATTATGACATCTCAATGTGAATTTATTTTTTATGACAATATGTTTCAAGTATCCAAGAGATGAAGGACCTCCATGATCTTTCATAACATTAATTTTCTACTAGCTAAATCAATGAATCATCCAATAACAACTACAAATAAACTTTGAACAATATCCACATGAATATATTTAGAATCATTGACATTTGGGTTCCACATGGCTATTATTTTCATATGTGGAAACAAGACAACTACAAAAATGTTGATCATTTTTGGGTCCATGTGGACATAAATTACAAGTTGTTAAGTGCCATGTCATATTACCAATAAATCCACATCAAATGCAGATGATTTAAATGCGACTAAAAAATAACTATATCAGATTATACATGTACATAATGGACATTTCAACTCTGCCACATCACCACAAGTTGTTGTTTAATTATTTTAACAATTTTACATTCTCAACTTGACTACATTAAATAATGAACACGTACATGTGGACACATGCTCACAACAAGCTAAACATCCATTCCAAAAATAAAACATATTTTTGAATGAATCAATTTCATTATATTATGTGTTAAATGTCTTTAAAAAATAAATCATTCATTAGTTGTAAGATCAATTAAATTACAATTACAAACATTGCCACATGGAACAATTAGTTATAAATATGGTTTATAATTTTTTCTTGAGTTGTTTAAGACCACTAGTCATTAAAGTTGTGGTTGCATAACACAAGAATTCTTTTAGTGTTAATTAGTGAAACCACACTTTCAGTCACAACCTTAGCCTTGGGCTCGCGACCAAAGCAAAGGCTTGCAAAGGTGCAGGCCAAGAGTGAAGTCTGGGAGTCACATTTCATGCTATCGGGAGTGTAGGAAAGTGCGAGGGAATGAATCCCCACACTCCCAAGTCAGCTTTCACTTTGGGAATTGGAGTCCCAATGGACTCTCAAATCTTCAAAGGGCAATTGCAGGGGTCAAAACTCATTGGATTAAATAGTTCATTATACCATTGGAAAGCTATTAGAACTTAGATGTTTAAAATGGGTTTGCATGACCCATTTGGGCACTTAAAACATAAGTTATGGCCAAAAGAAGGGGTCGAGAGTCAAATTGGCAATTTGACTCTTGACCACTGAAAGTTAGGAATCGCCCTGATTTGCTTGCGTGAAGGTGGCGTGTCACATACCATTGGAAAGCTTTCAACAAGGGTTACAACTTTTTCTTATACTTAACCTCAATCAAAGGTCTACACACAAAGTTATGGGCCTCCAAAGTCGCAAGAGTCCCAATTTAGGGAATTTCGGGACCCCAACTTGGGAGTCTTGGGACAAAATGACATTTGGGTGTTGGCCCTATGGCTAGGCATAAAGAATATTATAAGGGGGAAGGTGATGGCTTCCCCCAAGTCCGGGTCGTGGTGAGTTTTGTGAGTCCGTGTTTACCTATGGTTTGTTCGTGCACCAAAAGTGCTCCAACTACGCACTAACCAACTTGTTGTTTGGTTTGTGCAAGTCCGTGTGAATAATTTATTTGCTTGTCACTCTTCCAAGTCCTCATCCCAAAGCTCCAACACACCCTTTCTACCCCCAAAGTGCTAAAAGCTAAAGAGCATGCCCTAACTTTTTATCCTTTTGTTGTTTTCACCCTTTAGACTTCGAGTTGAGTCCATCAAGGAATTTGGGGGTGCGTCACTTTCAAAGGAATCCCCCAATCCACACCTTCAAAGAAGATCATTCAGTGATATAAAAACATCATGTAGAAAATAAACTTACTCCCTCAAAACATAATCAAAATCTCTTTTTACCACCACAAAATTAGAATAAGATTTAGAAACAACGATTTTGGTGATCCATTCAATAACAACCCCAAAAACTCCAAAACAATGTAAAACAAAGATTTTAGATTACATCCAAAGTTCATAGAAAAATTTTAAGGTCACATTTTCAACTTCAAACATATTACTTTTCTTTGTGATCATAATTTCTTTTTTATGAAAAAAACAAATTTTCCAGAAGATTTGTAGATTGTAGAAAGTAGGTGTCTAGTTATAATAAGTCTAACCAAAATTTTGCTACAAGACTAAGGTTGTAAATCAAATTGAAAGTCAAGAGAACTAATGACTTCGTGCATTATATTAAACTCTATTTTTGGCTTCTTATACCTAGTAGGTTTTTTAAAAATATATTTTATGACCCTTGTTCACCAACCTAGAATCCATCTGAAACCAAAATACAAGTACCCATTATTATAAAAAATATTATGTGATCACAGAGTAAATGATTTTTTCTAATGTCATTTTGAAGTAAGTTTTCTTTTTAAAAATTAATATTGTATCCAAAGTGTCAATTATTAGAACATGCATTAACTATGAACAAATTTAAATGTGCACATTGTTATATTTGAATTTGTTAAAAACTATTGATTTTAATGTTGAAGCAAACACAAACATATTAGTTGTTTTGCTCTATGAATTTGAGACCTATTGCCAAAAAGAATAAGACTTATGTTAGTGAAGTGACATCTAAGTAATGTTACAACCTTTCGTTAAAGGAAGTGACATATAAGTGGTTGTCAATTCATTGTTTCCCTTTCTCCCAAATACAAACAAGACAAACAAAAAACATTTTATCATTTTTCACTTACCTGATACCTACATGGGAAACATGTGGTTTCAAAGTGTTTTTTATCAAGGTTCCCAAAAGGGACAAACTTAAAATCCTTGTTGACATCCCTACTAGTGATAAATTTGTTCTACAACCTCTTTCACTTACAATTACAATTATTATTATTGCCTCATGCTAATGGACATGCATGTGTAGATTTTGGGTGCACCCATCCAATTGATGGGTTGTTTTGAAATTTACCCATCTACTTGTTGGGTTTCTTTTCAAAATATGAATGTTGGCTAACTGATTTAATCATGCTTCTATATCATTTATTTTATTTAGGTTGTCACTTGCCTTTTTGTATCACGAGGTTTCATATCATTATGAAACGTAAAAAACAATTCATATGACTAATTTTTTAAATGAAATTTGTTTGATAAAAATACAAATAATTAACTTCAATTCCTTTAAATCTTATTAAAATGAGATTATTAAAATTTTGATTTGAAATTTTTGTAAGAGTTGATTAAAATAAAACACTTTTACTTTAAATAAATTAAAGAAACTTAAAGTTCCTCTTGACATCATTGTTGATGGTAAATTTGTTCTACAACCTTTTTCACTTACAATTACAATTATTATTTAGGTTTGGGAAAAGGTTCAAACTTATCTAAACATTGGTGTAACAAGGGAATGATGGACAAAGGATATATTCCCTTAACAATGAGTATGTAGTCCTATGTTGAACGAAGGTAGTGCTTTGTCAACCATCATCACATTGGCCAGTTCATGCGAAGCATTGAGTACTTTGATAATCACCAACATTATCTAATTTTTCAATGTATTGTCAACCAAGCAATACATCAAGCATTCTAGTAGTGGAAATATGTCTAATACTGCATTACCAAGGACTCACAATTTAAATCACTAAGTATTCCAACATGTGCCAACTACTTGGATTCATCACATGTAGAATGCACCTTGATTGAAAACTTGATTCCAATGAAATTCAAATGAATTCAACATTATTATTTCTAAATTATAATTTTGAAAATCAATAAACAAAGATGAAAATACAATTAATTCAATCCAACACTTGATGATCGTGGGCAAAAGGCTACTATTACAAATGTTTGCTTCATTTCAACTTGCAACTCATCCACACACATATCCACATCCTCTTCCTGAAAGCCCCAACTATGCCACCAATCAAGATGGAACACTTGTGCACAAACAAAACACTTGTTGTTAACCCTAAGAAGCTCTCCTAAACAAAATGGGTGGAATGTGTGTTTGCAAGAGGCAACTACTATGTCATGGCAGTGATACCCTCTGTTGCAAAATCCATAAGGCTTGACCAAGATGTAGGTTTCAAATTTATTATTCAACATGGGATCAACAATGGTTTGGGCCAAAAAGATGTACCACTTTTGTTTTTCATGTCCTCCAATTGCCTACAAACTGTTTTTTCTTTAACTTGAAACACATGTACCTCATGTTTAACATATGCAATAACATCCTCTAGCTTCAAATAATCCACCTTTGTATCCACAAATGTTGCCTCACCTTAGACAACACTTTTTCATTTCTTTTTGACAAAAAAATTTTGCATTTCAAGTTGTCTTTGCAACGTAACGTGCTTCTCTCGAAAAGAAGAAAATTTTGCATTTGCAATTGTAAGTTGATATTCCAAACCATAGGAATTTGCAATTGTAGGGTTTTCACCTACACACAACACAAAACAAACATTGTCACTAAAAGTGGTTGAAACCTTAGTTAGCTTGTAATAAGATCATGTACCCTAAACAAAACATGATATTAGTTGCCATTGGTCAAAACAAAATGTCTAAACTCCAAAGCTCCAATGCTAAAAATAAAAAAACAAAAGTTAAATTTAACACACCCAACACAAAATTGACAAACCTTATTTTCCAAAAGATTTATTTCATGATCCAAACTTGAAGCTCACATTTGTCGTGTGTTACATAATCTTGTGCTTCTAGTGCTATTGATTTTAGGTATTACACATTGAATTTCATACCAATCAATTTTTTTGAAAACTTTGTTTTCTCATCCTCCAAATGTGACACTTTCAACATGGCACTCTTGAGCAATTCACCAAAAAGCTTGTGGACTTCATCCACTCGGGTGACTTCTAAAGTCAAAACAATAAAAGGACAAAGTGTTTGCAAGGTTTCAGAACCCCTTTTTGATCTCATAATGGTGAGTCGTAATTTTCATACACTACCTTTCACTCTACCACACATCTTTCCTCCACTAAACACAATCATATCCATGGACACCACTTTTCATAACCTTCACCTCCTCTTGTTAAACCTTTTTTCTTGCTATAGAAACGGTTGTTTTTGCCCAGTTCATAGCTTCACCTTTCTGCTTTGTAATCTAGCCCTTAACAAACCATAAATAAAACTCATTATTTGTAACGATAGTTGTGCCATACACCTACCAATAGAGCTTCACAAGCTCTATCTTGGTGTCAAGATGAAGACACAGTTGGTGGTTTTCAAATTCTCACAAGCAAGGCCAAAAATCTCAACAATGTCAACTTTTGTCACAAGACAACTAGGGATTTTTGTTTTGGGATTCAATCCACATTGCTCAACCTTTTAACAATCTTGAAGTACTTCTCTGTTTGATATTTATAATCTACATGTTCCCATGGTGGAATTCAAACCACGTTTCTTTCCTAGGGTTTTTCTTTTTTTTCACCAATGTGATGAACTTAATTCAAGCAACTAAAACTTGCACAAGTTCAATCCTTTTACAAATATTCTTGACCTAATCTCAAACAAATCAAACTTGTCATTTTCACAAATGGTCAAACTCCAACAATTCACAAACCTTAGGTATTCAAGTGATGAAGCCTTGGAAACATGAAAAGAAGCCTAACTCTATTTGACAAAGATGACGACCTTCCCATCACACTCAATTTTCAAAATTCTCACCAAGTGCGAGCATGAAAATTATTAGGTCCTTAAACCCATGTGGTAATCATCCAAGCTCTGGTCATTCACCACATCAACCTTGTCTACCCATTGCTGACCCAAAAACAAAGGACAAAGTAGTTGGGTTTGGCTCATTATAACATGGACTTACCCCAAATACTCCTTCCTTGTCTGCATCCCATACTCTCCTAGACACATGTTGAAATTCTTGCAAATATTTGGTCACAAATCCTACTGTCTCCTTCAACATGTAACCTTTAGCCATTGACCTTTCATGTCATGCCATAGATTGGACATAACCTTTCAAAACCTTCATCATTTGTTCCATTGGATACATCTAACGATTATGAACTAGCCGACAAACATGTAGTTCATCTACTACATGCACCAAATAAATGCGTCATTAATTATATCAAAAAAGGTTAGAGGAAATTCTTTTTCTATGAGGGAAAAGGTGATTGCCACATCTTCCAGTAAGCTTGTAATCTCATATGGGTTCCATGCTTTCACTCAAACCTATTGAAAGACATGACTAAGCTTCATGATGGCCATTCATGGTTTTGTTGCCATTAACCCTTGTAAGCACAAAGCCAACACTTGTTGCATCAACATATGTTAGTCATGTAATTCCATAGACCCCATTTTCTTGTTTGCCACATGTTTGGCCAATGTTGCCCCATAATCTATGGGAAGCTTCAATGAACCCATCCTTGACAAAAAAATATTAAATTCATCAGTTGTAAGGACACATAAGGCATGAGGCTTCAACATTTTGTATTAGTTATGTGGATGTTGTTTTAGCCACAAATGTTGACAAAACCATCTAGTATGTAGGTAAGAAACAAAAATTGAAATCACATGTTTATATTGAAATTATTTCCACACCATATAAACTTATTTCCTTCTGGATCATGCATCCATTAACCACTAGCTGCACTTCATTTGAGCTAATGTTGACACTGGAAAATCAAGCACTAAGGTTCAATTTACAACAAAAATATTCGTACCTCAAAATAGGGTCAATCATAAAGGGTAGTGCAATGCTTTATGCCATTGACTTTTAATGGATCACCTTTTGACCTTGGTGTGTTTTTGACTCCCAACCATGCTTCGTCCTCTATTGCACTCCTTAATGTGTTAGTGGTTATTACTAGCTTTGGTCTACTCCTCAATTCTTCTTTCCCATTAAAGTGGATTGGATTTTGGTTTTTCTGATATGGGTGATCTTTTGCCAACCAACGCCAACATCTTTCATGCATAACCTTACCCAATTCCAAAGAATGGTGAAAGGTTAAATTTGGTCCACAAGTTGCAAAAGCTTTGTAACCTTGGTGTACACTTCCAGACACAAGCCCATATGCTAGATAATCATAGATTGTCTATATCAAAATTGTTCTCAAGGTAAACTACTTATGCTTTTCAACATTTGCCACATCATATGTTGCAACCCCTCTCCACAACATTTAGAATTTCTTTATTAACGGTGCCATGTACACATCAAAGTTGTGCATTTTCATTGACTCTTTGCCAAAGATGATTAATGCTAGCATGACAAAAAAGTTTTTGGTTGTCAGCCATGGTGGTAGATTATAATTGTAAAGGAAAATTGGCCAAGTTGACCACCTAGAACTCTTTTCACCAAATGGATTAATTCCATCAACAAACAAGCCTTAGTCTTACAATATGAACTTTAGCTGTAAACTTTGGCCACAATGCATCAATGTGTGCCCATGCTTTGTTATTCGCCACATATCTAACTAGGCTATCGGTGCTCCTATTGTCCTTATGTCACACCATTAAGTCTAACATCATGGGGGCCTTGAACATGTGTTTTAAACATGGAATCAAAGGGAAGTGATGAAAAAGTGGTAATTTTCCTTAATCCTATATTTTGGTCTAAAATATGGATTGAAATGCAATAAAACTAATACTAACAAAGTTTTCTCATTCAGACCTACTTATGACTAGTTTCAAAATTAAAATCCAGTAATGAAAGTATGATAAAAACACCAAAACAACAAACTCTGATTATGGAAACAAAGCTTTTCTAAACTTCAAAGTATATTTTTCTCATATTCCATTAAAGCTCCATGTTCTATAATGACACAATTGTCCTCATCTCTTCATCTTCTCCCAAGATATTCCTGCACAAAAAACAGTCCTATGTTCTATTCAAATTCAAATGGTGATAAAAACTATGTAATTTAGTTAGTAATTCCTAAAATAATAACTAAGTGAATAGAAATATATCAATTAATAATTACGACAAGTAACTACTCTCTTAACATCACCCCACCCGTATTCTGAATTATGTCCCAGAATTACAGATAAAAAATGTGTTAAAAAAGCTAAATGGGTTGTTGTTTCTAATCTTGTGATTCAAAAATTTGATCTATTTGTACTATAATTTGCTCTATCTGTACTATAATTTATTCTTCTTATACTTTAAATCAAAACATTTTCTGATTCCTTGCTATATACAGAGTTTGTTGTTGCTATTTTGATGTATTTGTTGATAAATGTGCAATTGTTTGTTGATAGATTATTCTTTGCTCTTGTGATTGCAACTCTATTGTCACTTATAGTTGTTGCTGTAATTGTAGATCTGATTTTGACCTTGTTATTACAACTTTAATACAACTTGTAATCATTTATTTGACTATATATTTGATGTAATATGAGTTTGATCTCATTGTTCCAACTTTGACATAAGCTCAATCTAACCTTGTTGATCCTTTTGAATTATACGTTCCTCAAGTTGTATCTACTCCCTTATTTTTGTGGTTGCAAATGCATATTCCTAACAACTCACTTCTTGTAAAATAAATTTTATTTGTTTTAAAGTCTATTCAGTAGCCTCCTTTTCAAGGTTATCCTTTCCTCCTATGAGGTGTCACAACCCTAGCCTTGGGCTCGCAACCAAAACAAGGGTTTGCAAATTTGCGAGCCAAGAGGGAAGCTAGGAGTCACACATCATACTCCCGAGAGTGTGAGAGAATGAATGTGAGGGAATGAACCCTCACACCCCAAGGGAGTTCCACTTGGGAGTTGGAGTCTCGATGGACTCCCGAATTTTCAAAGGGCGATTGCAAGGGTCAAAACTCAATGGATTGAGGTGTTCTTTATATCATTGAAAAGCTCTTGAAACATAAATGTCTAAAATGGGCTCGCATCGCCCATTTGGACATCTAAAACACAAGTTATAGCCAAAATAAGGGTCGGGAGTCAAATTGGCAATTTGATTCCCGACCATTAAAAGTTGAGAATTGACCAAATTTCGTTAC
>Ga0116228_10001147_pt1 | contig 21693 bp, 12 predicted proteins | sample S1TSphfallax_2_FD_89694 | JGI IMG/M metagenome (GOLD analysis project Ga0116228, IMG submission 89694) | Host-associated microbial communities from peat moss isolated from Minnesota, USA - S1T2_Fc - Sphagnum fallax MG | ecosystem: Host-associated > Plants > Peat moss > Unclassified | place...
CCCTATGCTTTGCCACTTGACCGAATGGTGTATATGGCACTTTGTTGTGGTGGTTGGGTATGTGCAATGAAAGTTGAAGGATAGTGTAGACAAGTTCATCATTGAACACAAGTCGATAATTGAATATTTTTATTCATATATTTTTTATTTTTTAAAAATGTTTTTCATGGCTATGGGTGTGTCAAATGAAAGTCTAAAATGCTTCTTTGAGCATCAAAGCTACTAGAGCAACTAAGAAAAAAAAATGAAAAAAACAAGCATGTATCTTTTTCATTTTTTTTGTTTATTTAAAAAAAAAATGGGCATACACACCTTAAGCTTTATAATCCCTCTTGAAACTCTAGAAGCAATTACGTTATGTTCAAATATATGAAAATCCAAACAATTACCTTATCAAACTGAACATTTATTGCTTTAAATTAAACACTACTTCCAAACCCCGTATCTTATTCATTTTTTATTCAATTGAACAATCTTTATGGTGAAGGGTGTGCCAAATGGAGATTCACAATACCTCTTTTATCTCCTAAAAACAACCAAGTTATGTCCAAATATTTTAAGCTCTCTAAAAACTTAAATGTTCAAACACCATCATGTCTTGCTTACTTACATTAGGTGGATAATTTTGGGCATGACCAAAATTTGTTATTGTTGGTGGTCCAAAAGGATGTCGATGAATGATAGGAAAAAAAATGTTAGGACTAATGTAGATGGATGAAGGATGGACAATTGGAACAATTGAGAAGGAGATGTGAGGTGAAGGGGCATTGGCTAAATGGGGCATTGATTAAATTGCCCTACAACCTTAGTAGCTTAGACACTATCTATATATAATTTTAATTTATTTTCAAAGAATTTTTTTTTGTGAAGGAAAATGTTGAATCTTCAAGAATATATTATTTGCCAAAATGAAGATTACATTAATTAATTATTTGATAGACCCGTGTCCAAGTTGCCAAGGTACTACAAGGTATCCTAGCTTTACTTCTTATGGCTTTGCATGAACTTTCAAATTAGTTAAATTTCAATCCACAAGAATTGGTCTACTCTTTTGGTGGGTTTGGCCCATTAGTAAGAAATGGGTGTGAAATTGTGAAAGAAAAACACTAGAATGACTTGCAACTTATTCTTAATGTTCCCCATGAACAACCCAATTGGGTCAATTTGAATTGACAAGAATTTCATCAATTCTCTCTCTCCTGGCTCTCTCTTGGTCAATTGGCACCAATATTTTTTCGGGGGCAGTTTTTTTTAAAATTAAATTAAATTAAATTTTATATAAATTTTTAAAACCTGAAAAATATGATTTCATCACACACAAAAGGATGTTTGTGGGGGAAAAAAAAATGATACTAATTTGCCAAATTTACAACCCAAAAAAATCACCAGCCAAAATATATAAAAAATTCTAAAACTCTAAAAAAATATAAGTGTAGTACTCACCTAAAAGACTGGATTTTAAAAAAAAATTTAAAAGAAAAGAAAAAGAAAAAGTCTCAGCCCAGGACCAAATTTCATCATTTCTGGGGGTAATAGAATAGAGTCTCAAAGAGGCCTCACTCAAGAGAGGTGAAGAAGGTACCTACCTACTACCTAGCAAGTGTAGGTAGGTAAGTAGGTAGGTAGGTAGGTAGGTAGGTAGTATGTCCTCCTTTTTACTTACCCCGTCCTCGCATCTGGATTATGTGGCTGATAAAAGTAACCAGTTTTGGAGAGTAAAAAAAACCAAAAGGTAAAAAATTCAGTTTTTGAAACCAGTTTTGGAGAGAGTACAACAGCAAAAGGTTAAAAATATTTTAGGGATTTTTTTATTTTTATTTTTTTCCCCCCTTAATGAGGGTACTGAAAAGAGTACCTGTAGTATAAGACAAGATGTCTGGAATAATTAATTAATTAATTAATTAATTAATTCATAAAATTTGAAAATTTCAGGCTGAAAATAAAATATTCCCGAATAATAAAAAGATTAGCTATTTTTTTCATTTCACATGAATTTATTATTTGATTTTTGTTGTGGGGGGAATTTCAACATTTATACAAATAATAGAATTAGTGTCCAAGGTGCCATGTACTATGGATAATTAGCACTCCGCAGTTTTTCATTTCAATAAATTGGTCATTTTTTCCCACCAGAAAATTGGGAAATTTTGTAAAACATTATTTTTCTATTGCAAATTTGGCTAATTTTTCTAGAATTTTGGGAAGCTATTGCATTTTTAAAAATATAAAAATTGCCAAAAAAAACCTGACTTTGGGTATTCAGCAAGTCTTTTTTTTTACAATTTTTGATAGTGAAAATTTGGAAATTTTTTCGGAACAGAAAAATTTAGTGAAGTTTTCATTAGAAAAGAAGAAATCTCAAAAAAATTCTGAACTTTTTTTTCTAGTGAAAAAAGAAAAAGAAAAATTGTCCCTTAAAGGAAAAAAAAGAAAAAGAAATATTGATAAGGTAAAGAGACCTATCATTTTTATTCCTCTATTATCCCACACCAATTCCTATAATACCATGCACCACCATTGTTTCTTTATTCCTTGCACACAAAAAACCCGAACATACATCATTATAGATTATGCATGTTATATTTGCACAAAGAGCAATTGGGGTTCTTCTAACTCAAATAACAACAATCTTGTGTACATTGTGTGCAATATTAGGGTCTCCATGTGCAATGTTCAAGTGTAGCAATAAGGGTCTAGGGTTTAAATGGTTTAGGGTTTCTCTACGATGATGAGATGTGCAATCATGGGTTAAATGGAAAATGGTGAACTCAAAATAACATGGTTTAGGGTTTTCTCTATGATGATGAGATGTGCAATCATGGGTTAAATGGAAAACAATGAACTTGAATTAAATCGATTCCTTAGTTGTAGGCCACAAATTTCTTTCACTTACTTATCATATTTGCATGTCCTGAAAATTGGGTTTCATAGTCGACATGGGATAGGTGCTATTTCAACCCAAAATATATGATTTCGAGCTTTACAAAAGAATTTTTCATGGAAAAAAAGGGGTCCAAATTCAACAGATTTGGAAAAAAATAAAATTCAAATCACTAATTTTTTTAATGATAAGTTCCAGTAGGTAGTCAAGAATATAGAAGGATTCTGTTTTTTTTTAAAATAAAAAAATCATGTCTATAGATTATAGCCATATTTGGCTAAATTCTTTTTTTGGATGATTGCCACCTTGGCTACATCACAAAATCCTTAATAAAAAAAACACTGGTCGTATGGGGAAGGAAGGTTAGTTGGCTGACATACCAAAGTACTTAAAAGTAAAAAAAGTGAAAAAAGTAAAAAAAGAAAAGGGGTCGCCCGCCGAGCGTGGGCATTGGGCATCCCCCAAAACCCTGGGGGCCAAAGGAAGAAAGAGGGGGGAGTGCGGGGGAGGGCGCCGCCGGCTAGACTGCCCGGTATTGCTACCTACCTGAAGAAAAGACGGGTAGGTTGTGGTGGCTTAGCCGATGGCGAAGCGCCTCGGCCCTCCACCAAGCTCACCCCTGTTGCTGCGTTGCGACCTACCTACCTACCTCCCTGCCTGTTCTGGTTTGCGAAGAACTCTCGCTCTCTTCTCGCTTCTCCTTCGCGGCGAGCCTGCCTTCCTTCCTTTGCCTCGCGCGATTGCTCCTGACGTTCGTTCTTACGTTTCTTCCTTCCTTTGTGGATGTGTGTGTGTGTGTGTGTTTGTTTTGGACCGACTCTTCTGATGCGTGCTTTTTTATGCTGTTGTAATTCGGGAGCGGGCTGTGGACTCTTATCGTTTGAAGGAGGAGGAGGAGGAAGAGGGAAGGAGGAAGGGGTTTGCGCTGGCGGGGGCAGGGAGGGACTGCGGTAAGGCGGGAGGTCCGAGAGGAGGAGGCTTAGTAGCATCCGAGAGACGATAGGCAGGAAAGAAACAAGGAAGGAAGAAAGGCAGGACAGAAGGAAGGAAGGAAGGAGGATTGTGGAGAAAAACATGGTAGCCACGAAGCGCAGTAGTAGCCACGACGTTCATTTGTATCCGAAACACAAGGGAGGAGCAGCAGCAGGAGGAAGAAGCGGTATCGCAAGTGAAAGAAGGGAGTCGGCGGCTGCAGTAGCCCTGATTGAACCTCTTGGGGGTTTCATCTTCGTGTGCAACAATGATACCATGAGCGAGGATTTCGAGCGCCATTTATTCGGTAAAGTTCTCTCTCTCTCTCCCTCTCTTTCTCTCTCTCATCTTCTTCTCTCCCTTTCCCTCTTCCTTCAATTTCGTTCGGTTTTGCTTTCTTCCCAGCTGCTTTCTGTTTTGCTTCCTGGGTTTGTGTGGTACCTCTGTTGGATCCAACTGTGACTGAAACAACAAGCTGTTGGATGGATTGGATTGGATTGATTCAATTCTCGGCTGCTTGTTTCTCCTACTCTTCCCTCCCCGTGTGGATTTTTGTCATTCCCGTAGGAGGGGGGGATGGGAAATGTTGTTGATGACTTGCTTGACAGTGTGATGTGGATTCTGTGCATTACTTTGGGGGAGAGTTTTTTTTTGTTTTTTATTTTTTGTTTTTGGGGTTTTCAGAGCACCAGTTCCTTCTTTAGTTTCTTTCCTTTCTTTCTGTTTCTGAAAACCTCAATGTCTATTTAACTCAAACAGTCAAGGATTTTCTTTTTTCCTTTTGATTTTGCATGTACCCTGGGTCAGGGGTTTGATCCTTCCCCTGATGGATTGATGCATGCATGCATGCTTGCTTTCACGATGTATTCTTTCACCACCTAAACCTGGGGTTATTCAATCACCAGAAGCTTATTGTCTTTTTGAGATCATAGGCTGGAGCAAAAGTGATGTGTGGATTTGATGATCACAGATGGTGCCACTTCACATGTTTGTGTGTGTGTGTGTGTGAGAGAGAGAGAGAGAGAGAGAGAGAGCGAGAGAGAGAGATAGAGAGAGAGAAGAGATGTTTACATTACCTTCATATACACTTTGATTCCTTTCTCTTTGGAAGAAGAAGTCATCTAGGGTCATTCTGAATTACTCTTTTGAAGAGCAAAGGGGGATGGCTACTCTTCAGAATGTCTATCAAATCAATCCAGAGCTTTGCTAAACATAGAAAGATTTTATGTTCAGTGTTTCTACCTTTGGAATCTTCAAATTGTTAATTTCTCAAAGAAATTCTTAATCTGGAAATGGGGGAGCTTTTCAAGCTCTGTATTTGTTCTCAAAAGATCATGCTCTCAAAAAGTCTCTGTTGTTTTGCTCTTCTCTTTCTCTTCACTTTCTTGGGCTCTTTTTTTTTGCATTTTCTGTCTTTCTGTGTTCCTCTTTTTTCTGTGTTTCTTTTACCTTCTCCTTTCTGATGTATTTTTGAGGTAGCCAGCCAGCATCATGACAAAGTCCCCCTGTTACTAGTGGTTTGTGACAGAAACTTGGTATGTTGGATAATGTATTCTATATTTGCCTCCATCCACTTGTCAGTAGCTGATGAAGTTGGTAGGGATGTTATGGTTGCTGATCCTACCATACATGTTGCTGTTTTTACCATCACTGAACATGGTGATGCATATGACTACTGTCCTTACAAACCACTCCCATTCTTTTTTCTCTGTTTATTACAGGTTGGTAAGTGCATGTGACTCTTACTGTCCTACAAACCACTCCTCAGTCTTTTTTACTCTGTTTATTATAGGTTGGTTTCTCCTACTTTTTTTCCTGCCTTTCTTTCTTGTCTGCTGATCTTATGTGGGATCTGAAAAACCTTATTATGATATTGATTCCATTCAGTTTGACTTGAATTCTAAGTATTGAGAAGTTTGAGTGATACATAAACTTTCTGATTAATTATGCTTGATATCCTGACTTTTTACAGGAATTTTTCTTTGATGAAAGTAGCTAACTGTTTTTGATATGTTGGAATCTCCTTTTTTTGACGTGTCTTGTTCAAAGGATGGTTTTCTTTTTAGTTGCTGATCCTGTTCTATATGCCAGGTCTTTCATTGATCCTAAGGCTTGCATTCTAACACATGCAGAACATGTGTTTTTAACTGACACCAAATTCACTTGACAGTGTCATTGCTTCCTCCTTCTCCCACCAAGGAATTGGTGACATTTTGCTCATCTTATGTAAGGATTTGAATATGATTTGGAGATTGCTTTAGAATTACTCTTTTTGAGGTCCTTAAAACTCCTGATGCTCTACTTCTATCTGCTGGTGTTTGACTCAACCTAGCCCTTTCAGTCTTTATGATGCAGTGAGGTACACAATCAAACAGGCAATTTGAAGCTTCTCATATCTTGGTTGGAGGTAAATTCAATGATCTCTGGGCTTCTTCCCTTTTGTATGTATGGGTTTGCTAGGGATCCAAGGCCTTACATCTTTAGAGTAACTACATTGTTGTGTCATGAAATGGCACACAAAGATGAGGGCTGCATGGAGATTTTGGTAGAGGTATTTTTTTCTGGTCTCCAGGTCTGCTGATTCTGCAAGCCTAGGAAGTCTTTTTATGGGTCATCCATGATTACAGTTAAAATCCTTGGTGAGACAGACTTTGATGATATTCATATCTGTCTTTGCATGCCCATATGTTCATGGAGCACCTGGGTGTAGCTCGCTCATGTTCCTGTCTCTTGTTGGCGGTTGGTGGGTGTGGCCATTGCCCTGCCCTGGTGTGTATGGAGAAAGTGACAGCAATTGTTTCTCCAAGGCTTCTTGGTGGAGCTTTTCATTTATTCTTTGATGTTCAAACCAGTTTCTAGTGGGAGTACTTCTCCTTCAAATTGGAGATACAAGGAACTCTTTGTAGACTGTACTTGGTGAATGAGTATGAGACAATTCTATTATTACGTTCTGGTAAAATGAATGTTCTCATGAGAATTCATTGACAGGAGACTATCCTTAGGATTTTGCTAAATCAAAGAGTACTGGAGGAAGGTCCCTATTATGATTCACTGCAGAATTTGAAATGGTGGAACCTTTTGTTGAGATGGAAGTGAGAGGTCTGGGTTCTGATATGTACTGCCAACTTGTTTTACTGTTTCTTTGTGAAATGCTTTTTTGCAGTGTTTCCTTATCAGGGGATTTGAGCATGGTTATCAGACCAGGATACTGGATGGGAGCTCTACCTAATTTCTGGTCAAAGTACGAGCTGTGCTGCTGGGTTGTTTTCTGAATCATTTTGTTTGTGTAATGCCTGCTTTTGCATTTGTTGCATGTATGCAGGGCTGCCTCAAAGGTATCAAGACACTGTGAGGGCAATACAACCAGGACTACCACTTTTTCTTTACAATTATTCGACACGGTGCTTACATGGTGTTTTTGAGGTGTCACTCTATTGCCACCCTCTGTTACTCATCACTTGCAGCTTGCTTTCTTGGAGTATAGTTTGTTGAGACTGTCAAACATAATGACCCTACAGTTGGGGAAGAATAGCAGCCCAATACACACTATTGGGATGTGATCCAGTCTGCAACTTGGCACAACATGACTTGAAGTCTTACTTTCGTGGTTATGTACTAGAGTAGGACTGTGTTCATAAAGTTGAAGACAACTTGGTTCTGAGTCTGCGCTGGCTAGGTCATTAACATGTCTTGTTGTATAACCCTGTTCAGGCATCAAGTGATGGGGGCCTGAATTTGGAGCCAGGTGCTTGGGAGATTAAAGACACTCGCAAAAACACTTGACAATCATCTCGCTTTCCTGCACAGGTGGCCTTCTCCATCATGGCCCTCATGAGCTTTTGGACATGGAAAATTTCAAGCACTTATTGAATAGTTTGCCTGATTGCCTGAGTTCATCAGTTCTCCAGAGATTTCTGTTTCAGATTGTTGAAAGTCAGTGTAGTTGCAATGTGGACCTTTTGAGGAAGCGATTTGGTCTTGTGACTTTTCTAATGTTGGCAGGTGAGAGTGCGGTGGCGGGAAGAGAGACCTCCTCTGCCAGAAGAGAAGTTCCGCCCCTTGCTCTATCACTACGACGGGCCAAAGTTCCGACTTGAGCTTTCCAAGGCTGAAGTATGCATGTCATACAAGTTCATAAATTCCTGAAGTTCTGGTGTAACAAGAAAACTATTATTTAAGACACAGAGTACAGGATTCTATTGATCATAGTGTGGACAAGATAGCATAGGTGTGTGTTTGGGTTCATGCTGTAGTTTTGCTCCTGTTGTCTCATTGCAAAATGACCCATGCAGGCAGAGGATTTGTTGAAGCTGTTTGGAACATCCGACCACCACAAAATGGTGGAAGGCGAGGATGATTTTGGAGGGGAATGGGAGAAGGTGAAGTCCAAGAGTAAAGTGACTCGGATGAATCGTCCCCCAAGATCCACTTCACCCAATTCACCAGCAGGGCGAAAACGGTGGGGACCAGTAAGCAATGGCTCTACCAACACTGCAGGAGCATTCCTCTCTGGTTACAGCACCACGCCCATGAATGGTGATGCCTTGGGTCATGACAGGGAGTCCAGAGCAGATATTGCCCAAAGGTGGAGATCAGATTCGGACTCTTGGAGTGGTTCTTCGAGCACTGGTGTATCTTCTTCCAGCTGGGTTTCGCAGGATGAGGATAAGCCTAACAAAGGGATCAGGGAGAATGGAGGATCACTAGTTGTTTCGCATGTGACCAGTGGGTTTCGTGAGGCCCATGATGAGATAGTTTTGAAAGGTGAAGAGCAGGCAAATAGATCCTGTGAGAATGGCAGTGAAAGGGACTCCAGAGCTGACTCTGAAGAACTGAATTCGGAGTTGAATGCTGTGAGAAGTAGCAAAGGTTGGGATCCTCAATTGGATTTACAGCCGCCTGTGCATGGAGGATTTATGTCCTACAGTGCAGCATTGAAAGCTGGCATGAGTGGGTCAGGCACAGACATGTGTAATATAGAGAGACTTAGTCCTAGTGTGGGTTTTGATGGTGGGCAAATTGCCAGCACAGATGGTAGTGCACAGAGCAGTAGGGCTTCTTCCAGTACAGGTGGTGGCCCAACACCCTCCAATCATGGAGATACGTGGGGAAGAAGGAAGTGTTTGAAAGATGATGGAGGAGATAGCCATTCACAACAAAATTTTGAAGCTTTGAATCTAGGTGTGCAAGGGAGGCAACAACAGAAAGAGGATGCATTCTTTGGAGAAGGAGAGGTGAGGAGAGTAGGTAAGGGGTCAGCATGGAAGGATAGCAAGTTGACGTTGGCTGCCAGGTTAGTAGGTACAGGAACTGGTTCGGCTCCTTCTGGAAGGTTACCTGGAGCCTGCCAGGTCATTGGGAAAGTGGGCTCTGTTGACTCCAATACAACAGTGAAAGAAGTAGGGGAGGATCGACCCAGGAATGGATTGCTGGAAGGTGAGAAAGGCATGGACTCCCACACAATGACAAAAGAAATAGGGAAGGATGGACCACCTAGGAATGCTTTGCTGGAAGGTGAGAAAGCCATGCGTGGATGTGGTGGGAACCCTCAAGCAAGGAAGGTTGTTGTAGGTGCTGTGGATAAGAGAAGCAGTCCAGCAAATTTTGTTTCCAAGACAGTTGCCTGGCAAGGCAATGATGCAGTTGGCCTTCGCCAATTGCATGAGCCTGTTCTGGTAGAGGATAGTACTAGCTCAGTGAATGTTGGTGTTTCTGGCCAACTACCATCTCCTTGTATAGATACAGTCAAGACTATGCCAGTGGTTGTGGCTAAAGCTACACCATTGCAGCTGCAGTCTCCATTGGCTGATGCAGCAGAAAGTAAACAGAATTCTCAAACTCAGGTGTCTGGTGAGCAGCAGAGTCCACAGGCTGTGGATTCCTTGACTGAAGTCACTCCACCGTCTGCAGTGTTACCCTCCCCACAAGCACTCCAGGCAAAACCACGTCCAAAGACACCACCATTCCAGCCAAGCCTACCAGTTTATGAGCTGCAGAAGGGCCAGCAGAATGACCAGTTGAAGCAAGAGGAGCTGGTGGAAGAGAAGGTCCATGTTCAGAACATGCAATCCCAACCTCCTGATCAAGCTCCTGCATTGATGCAATCACAGCAGCAAAGACAGCTTGGCCAGAAGTTGATGCCTCTTCGAATACCAACACCTCCTCCCTCTTTGCAGCAGCATCATCGCCATTCACCCTTGTCACCTGCCCCTTCCAACAGTTACTACCGTGACCGTACACATGCACGTATGCGCCCAGGTGCAAACTATGCTGACATGGGCCCGCATCCAGTAGCATACCGACCTGTCACTCGAGCCCTACCAGATGGAGGCACCAAATTACGTAATGGTTATGTCCAAGGTGGTTGGGGAATTCCTTCTCCTCTGCCAATGTCAACACCCATGTCTCCTATTGGTGATGATGGCCTGTTTGCACTTCCACCACCTCAGTTGCTGGCTAACGTGGAAGCACTCCACACAGAGATTGTGGAGTTTGCTTCCATGGCAAGGCCATCACCAGATGCCAGGATTCGTGCAGAAACTGCAGTTAATTGTGTTCGTGAGGCTGTGAAACGACTTTGGCCCAGTGCTGATGTTGAGGTGAGAGTAACCTGAGGTCTTACATGTGTTCTCTGGCAGCAGTTTCTCACTATAGCATCCTGATTTTAACTAACTTGCTTTGATCGTGTATGTGATCAAGCAAAGAAGTTGGCATAACCAAGGAGATGGTATTGTTTGAATTGTCTATGGCCTTTTTTGTAGAAATGCTGGATCATGCTACTGATCCTGTCCTTTTGACATTTGTCAGGTATTTGGCTCTTTTGCTACTGGTTTGTGCCTACCCCACAGTGATGTGGATGTGGTAGTATTGGATTCACCACCCCCGCCTGATACACCTGAAACTACTGCATTGTTGGGTGCACGAGCTCTTGCACCTTTGATACGAGTATTGGGTACAGCTCTAAAAGAATATGAGTGGTGCGAAAGCCTCATCACCATTGATTCGGCATCCATGCCAGTAATTAAGTTGCGCTGCAGACCCTCCATTGCATCTGTGGAGATGCCCCTGCCTTCCCCACCCCCTTCTGTTGCCATTGACATAACAATTGGAGGGAGGAAGACAGGGCGTTCTGGAGGAGTGCAGGCAACAGATGGGCCTGCTGCTGCTGGAGGAAGTGTGCAATCAAACGCCAAGTTTGAAGCAGCAACCAAATCTCACAATGGCACATCAGCAAGGGAGTATGTGATTGAAAGACTTCGTCAATTCCCTGCATTGGCACCCCTGGTACCAACTCTGTGCTACTGACTTTTGTCCCATGTTTTGGCTGTTGTATCTGTTTTGTTCAGTATCCTCCTGCATGAATGTCCATTCATCATTTTGAGCTCAATGACAGGTGCTTCTACTGAAGTCGTATCTACACCAGAGAGGGCTCAATGATGTCTACACTGGAGGTCTTGGATCATTTTCACTAACACTGATGTTGGTGTTCTATTTGGAGGTAACTCTTGCTGATGCCAGATTCATCAAATGTGTTGTTTGTGTAGTGATATCTTTCCCTTTTTTTGCAAGTTAGTTACTAGATGTTCATCAACTGTCTTTCAGGCCACAAGTTATACTTGTGGCAATCAGCAGGAGGAGATGTAGATGAACAGATAGATTGTAGTCATGGTTAGTGTCATGAATCTTTCCTTTTCATGCCCATGGCAGCGAGCACCCGTTTCTTGTGGCACACCCCAAGGGTTGAGATCACAAGAAGCTCCTTCAGAGGCTGCTCTGGCTTCATCTGCCAGCTCATTGTCTCCAAGGCAAGAATCTATTGACTGCTCACAGGCATCTGCATCATCAAGCATGGATTGCCTGGACTGTTCTGATGAAGGTGCCTCCTACTCCTCAGGATCTACTGACTAAATGCCAGCATCAACTACAAGCTTTGCCATCTCACATTTAGGATTCTGTCTCTTGTTGTGTCAAATTGCTGTAGCTGGGTCTTCAGTCAGTCCCTATGAACCTACTATGATCACTGTGGGCTGGCACTGTTGTACAGGAGGGACAGTAACGAATTCATTGACACCCATTCGTTCCAGCAGTGGGGAGCCTTCCATCCGAAGGGCAGGAGGTATTGTAGAGGAGCTGCTAGCCTCTATGCAATCATTACCATCTCCAAATCTGGGGTTGTTGTTGATTGGCTTTCTGCAGAGTTTTGGGAGAGAGATTGACTTTTCACATGTTCGGCTTGTCTTGAAGGTACACCTACAGACCACCAGTTTCTTCATCAGTTTTGATTTATCAGCCCTTTATCTGCACTGCCAACAGGACTTAAATGCTATTTTTTCTCTCTGCTGATGTAGGTTTGACTGCTTGCATTTTTTATTCTGTCAGCTTCTGATGCACACTTTTTGGATGATGACAGGGAAGAAATGGGTCCAGTGGGGGTTTGTTTTGGCCTGACAAGGCTTCACGACCATTGGCACTGTGTATTGATGACCCTCTTCGCCCAGGTGCCAACATTGGTGCTGGGTCCTTCAACATGTTTCAAGTCCAAGTAAGACCAGCAGTAGTCCTCCATTGTGGCATGCAGTTTAGGATTGAGCTCTTCGTTTTTAACATCTCAGTTAAGAAAGCTATTAGCTGAGTGAATAATAGTTGCTTTGGGTATCAATACACAAGTTTCCAAAACAGTCCTACAGGGGGAAGTGACTCCTAGCAGAATGGGGTGCATTCTAATTTCTCTTCTGCACATTTCCTACCACTGTTTGTTTTGAGTGCACGTCTGCACATCTGCACTACCTCTTGGTTCAATCTGCAGTTCACATTGGTGTATTGTAACCTCTGTCTGGAGATTCTAACTTGTAGTTCCTACCCATGTTTTGTGTGCAGCTTGCAATGCAAGAAATGCTTCAAGTGTTGACTAGATCTCTGGAAGTGACTAGTTCAGAGAGGGTGGGTATGGGCCCTGGCCGTAGGCGACCCCTACCCTTATTGGATCAACTGTTTTTAACTGACAACAACTTGCCAACAACTCAGTAGGCATGTATGTAGATACTATTGGCAGTGAGGTTTTTGAATGCACTGTAAGGACTTCCACAACTGGGTGCCTGTTGAAACTCATGGAGTCAAGCTACCAGGGGCAGCAGACACAGGTTTCCAGTTTTGTCAGTGTTGGACAATATCAACCAACTTTGACGAGAGTGGATAGTTCATTTTTGCGGATTTTTTTTCGGGAGTTACTAAGAGAGTTCTAAGATGGCTATCTGGATGCATGGATGCTTGACAACTCTAACCTGAAATTGAAAGGGGTCAATGACAACCATGGCAAATGAGGCAGTGAAGATTAATGAGTGCAATTGTGACCTACCCGACAAAGTACAGAAATAAACCATGGCAGATTGGAGGCAGCAGAGCCCAATTGTGCCCCTGTACAATCCATGGCTGGAGATAGTCACTTCACAAGCTATTGTGTGGTCCTAAAATGTGGCCTTGCTGGTTGGAGAAGGCTCTTGTTCCTGCTTTCTGAACTGTAACAAGGTTTCCATCCAGCCTTTGAGTTTGTTTCAAGGGATCAGCAAGTGGGGAGCAGACATGAAGAAGCCATTGCACAATGAGAAACCCCAACAGCAGCAGGTGATGATGATCAGAATTGATACATTCTGAGGATTGTTATGCGATTCTCAAACCTCGATTTTGGAAAGAGGTTAAAACAGTTTCTGCTATATTTTCCACAACTGTTAGGATCACCTAAGTGTAGGAAAGTGAGTTTTAAAAAGTCTTTGCTTGTGTCAATAATGGTCACTAGAGTTGGCCGTGCAATACTTCTAACTCGGAACAAATTTTGTTATCCCTGAGAGCACCTGTGTCCTTGGCTCATGTTTGTGATTTGAGTGCATCAATAATGCGCAAGAATCCTCTCTTCTTCTTTTTTTTCCATTTTCAGTCATGGGACCCATGGTATTCAATTCCTGTATATATGCAAATAATTTAGAGTATCTATATTGAATCCAACAGAGAATAAGGTTTGCAATGTATGCATTGCAATTGTGTATTATATTTTTAGTCACAAAGTAGAAAAGGATTGAAATTAGGGCAATGCTTGTCCTCTCTATAATGAGAGGAAAAAGGTGCAGATAGGAATGGTTTCTCTTTCCATTTGTGCTTTCCTGAATGGTGTCTTTTGCTCATTGATGATCTAGGGCTTTAAGTTCTGTTTGGTACCGACCATTGGATCCCTTGTATTATCACTCTGGGCTTTGCTTCCTTTCAACTGCTGGCTGGTGGGTAGGAGTGTGGTTTTACTCCTACGAGTCTAGCCTGTGCCATTAGGCCTAGTCTAACCAGTGCCATTGGCCTAAGTGTGAACTGGGTACCGAACTAATTTTTCCTTCCAAAATAAATTTTTGGTACATAATTTCATTGAAATTTCAATGACAAAAACTAATCAAAATTCAATATCTGCTGCACCTCAGGTTTAAAAATTTCCAAATCAACTTCATTAAATCTTGCTGAGGGGTTTCCAACAACACCAAGAGCTTGCCCAAATTTCCCCTATAATTTTTTTGTTTTGATGTACTCTTTACTTGCTAAGTGACTATTTACAGTTGCAAAATTACTCAAGATGAAGTCCATCAATCAGGATGAAAATAGTACACAGGGAAAAAGAAAAAAAAGAAAAAAAAGAAAGAGGGGACCAAACTGGTTTTCTCCCCTGAGTTTCATCCCCAGTTTTGGATTTGCATCACCTGCAGGCCTTCACAGCTGGCTCATATTCTTAATTACTAAATCAAGTCTTGTCAGAATAAAACCCTGCAAAACTTTGTGAACTGCTACCCAGTTTCAATGAACAAAAACCAGTTTTGCTCATTTTGCAGCTACACTCAAATTGAGGTATACAACATGGATTACAGGGTCAAAATAGGGCCCCCAAACACAAGATGATTTTGAAGATAACTTTAATGAAAGGGTAAATGATAAAGAAAGCAATTGACACTATCAAGATATTGTCAAGTTAAATGTGAAAGTCCTAGTTTTGTTATGTTATGTTAATGAAAACATACAATGGAATTAATCAATTAGCATCACTTAAATTATATCCTGGTAGCCTATCAAGACATTACAAGAGAATATGATTCTTTTCAAACAAAAGATCGTAGCTCATGACACATGTGATGTAAACTTTGTGATTTCATTCAATACAATGTACAATATATGATGTTTATTGTGGCATATGTTACATTAAAATTTGACACATATTACATTACATCACCTAATTTTTGTGTCCAACTTTTGTGATTGAAAATATTTCCAATTATCAAACAAGTGTCCTTTGAAGGGGCCAGCATGAACCAGCACCCTCGAGTGCACCAGTTGGCCATTATATCCGTGGGATGGGCTTCGATTTTTCATCTAGTTTCAATCACTCAACTTATTTTGGTTTCTAACAAATGAGTCTTTTTTGGGGCTGTTTTTTTCTGAACCTTGACATCCATGCTACCTTCTAACCAAGTTACTCTATTGACCTAGCCATCTTATTGACCATCCTACCCTACCAACTAACATCTGACCCCCTCCTACTTACCTACCCTTAATCTTTTCGTTGGCTCAACTTTTATCTTTTAGGCAAAAGCCTTTATCTCTTCTTGGCTAAACTTTTCTTCTTGAAAAAACTTATATTTTTCATGGTTAAACTTCTATCTCTTGGCAAAACTAATATATCTTCTTGGTTAAAATTTCATCTCTCAACAAAAAAATATTATTTTTTGGCTAAACTTTTATTTATTGGCCAAACCAATATTTCTTTCTTGGTTAAACTTCTACTTTTCGCCAAAACCACTTTTTTTTGGGTTAAATCTCTACCTCTTGATAAAATCAATATCTTTTTTTGGTTAAATCACTTTAAATTTCTACATGTCATGAAAACCTCTTTACTTATTGGCTAAAATCACCACCTCTCAACAAAACTTACCTTTTCCTAGTTAAACTTTTATCTCTTGACAAAACTAATTTTTTTCTTGGTTAAACTTTCACCTCTCAGCAATACCTCCCTACTTTCTAACTAAACTTTATATCTTGGCCAAACCAATATCCTTTCTTGCCTAAACTTCTACCTTTTGCCAAAACCTCTTTACTTTATGGCCAATTTTTTTATATCTTGAATAAACTTCTACATGTTGCGAAAATCTTTTTATTTATTGATTAAATCATTACTTTTCAACAAAACATGTACCCTTTCGTAACTAAACCCTTATCTATTGGCAAAACTAATATCTTTTCTTGGCTAAACCCCTTTTTTTTTTAGGAAACAAATATCTTTTTTTGACTAAATTTTTACATGTCTCAAAAAACTTTTTACTTATTGGCTAAACCATTAGCTCTTGACAAAACCTTTACCTTTTCCTAGCAAACCTTTAAATTTTAACCAAAAACAAATCTTTTCTTGGTTAAACTTCCACATCTAAGCATTCTCTACTTTTTGGGTAAACCTTTACTTTTTGACCAAACCAAAATCTTTTATTAACTAAACTTCCATTTGTATTGAAGACCTTTTTACTTATTATGTACACTCTTATTTCTTAGTAGAACTAATATATTTTCTTAATTAAACTTCTAATTCCTAGCAAAACCTTCTTTTTTTTGGCTAAACCTTTACTCCTTAGCCAAACCAATTTGGCTAAACTTCTACCTGTTTCAAAAGCCTTTTCATTTATTGGTTAAATTCTTATTTATTAACAAAACTAATATCTTTTCTTGGCTAAATTGTACCTATTCTCTTATATATTTAAAATTTGATATTCTCATCCCCAACCACCTTCCTACCCACCTATCTATTTACCTACTTATTTGCCCTTGCAACCTCCCACCTACTAGCCTTTTAGGTATGTACATATTAGATCCCACCTACATGGCTAAACCTACCTACCTAATTAACATTCCAATAGACCCTACAATTGCCAAAAATGATGAGAGAAAAATGAAGGTATTGCATGGAATTTGGACTTGTTCATTCAAGCAAAAATCTAAGGGCACAATTAAATTATTTGTCACCACCCATATAAAGGTGTTGCAAATATGCATTGGTTTGAAACATTATGTTTTATGGTTTTGTGAAGGTACTACACACATTTTTGGAAAACCAACCAAGTGTAATACCCCCATTACGATATTTCATTAAATGATCAAATATTGTTTTCCCTTCTAATGGAGGTATTGCAAACCCAACATAGATGTCCAAGGACTACATAAATGTGCCTATGTTTTGATGCATTTAATGCATGTTGTACTTAGGTTCATAAAGTATGTAGGCTTAAATTAAACAATTTGCTTTGCTTATTTGAATTATAATAATATCATCATTATTAATTATTATTCATTATAATTGGTTCAATATAATACTAACATTATTATATTAATATTATTTACTGTAAATTAATATTAAAATGGATATTTATTTTTTTAACATAAATACTAACATATGTTTGGAGATTATAAGTAATATAATATTTGAAAAGGTGTATGTAAGTTGTTGGAACATAAATAATTGAATGATTATTTCCCAAGATTGTATTGTGCATGTATTGTTAATTTTGTGAAAATGGTCCTATTTCCACACTTTGATTATATATATATATATACATGAAAGAAATTGAAGGCTATTGCAAATCATTATGCATTACTTGTTCATATGGGTGTAAGTAAAACATATGTCAACATTTGCTTTTACATTGCCATATCTTCAACACCAAACAAAAGAATGTAAATATTGCAAAACATCCTATGTAATAGCTACACATAGCCCCCCTCCCTTTCTCCCACCCCCCAAATGCCATGTGTTCATCAAAGCCCCCTAAAAGAAATTTGCTCCAAAAATGCAATACTTACATTCATAAAACAAAACACTTGATATATATGTAGTAAGGTAAATAATAATAAATTAATAAATAATATTTTTAAAATATTTTTTTATCCAATGAATTGTTGACACATGTCACTACATAACCTAGGCGGGCTAAGTGACGCATGGGTTGAAAATATGACGACTTGAACCTTTTGCCTTCTTGAAGAATATCCAAATCCTTAACCTTTGCACCACCAATCAACATAAATGACGAAGATTATCATCTTTTGATTATGAACAATTTCTTTTGTTACCATATTGAAATTGTTTAATATAAATAAGTTATTATTATGTAAAATTTAAATTTAGGTTCTTCAAATTAATTTAACATTAAACCTTCAAACCTAAAGCTTAACCCTAAAGCCTAAAACAAAAAATCTAACTTAAAAATTAAAACTTAAACCTAAAATCTACAACCTAACATTAAAGCCTAACCTTAAAGTTTAAACTTAAAACAAAAAACTTAACCTTAAATTTAAATGTAAATTAAAAACCTACAATATAACATTAAAAAAAATTCTCAATTTACAAATATAATTTGCAACTAAAAATAGGTTATAACGAACATGTACAACAAAAATTTCATTAATTACATAATGAAATCACATGTAACATTTAATCACCAATCACCATGAAAAAACACCTATTGTATCTCGTCTAATGCAATTAAAAAATGTCCAATGTAATTAAATTATAACTAAAAAGTGTCTAATACAACTAGATTATAATCAAAGGGACAAGTTTTAACAAACATGATTTTATCATAATGAATAATGACTTAACATGATGTCATCACATTCCACATGGATGATGTATACGGTGAACACATACACTTTCATCTATTGACCATCCATATAAAATTTGCAACTAATCAATTTCATTTGCAACTATGTTATAATCTATCACAAAGTGCCACATGACAACATAATAATTTGTAGAAATTATGTTTTAAAAATATGTAATACATTTTCATCATTTTTTTTTAAGGTGTTAGATTATGCCACGTGGCACAATGATTTTTTTTCATGTGGCATGTTAATTGAATTTTGGCAAAAATCAGTTTAAATCAATATTTAGATAGGTATGTATGTAGGTAGGTAATTTTAGGTAAGTAAATAGGTAGGAAGGTAAAAAATAAAATAGGGAGGATTAAGTGGGTTGGTAAGTAGGACTAGGTATGTAATTTAGGAAGTAAATATGTAAATTATTTTATTTTATTTTAGGTTTAACATTTAGAGTTAAACCTCTTTGATCAATTCATCCCAAATTACACAAAGTTTTTAATATGTAAATGTAAACTAAAGTGTCTTTCTTATATAAATTTATAAAATGGAAATGAATGAAAAAACAATATATTGAATACATTTTGTAGTTGCAATTTAGTTTGTGACTAAGTTGTAATTAAAAAGTTTATCCCATATTCTTTGTTTTATTTTTCAATTTTGTAAAATATATATCTAATAGGTAATCAATTAACTAACTAACTATCTCTAATTGATTAATTAAGCATTAACTAATTACTTATCCACTTACTAACCTACCTACTATTTATTATTATTTATTAATTAGGTAATAAAATTAGTAGTAGCATACATTATTTAAAATTTTACATAAAGTTGTAAATTATTATCCATTAAAAATAATTTTAAATCTTATTATATTATATTATATTATATAAGTAAGATTTTAAATTACTTAATATTTAATAATTACACCAAAAAATTAATTTAATAAATCTTATCCATATAAATTATTTTATGATATCGTTAATTAAATAATAGATTATTTAAAAAATAAATATTATACATTTACTATCAATATATTTTTAAATACATAAATAATAAATAGTTAAATTTAATTATTAAATATAAACGAATATTAATTAATAATGATATTTTAATAATTAAATTTATTATTAATGTTAATTTATTATTGTAAATATTATTAATTATCACTTAATTGCTAGTAATAATAACATAATTGATCATACTATTAATTTAGAAATAGATTATTTATTATTTATTAATATGAATTAATTAAATTAATTTGTAATTAGTAGTACATATTATTTATATTAAATATAATAAGTAGTTTTATCTATCTAACTATTTAGTTATTATTTAACAACTTACCTAACTTACATAGTCATAATATGTACAAAATGTATATTTAAAGACCCATGACGAGAAGCTTTGCTAAGAGAGCCTCGGACTGAGTTTTAGGGTCAATGATCCCGAGTCCTCCCTGTGAGGTCGGGAGGATGAGGGTCTCCCACTTGACCTTGGTTCTCGCGTCAGTGGCTTTTCCGCTCCAAATAAAATTCCCCACTACACTTCGGACCTGGCAGCACATCCTAGGGTTCGGGTTCCAAAAGGCCGCCAGGTACCATATAGAGGCGAGGAGTACCTGGTTTGCTATCAGGATCTTCCCGGCTAATGAGAGGCGGCAAGTACTCCAGTTGATTAGCTTGCCCTTGAGGGCTGACAACATCTTATCGAAGTTGGCTTTAGGGGGGAGGTGGAATCCCATTTGGATTCCCAGATATCTCACCTGTCGCAACCCTACTTTGGCCAAGTGTGGGGGTGAAGCCCAACACTTGGAAAAAGTGAGGATTTGTGACACACTCGCAAGTCACGAGGTGAAACCCACTTGAGGGTTTCACAAAGTCAAGTTGCGGAAAGTTGAGACTTGGAAGCACGCTCCCGGCTTCCAACTCTAGAAAGGGGTAGAGGGTCAAGTTGGGAGCCCAGGGATTAAACTAGGAAGAAGATTTAGTAGATCAAGCATGAATCTACATCAAAACAAACCACCCACGTGGTTAGTTCACATTCCGGGACACCCTTGGGTGTTGGGACAAGCCACGAGCACTTTGGACCACGAGACACATCACGGCCCGGACTCGGGGGAAGCCACCACCTTCCCCCATATAGTATTCTCTGCGCCACGTTTTGGAGACTACATCCAAATGACTCTTTTTCCCAGGCCTCCCAAGTTGGAGTCCTGAAATTGTCCCGATTGGAGTCCCGGGACTTTGGGAACACATAACTCCCAATTGCGGAGTCTGATCGCGATCAGGTCTGATACATGTCTTTTCTAAAATGAAATTTTCAAAAAACTAGTTAACATGCAAAGATGTAAAACCTAGTAATTTTAAATTAATTACGCTATAATAAAAAAAAATGAAATACATTGAAATGGATGAAACTAGTTGTAAAAATGAGAAAACATAATTGCAAATGACATTTAGTTGTATATAATCATAAATTTGATGGTTACATAATACAAGATTTCTTTTAATGTAAAGCTTAAATTCAAACCTTTAAATTTAAAGCCCAATTTTAAATATAAACCTTTTATTTAAAAATTTTAAATTTGAAACCATGTATATATATATAATTTATTTTTAAAAATGTAATATTTGCACATAAAGTTTTTGAAAAAAATTGTTTGTTGGTTGAAACTTTTTAAAATGAATCCCCATTCAAATATAATACACACATTCACCATGTTAAAATGTTTAATTATGTGTAACACATATAAGTTTATATGACGTTATGCAAATATTGTAAAAGATAAAAAAAAATCAAGTGTGTTTTGAGCTCACACATATTATTACAAAATACGAAGAAAAATAATTCAATGTGTTTCAAGCCCTAATGTGAATATTATAATGAAGATTGTTTTATAATCTAATATTAGTTTTTCAATGATATGTAAATATCTCTTATATAATTACAACAGTGTGTTTGTCTGTCCGTCCGTTCGACGACGGTTCCGCGTTTTAATTGATGCGGCGGAACCGGCCCGGACAGTCGGACAGTTCTGCATTTTAATGGACCGGCGAAACCGGGCCGGACAGATCGTTCGGCCTGGCAAACGAAATTCTCAAGGCGAAGAGACGGACAGATCGTTCGGCTTGGCAGACGGAATTCTCAAGGCGAAGAGAAGAAGCGCG
>Ga0116228_10001148_pt1 | contig 21693 bp, 24 predicted proteins | sample S1TSphfallax_2_FD_89694 | JGI IMG/M metagenome (GOLD analysis project Ga0116228, IMG submission 89694) | Host-associated microbial communities from peat moss isolated from Minnesota, USA - S1T2_Fc - Sphagnum fallax MG | ecosystem: Host-associated > Plants > Peat moss > Unclassified | place...
GTCGTGGACAACACGCGGCTCACGCTCGGCGTCGGGAGCTCCTTCGAGATCGCGCCCACGGCGATTCCCAAGCTCCAATCGATCACGAAGAACAAATTTCGTTTCGGCGACGGCAAGATCACGATCGACCTGCCGGACCGCAAACCAGCCGAGCACATGCCGACGCTGCGCGCCCTGCTCGAGGCGCTCTAGGCAGGACCGGCTGCTCGGGCCGGGCGAAGCTCACCGAGTTTGCGGGGTCCGTGCGGCTCCGCGCCTTTATGTCACCCGTTGGAGTTTCTATGTCACACCGCGCTTTGGCCGGTCTCGCTACCCTCGCCCTCGGAATCACCGTCGCCGGCTGTTCCAGCGGTGCCGCGTCCGGTGGGGGCGATTCGGTCGCGACCGTCAACGGCACGAGCATCTCGCGCGCCGATTACGACGCCAAGCTCGAGAGCAGCCCACAAGGGAAATCGATCTTCAATCAGATGGTCCAGGGCTTGCTGATCGATCAGTACGCGAAGGACAACAACATCAGCATCTCCGATGCGGACGTTGCGGCGAAAGAAGACGACATCAAGTCGAAGTACCCGCCCGGCCAGTTCGAGCAGATCCTGAAGTCGCAGAATCTGACCGAGGCCGACGTGCAGCGCATCCTGCGTCAACAGCTCGTCGTCGAGAAAGCGGTCGGCGCGAACGTGAAGGTCACGGACGCCGACATCAAGGCCTACCTCGATAAAAACCACGCGACGCTCGACACGCCGGAGCAGGTTCGCGCGCGCCACATCCTCGTGGCCGACCTCGCGACCGCGGAGAAAGTGGAAGCGCAGCTCAAGGCGGGCGCCAAGTTCGAAGACATGGCCGCGAAATATTCGACCGATCCCTCGAGCAAGATCAAGGGTGGCGAACTCGGCTTTTTCTCCAAAGGGCAGATGGTGCCGACGTTCCAGGCCGCGGCGTTCTCGCAGCCGCTCAACGTGGTTGGACCGCCCGTGAAATCGCCCTTCGGCTATCACATCATCGAAGTCGAAGAGAAGAAACCCGCGCAGATCGCGACGCTCGCCTCGGCGCACGACAAGATCAAAGCGCTGCTCACGCAACAGCAGGACCAGCAGCAGATCCCGCAGTTCCTCTCGAGCCTTCGCGCCAAAGCGAACATCCAAATCACGGATGACAAGCTCAAGGATGCGCTGCCGCCCGCGGCTCCCGCTCCGGCCTCCACCTAACCTCGAGCGGACGGCTTCTCCGCGACCGCTCCCAAGAACGAGAGCGGCTCGCGGAGAAGCGATACGCATGCCCGGCCTAGTGCGCATCGTCGGCCTTGGGCCGGGCGATCCCGATCTCCTGACGCTCGGTAGCCTCGAGGCTCTGCGCGCGGCGAGCCGCGCGATCGCGTTGCTCGCGCCGCCGGAGCTCGCGGCCTACCTCGAACGCGAGGGCGTTCGGATCGAACGCGGCCGAATCGCCGACCCCGCGCTGTTCGTTCGCGGATCGAGCGACGGCGTCGACGCGTTCGTCGCGACGCTCGACCGCGCTGACGTCGCGCTCGGCATCCTCGGAAACCCGCTCTCGGATTTCCCTGGCCTCCCGCTTCTTTTGCGCGCGCTCGATCGCGCCGGCGCGCCGACCGACATCGTTCCCGGCATGCCGCGCGCGACGCTCTCGGCCGCGATCTCGATGCCGCTCGTTCCGTTGCCGCCCGATTCCGCGCACCACTCGTGGGCGGATCTCGTCGAGATTATGGCGCGGTTGCGGCGCGGTTGCCCGTGGGATCGCGAGCAGACGCACGAGTCGCTCGTGCCCTATCTCGTGGAAGAGACCTACGAGGTCGTCGATGCGATCGAAGCCCGAAGCGAATCGGATCTCTGTGAGGAACTCGGCGACCTCTTGCTGCAGATCGTGTTTCACGCACAACTCGCGACCGAACGCGGCTCGTTTTCGATTGCCGACGTCGTCGACGGGCTCTCGAATAAGATGATCCGGCGGCATCCGCACGTGTTCGGCGATCAAGCGGTCGCGGACGTGGCCGAGGTCTGGCAGAATTGGGATGCGCTCAAGGCGCTCGAGCCGTCGGCTGCGACGCGCACGAGCCGCCTCGACGGCATTCCGCGCGGGCTGGGCGCGTTACAACGCGCGCAGAAAATGCAAGACAAAGCGGCGCGCGTCGGATTCGATTGGCCGCACATCGAGGGCGTGCGCGCGAAACTCGCCGAGGAACTCTCCGAACTCGAAGTCGCGCGACACGACGGCGACGCGGATGCGATTCGCGAGGAACTCGGCGACGTGATCTTTACGTGCGTGAACTTGGCGCGCGCGCTGCACGTCGATGCCGAGGGCGCGATGCGCGATGCGAACGCGAAGTTCTACGCGCGCTTCACGTACATGGAACGCCGCGCGGAAACCGAGGGCCGCACGCTCGGCGAACTCTCCGCGGCGGAGCTCGAAGTTCTCTGGCAGCTCGCGAAACGAGAGGCCGCATGAGCGAACGCGAATCGGACCCCGTGGTCATTCGCTTGCGGATGAGCGCGCACGACGCCCACTACGGCGGAAACCTCGTCGACGGCGCGCGCATGCTCGCGCTCTTCGGCGACGTCGCGACCGAACTGCTGATCCGCAGCGACGGCGACGAGGGCCTCTTCGCATCCTACGATTCGGTCGAGTTCCTCGCGCCCGTCTACGCCGGGGATTACATCGAAGCCGAGGGTCGCATCGTGCGTTTCGGCAACCGCTCTCGCGGCATGACGTTCGAGGCGCGCAAGGTGATCGCGGCTCGGCCCGAGCGCTCGCCGAGCGCGGCCGACGTTTTGGAGCCGCCGCTCGTCGTCTGCCGCGCGCGCGGCACGTGCGTGGCGCCCTGAGAATCGATAAGTACTTAAAGGTCTCGCGGCTCGCGAAGCGCCGCAGCGAAGCGCACGAGGCGCTGGTCAACGGTCGCATCACGCGCGAGGGCAAAGCGCTCAAACCCGGCTACGACGTGAAGGTCGGCGACGTGCTCGAGCTTCACTACGCGCGGAAATTCCTCACCGTTCGCATCCTCGTCGTCCCCGAGCGCGTGACGCCCGGCCTTCGCGACGTCGCGCTCTACGAAGTACTCGCCGAGCGAAAGGACGAGCCGGCGGACTGGCTCTCGTCGTGACCTCATCGCTCTCGGCCGACGCGAAGGATGCGCTCGCGCGTACGCCCGTCGCCTCGAACCATTGTCGCGCCGCGCTTCGCGACGGCCTCGCGATCTACGGCGTCGACGCGCGATTCGGAGCGTTTCGGACGCAACGCGCCGCGGTCGCGCGGCTCGCGTGGTCGTTGCTCGACGATCGCAAAGAGCATCGCGTCCGCAAGGTCGGCGGCACGCGCTTGCGGCGGTTGCCGACGTACGAGTTCGATGCCGTCCCGTTCGTCCCGAAGCGGAAACCCGCCGCGCGCTGTGACCGGCGCATGGAACTGCGCGGCGCCTTCCTTGCGTGCGGATCGCTCGCATCGCCCGCGCGCGGCTATCATCTGGAGTTCGTGCCGCCCGACGACGAGGCGACGGATCGCTTGATCTCGTTGTTGCGAGCCGAGGGTCTCGAACCGAAGATCGCGCCGCGCAAGGGTCGCCGCATCGTCTATTTCAAGGACGTCGATGCGATCACGGCGTTCCTCGCCGCGATCGGCGCGTCGAGCGCCGTCTTCGCGCTCGAGGACGTGCGCGCGCTCAAAGAAACGAAGAACCGCATCCATCGGCTCGTGAACACCGAAGCGGCGAACGTCGATCGGTCGATGAGCGCGGCCGCGGCGCAACGCGAGGCGATCGCGCTCGTCGTCGACGCGCACGGCCTCGGTTCTCTCTCGCGACCGCTGCGCGAAATCGCCGAACTGCGCCTCGCGCATCCCACGGAGACGCTCGCCGAAATCGGCCGCCGCTGCAATCCGCCGGTTCAAAAGTCGACGGTCGCCAACCGACTCGCCGCGCTCGTCAAGCTCGCGCGCGCGATCGGCTAGCCGCGAATCAATCGAACCGGAACGAGAGCATGCTGAGCGAGGCCGCCTCGATGCCGCGCGCGAGGATCGTCGTCGAGCTGCGACGTTGCGCGAACGCGTAGAGCATCGGCAGATAGTGCTCGACGCTCGGCGCGCTCGCGACCGCGTCGGGACCGTCGAGGTCGCAGAGGGTCGCCTCATCGCCGGCAAGCGCCGCAGCAGCGATGCGTTCTTCGAACCGCGTCGCCCAGTCGTACGGCGGTACGCCGTCCGCTCGGCGCATCGCATCGAGATTGTGCACCACGTTCCCGGAGCCGACGATCAACACGCCCTCGTCCCGCAGCGGCGCGAGTCGGCGCGCGAGCGCGACGTGCTCCGCGGGCGCGAGCGTCCCGTCGAGTGCGAGCTGTACCACGGGAACGTCGGCCCGGGCATACGCGTGCGCGAGCACCGACCAGGTTCCGTGGTCCAAGCCCCACGATTCGTCGAGCGCGACCGGGGTCGGGGCGAGCAGCTCGCGGACGCGCGCGGCGAGTGACGGGTCGCCCGGAGCCGGATATTCGAAGGCGTGGAGGCGGGGCGGGAAATTGCCGAAATCGTGGATCGTGGGCGGATCGATCTGGGCGGTCACGCGACTGCCGCGCACGCACCAATGCGCGGAAACCGCGAGGATGGCACGGGGCTCGGGCAGTTCGGCGGCAACGTTGCGCCACACGTCCGTATAACGGTTCTGCTCGATCGCGTTCATCGGCGATCCGTGCCCGAAGAAGAGGGCGGGCAGACGAGGAGGGGTGGCCATGCAAGTGACGTTCGATGCATGCCGCCGAAGTCCGTATCGCTCTGTGCATAGGACTTTGCGACCGATTCTCATGAGGCCGCACGAGAGAAAAAGGGCTCGCAGAGGGCCTTCGGGTAACGAAACGACCTCTTTACCTACCACTCTCGTCTAAGAGCCCGCGCGTGCGGTCTCGGGGGGTCGGGGGGCCTCGCCGCCCCGATTGAAACGTATGCGCATCGGTATCAACGGTTTCGGGCGGATCGGCCGCAACTTCACGAAAGCGCTCCTGGAGCGCCATCCCGAAGTCGAGATCGCCGCGGTCAACGACCTCACGAGCCCGGCCGAGTGCGCTCACCTCTTTAAATACGATTCGAACTACGGGACGTTCGCGGGCGACGTCCGCGCGACGGACGGCGGCATCACGATCGACGGCAAGCCGATCAAGGTGTTCGCCGAGCGCGACCCCGGCAAGATCCCCTGGAAAGAAAACGGCGTCGACGTCGTGGTCGAGTCGACCGGCATCTTCACCGACGCGAGCAAAGCGCGCGCCCACATCGACGGCGGCGGCGCGAAGAAAGTCATCATCTCGGCTCCAGCCAAAGGCGAGGACATCACGCTCGTCCTCGGCGTGAACCACGGCGACTACGATCCCGAGAAGCACAACGTGATCTCGAACGCCTCGTGCACGACGAACTGTCTCGCGACGGCGCTCAAACCCGTGGTCGACAACCTCGGCTGGGTCAAGGGCTTCATGACGACCGTGCACTCGTACACGAACGATCAGAACATCCTCGACGCGCCGCACAAGGATCTCCGCCGCGCGCGCAACGCCGCGACGAACATCGTTCCGACGTCGACGGGAGCCGCTAAGGCGCTCTATCTGACGATCCCCGAAATCGAGGGCACGTTCGACGGTTTCGCGCTGCGCGTGCCGACGCCGACCGTCTCGATGATCTATCTCGTGGCGGTCGTGAAGAAAGCGACGACCAAGGACGAGCTCAACGCGATCCTGCGCGGCGCGTCCGGATCGGGCGACCTCGAAGGCATCCTCGGCTATAGCAGCGAGGAGCTCGTCTCGAGCGACTTCAAGCGTTCGTCGTTCAGTTCGATCATCGATTCGAAGCTCAACAATGCGAACGGCGACCTCGTGCAGATCGCCGCGTGGTACGACAACGAGTGGGGCTATTCGTGCCGCTTGGCCGACGTCACGCAGATGGTGCTCTCGAAGCTCCCGACCACCGTTTAGAGCGAAGCGCGATGCAGTTTCGAACGCTGAGCGACGTCGACGTTCGCGGCAAGCGCGTCGTCGTCCGCGAAGACCTCAACGTTCCGATGAAGGACGGCGTGGTCGGCGACGATACGCGCATCGTGGCGACGCTCGACACCTTGCGTTACCTGCGAAACCGCGGAGCGCGCGTGGCCGTCCTCTCGCATCTCGGCCGGCCCGACGGCAAGGTCGTTCCGTCGCTCTCGCTGCGCCCCGTTGCCGCCGCGCTCGCCGATCGACTCGGATCCGAAGTCGGCTTCGCGGGCGACTGCGTCGGTCCGGTCGCCGAAGCGGCGGCGGCCGCAATGGAAGACGGCGAGATCGTCATGTTCGAGAACGTACGCTTTCACCCCGAAGAGGAAGCGAACGATCTCGCTTTCGCGCGCGAACTCGCGAAGCTCGGCGAGATCTACGTCAACGATGCGTTCGGCACCGCGCATCGCGCGCACGCATCGACCGAGGGCATTGCACACTATCTCCCGGCCGTCGCGGGCTTTCTCATGGAAGCCGAGCTTCAGGCTCTCGCCACGCTCACGAACGATCCGAAGAAACCGTTCGTGTGCGCGATCGGCGGCGCGAAGGTGAAAGACAAGGTCGGCGTCTTCACGAACTTGCTCGATCGCGTTAGCGCGTTCGTGATCGGCGGCGGCATGGCGAACACGTTTCTCGCCGCCCAAGGCGTGGACGTCGGCAAGAGTTTACGCGACGCCGATCTCGGCCCGGCCACGCAGATCATCGCGCTCGCGCGCGAGAAAAACGTACCGCTTCACGTGCCGACCGACGCCGTCGTCTCCACGGCCTTCGGCGACGATGCGAACGCGACGACCGTCACGCTCGCGGAGATCGGCGACCGCATGATGCTCGACATCGGCCCGGCGAGCGCGCGTGCGTACGCGGACGTGTTGCGCGGCGCGCAAACGATCGTGTTCAACGGACCGATGGGCGTCTACGAGAAGCTCCCCTACCAGAACGGCACGCGCACGATCGGCGAAGCGATCGCCGAGGCAACGCGCGCGGGCGCGACGAGCGTCGTCGGTGGTGGTGACGCGGCCGCCGCGGCCGCCGAACTCGGTTTCGCGGGCGAGATGACCCACGTCTCGACGGGCGGCGGCGCGACGCTCGAATTTCTCGAGGGCAAGACGTTGCCGGGAGTGGCCGCGCTCGAACGCGCGGCCGCGCAGAGCGCTCCGGCGTGAGCGAGAGCGGGCGGCGACCGCTGATCGCCGGCAACTGGAAGATGAATAAGACCGTCGCGGAAACGCGCGCGCTCATCCGCGGAATCCGCGCCTCCGATTTGCCCCGCGACGTCGACGTCGTGGTCGCGCCACCGTTCACCGCGCTCGATGCGGCGGCGGAAGAACTCGCGGGCTCGCACATCGGCCTCGGCGCGCAGAACATGAACGAGCACGCGCACGGCGCGTATACGGGTGAGATTAGCCCGCTGATGCTTTACGATCTGCACGTTCGCTTCGTCATCGTCGGGCATTCGGAACGGCGCGCGATGGGCGAGACGGACGAATCGGTAAACGCGAAGGTTCGCTCGGCGCTCGCGCACGGACTCGCGCCGATCGTTGCGGTCGGCGAGACCCCGGACGAGCATCGCGAGCACCGCACGCGCGAACGGGTGACGCAGCAGACGCGCGCCGCACTCGCGGGCGTGAGCGCCGCGGACGTGGAACGCTGCATCGTCGCCTACGAACCGATTTGGGCGATCGGAACGGGCCTGAGCGATTCGCCGGAAAACGCGAACGACGTGATCGGCGAAATTCGCGCTTCCGTCGCGGGTCTCGCGCACGCGCGTTTGCTCTACGGGGGAAGCATGAAACCGGAGAACGCCGCAGCCTTGATGGCGCAGCCGCAAATCGACGGCGGCCTGGTCGGGGGCGCGAGCCTCGCCGCGCAGACGTTCCTCGCGGTGATCGACGCCGCAAGCTCCGCCGCGGGTGCGCGCTGATGGCCGCGAAGCGCACGCGCAAGGGCCCGCTCGTGATCGCGATCCTCGATGGATGGGGTCACCGCGACGCCACGTACGGCAACGCGATCGCCGCGGCCGACCTGCCCAACTGGCGCCGGATCCTCGCGACGTATCCGCACGCGTTGCTCGAAGCGAGCGGCGAGGACGTCGGCTTGCCGAAAGGCGTGATGGGCAATAGCGAGGTCGGGCACATCAACATCGGGAGCGGACGGGTCGTACCGCAAGGCGTCGTCGTGATCAACGAATCGCTCGCCGACGGCACGTTCGCGAACAACGAGACGCTGCAGCAGTGCGTCGCGCACGTGAAACGCACGGGCGGCCGGCTCCACTTCATGGGGCTGCTCTCGGATGGCAGCGTGCACAGTTCGATCGTCCACCTCTTCGCGGCGATCGACGCAGCGGCGGCGGCACACGTGCCGTTCGCGGTGCACCCGTTCGGCGATGGCCGCGACGTGCCGCCCTCGTCGATGCAGACGTACCTCGACGCGCTCGAAGCACACCTCGCAGCCGTCGGCGCGCCGGGGGCGATCGCGTCGCTGATGGGTCGCTTCTACGCGATGGATCGCGACAAGCGGTGGGAGCGCACGGAAAAAGCGTATCGCGCGCTCGCAGATGCGAAGGCCCCGCACCATGCGACGACCGCACGCAACGCGCTCGCCGAAGCGTACGCGCGCGGCGAGACGGACGAGTTCGTCGTGCCGACCATCGTCGGCGAAGCGCGGCCGATTCGCGACGGCGATGCCGCGATCTTCGTCAACTTCCGACCCGATCGCGCGCGTCAGCTCACGCTCGCGTTCTCCGGACCCGGATTCAAAGATTTTGCGGTCCATCACTACGACGACTTCATCTTCGCGACGATGACGAAGTACGAAGAGGACATGACGAACCCCGTGCTCTTCGGCCCGCGTCCGCAAGATGCGACCTTCGGCGAGATCGTTTCCGAGGCGGGCTTCACGCAACTCCGCCTCGCCGAGACCGAGAAGTACGCGCACGTCACGTACTTCTTCAACGGTGGCCGCGAGACGGTGTTCGAAGGTGAAGACCGCGTGCTCATCCCCTCGAATCGCAACGTCGCGACGTACGATCTCGCGCCGGAAATGCGCGCGAACGAGATCACGAGCGCCGCCACCGAAGACATCGCCGACCGATTGCACGACGTGATCGTGATGAATTACGCGAACGCCGATATGGTGGGGCACACCGGCATCATGGACGCGACGATCTCGAGCCTCGAGACGCTCGACGTCGCGCTCGGCCGCCTCGAGAAAGCCGTTCTCGACGCGGACGGCATTCTCGCGATTACGTCGGACCACGGGAATGCGGAAGAAAAAATCGATGCCGAAGGCAATCCGCTAACCGCGCACACGACGAACCCCGTTCCGCTCGTGCTCGTCTCGCGCGAACCCTATTTCGGACCGTTCGCCGACGGCAAGCTCGGCGATGTGGCGCCGACGCTCTTACCGCTCCTCGGGCTCGAACCGTCGTCTGCGATGACGGGAACGAACCTGTTGCGCGAAGCGCCCGTCGGGACCGCACATTAAGCACAAGCATCTCGTTGCCGCGGCCGCGCGTCTGCAGAAGCGCGCTGGTGGCGCGATCGACGTCGCGATCGTACTCGGCAGCGGCCTCGCCGACGGCGCACGCTCGCGAATCGACGGCGTCGAGATACCGTACGCAAAACTTCACGCGCCCGTCTCGACGCTCGCGGGGCATCCCGGTGTCGCCTACGCCGGTGCGTGGGCCGGAAAACGCGTGGTCGCGTTTGCCGGACGCGCGCATCTGTATCAGGGACACTCGGCCGTGGAAGCGACGTACTTCGTGCGACTCGCGGCCGCAAGCGGCGCGCGAACGATCGTGCTCACGAACGCCGCGGGCGGTCTCAACGCGGAGTACGCGGCGGGCGATCTCATGTTGATTCGCGACCACATCAACCTTACGGGAGCGACGCCGCTCGACGGGAACAGCGCCGACCCGTTCCTCGACATGAGCGATGCTTACGCGTCGCGCCTGCGCGACATCGCGCGCGAGACCGCGCTCGACGTCCCGCTGCGCGAAGGCGTCTATGCCGGCGTCCGCGGTCCGCAATACGAGACGCCCGCCGAGTGGGAGGCTTTGCGACGGATGGGTGCGGACGCGGTCGGGATGTCGACGGTTCTCGAGACGATCGCTGCCCGGTCCCTCGGTGCCGAAGTCCTCGGAATCTCGTTGATCACGAACGCCGCGGCGGCGACGGAACCGGTCTCGCATGCCGACGTACTCGCGGCATCGCAAGCGGGCAGCGAGAAAGTCGCGCTCGTGATCGAACGGTTCCTCGCCGCTTTGTAATGCCGCGAATCGCCGCATTACGGAACGCGATACGAACCGCTCGCGTCGACCGAAAGCGTGCGCCCGCCGACCGTTATCGATTTGACGCGATGCTCCCAAAACGCGATCACGCGGACGACGACGGGCTTGATGCGTGCGAGAAGCGCGCGAGCGCGCTGCGAGATCGAGAGTGCGTCTCGGGCCCAGGCCGGATGATCGGCCGGCAAGGCGGGGCCGTTCCCCCATCGGTCGTCCGGGTCGACGTTGCCCACAGGCGTGGCGAACGGAAGCGCGACCGCGGCACCCTGCATCGACGCGTTATCTCCGAGCGCGGGCTGCGTCTCGTTTTGGACGTCGACACGCGCGCTCACGGCCGCGCCACCGTGTGACGGAGCCGCGCGAGCGCGTGCAGATGGAGCTGCGAGACGCGCTGTGGCGAGAGGCGTAGCGTCCGGCCGATCGCATGCAACGACTGCTCGCCGCCATAGTGAAGCGCGAGGATGCGCCGCTCGCGTTCGGGGAGCAGCGCGATCGCCTGACGCAACGTACGTTCGCGCTCGTTCGCAAGCGCGCGCGTTGCGGGTTCCAGGCTCCAGTCGACGAGCGGATCGCGACCGAACGTCGGCGAGGCATCCAGCGACACCGCCGATTGAACGAACACAGCGGCACGCGCGCGCCGCAGGCCGGGATCGCTCCGCTCGAGCTCGGCGAACGCGGGGAGCGAGCCTCGTTCCTGAGCGAGCGCGAAGCGTCGTTCGTCCGCGTGCCGCATCGTGCGCCGCACGCGTTCCGAGACGGGATCGCGACGCCGGATTCCGTTGAGCATGCCGCCGACGATCAAACGCCGCGCGTACACCTCGAAACTCGTCCCACGCTCGCCGTCGAACGTGTCGAACGCGCGGATGAGTCCGACGCATCCGTCGCCGATGAGATCGTCGAGATCGGAGATGCGCGCGAGACGCGCGACGCGCCGCGCGATCTGCCGTACGTGCGGAAAGAATTGCCGGATCGTCGCCTCACGGTCGTCCGAGATCATGGCGCGGAGAGCGCCCGTTCCAGCGTGTTCGTGAAATCGTCGCTTTGGCTGCTGACGAGCGCTCGCGTTGCGATGCCGACGACCACATCGCCGTAGAAGCCCATGTTCTTCGCGAGCGGGGCGAACGCGCTTTGAAGGATCAGACCCTCGAAGTCGGCGGCGATGGCGCGCGCGGCATGACTCGGGTCGGCAAGCTGAGGTATCACCCGGCTACCCTACCGGCCGAAGATTACCAACGCGTATCCAAAATGAATCACCGCTAGGTAACGCGGCGCCGGAAAAATAGCGACGATACAGAACGACTCTGCGCATGAACGCGACGATCGTCTCGAGCGAAGTTTCGTATCGCTGTCCGGACGGATTCGAGATGAAATCGTATCTCGCTCGCCCGCAAAGCGAGGGGACGATTCCGGGCATCGTCCTGATCGCCGAAGCGACCGGCGTGCACCGCGAAATGAAGCGCATTGCCGGCGACATCGCGTCGGCCGGATACGCGGTACTCGTACCGGACCTCTTTTCGCGTGGCAACAGATTTCTCTGCATCATCCAGCTCGTGCGCGACCTCAAGGCCGAGCGCGGTCGCGGCGTCGACGACCTACTCGCCGCGAGGACGTGGTTGCTCGCGCAGCCGTTCGTCGATTCCGAGCGCATCGCGACGCTCGGCTTCTGCCTCGGCGGCGGCTACGCACTCGTCCTCGCAAAGACGGGCCTCTTCAAAGCGGCCGGCGACTTCTACGGCGATCCTCCGAAGACGCTCGAGGGAGCATGCCCCGTCGTCGCTAGTTACGGCGATCGGGACGCCCTGACGATGCCGCACGTGCCCGCCCTACGCGCCGAACTCGCTCGCCTCGCTATCCCACACGACGTCAAGGTCTACCCGAACGTCGGCCACGGTTTCATGAACGTCCAGCCGAACGCGATCATGGGCCTCTTACTACGCTATACGCCCGGCCGCGGCGGATACGATCGAAGCGCCGCTGACGACGCGATGGAGCGGCTGCTGTCGTTTCTGTCCGCCCACGTTTAAGACGCCGATGACACGAACGCTCTTTCGACCCGTCGGGCCCGCGGAGCTAAAGCTCGTCGCAGACTCCAATTGGACCGCGTTTCCACCAAGACTGCCGGAGCAGCCCATCTTTTATCCCGTCGAAAACGAGACGTACGCGCGCCAAATCGCACGCGATTGGAACGTCAAATCCTCGGGCACGGGTTACGTGCTACGCTTCGATGTCGACGAAGCGTTTCTACGTGCATATCCGGTCCATCAAGTCGGCGCGAGCATCCACCGCGAACTCTGGGTGCCGGCCGAAGATCTCGACGCATTCAACGCCCACATCGTCGGCCCGATCGAACTGATCGCGACGTATCCCGAAACGGAGTAGAGCAGGACATCGGATTGAGTTAAAGGGCGCTATTACGAACTAAGCATCCATGATCGCGTCGAAGTCCAGCGATAAACCCGAAGGCGCTTCGCCTAGCTCGACGATCTTTCGCGTTGCTGGATCGATCGCGACGGCGTACCGGCTACCGTGCTTCATATAGAAATGCAGCTTAGCGACGACTTGCGCGAAAACGTCACTTGCCGACTTCACCTCGATCGCGACGTCGGGGCTACCTGGCCAAAAGCCGGAGCGTTCACTCGCCGAGAGACGCTCGATACGCTCCGCACTTACCCAACCAGCATCCGGGCATTTCACGGCGCGACCAATTCGAAAACCCGTGCTCGAGTCGAAGACGCGACCGCCAACGCGTTTCGCGTAGACGGCCAGCTGATAGGTGGCCTCTGCGCATTGCGCGCCACTATTCGCAAACGTCGGACTCACCGTGAGCGTGCCGTCTTCTTCGCGCTCGAACTGGTAGCCGGGGTTTTCCTCGGATACGCGAACGAGATCGGCGTCGTCGACGAGCACGAGCGGGAGCTTGAGCGATACGGCCATCGGACGGTCGTAGTTCGCCCTTGGCGCGACGCGCACCGCCCCGTCACGACCTGTGGAGGTTATTCGCAATCCGCAGCATCTCGTCGGCGGCCTGAACGCCCTTGGCGTTTGCCTCGTACGCCCGCTGGGCGGCGAGGATCGCCATCATCGACTCGATCGTCGAGACGTTCGACTTTTCGAGCATGCCGAACGCGATCCTCGCTTGGTGTTCGGCGCCAGCGACGACGTTCCGCGGAACGCCGGACTCGCTCGTCGCCGTAAAGAGCGCGGAGCCCAGCGGCCGCAACTTCTCGGGCGCAACGAACGACGCGAGTCGAATCTGTCCCACGCTTACGCCGACGTGCGTGTCGAGAGTCGCCGTTACGCGGCCATTTGGCGCGACGGTCACGTCGACGGCATTCGCCGGGATATGCACGCCGTGTAGCGTCCAACCGTCGGGATTACGCAGCGTGCCGTCGGCGGCGCGCGAGAACGAACCGGCTCGCGTGTAGGCTTCGCGTCCGTCGCGTTCCACGCGGAAGAAACCGTTGCCGTCGATCGCGACGTCGAACGCTCCGCCCGTCTTCATCAGCTTGCCCTGCGCGAAGATTCGGTGGACGCCCGCCGATGCGGTGCCGAGCGATTCGTCGCCACCGATCGCCTCGAACGTCGCCTGCGCGCTCTTGAAGCCCGCGACGTCGGCGTTCGCGAGGTTGTCGGCGATCACGTCGAGGTTCTGCTGCTGCGCCGCCATGCCGGTCGCTGCGGCGTAGAGCGCGCGGTTCACGCTTTCACCCGCGCGACATCGTCCGCATCTTTCAGACGCTCCTCGTCGAGTGCGGAGAGTGTCTTTTGCGCCGTCTCGAATGCCCGCTGCGCGGCGAGAACGTCGACCATCTCGTGCATCCCATCGACGGTGGTACCCGCGAGAAACCCACTCTCGAGCGATGCGCCGCGCGCCGCGATGCGTCCGACGATCGACCCGCCGTCGCGCACGACGCCCTCCGTGTCGATCGTGGCGTCGGCGCTTGCGACGATCGCACCGTGCGTTCCGACGAGCGTGCGCCCGCGTGTATCGATCAGCTCGCCGCGCGCGTTGCGCTCGAGCGACGCCGAGCGTTCGGCAAAGGTATTACCCGCAGCATCGCGGACGAAAAATGCGCCGGTGCCCGCCACCGCGATATCGAGCGCGCGACCCGTATGCCGTAGCGGCGGCGCAGCGTCGTCGCGAACCGACGACGCTACAAGTCCGGAACCGGTTAACGCAACGTGCGCGACGTGTTTCTGAAAACCGTCGCTCGAGACGTTCGCGAGATTCGACGCCGACACGTCGAGCCGAGCCTGCGCCGCGCGCATCGCGGTCGCCATAAGATCGATGCCGTCCATGAACGTACCCTACCGGACGAATGTGACGAGGCTTGGCCCGGAGTATTACGTCCCGAAGATGATGGAGAAGCCAACGTGAGCGGATACGCTTGCAACGCTTGTGGAGCGCACCACGATGGGCTTCCGATGAGTTATAGCGTCGACTTCATGTCGGACTTGCACGACCCGACGAGTTTGAAGTTCGAGAAGTCGGGGGAGCTCTGCTCGGTCGGCGATCACCGTTATATCCGAGCGAACATCGAGTTGCCGATCATCGGATCGCCGAGCGATGCTTTCGTCTATACGTGCTGGATTTCGCTGAGCCAGAAATCTTACAAGCGCTTACGAGGCTCGTGGGAGCTACCCTGGCGCACGAAACAAGAGCCGGCCTTCGGCTGGGTCTGTTGCGCGCTACCGACGTACGAGCCCAGCACCTATCTATTGAAGTCGCTCGTGCATACACGTCGACTCGGGACGCGGCCGTACGTAGAGCTCGAACCAACCGATCATCCACTCGCGCGCGAGCAGCGCGAGGGTATCGGAATTGACCGAATTACGGCGCTCTATCATGCGTTTCTCACGCATGAATCACCGAGCTAATCCAGTTCGCGCACGATCGTCGCGCATGGCGCGCAGAGGGTCGGGTGGAGCGGATCGCCGGAAAGCGGGAGCGTCTTCCAGCAGCGCGAGCACTTCTCGCCGACGGCTGAAGAGAGCACGATGCGCGGTGCGTCGCCGACTGCGAGCGATGGATCCGCTTCGAGATGCGCGGCGGAAACGACGAGTGCTTCACGCAGGTTGTCGCCGAGCTCGCGGAGCTTCGGTTCGAGATCGGGGCTCGCGTGAACCGTCGCTTGCAATTGGAAATCGCGCGCGCCTTCGCCCGAGGCGACGGACGAGCGGAGCGACTTCAACGTATCCCACAGCGCGAGTTCCTCGAGCTCCACGCTACCGCGTTCGCTTCCGTGCGGAAGCACCAGATCGAACACGCTCTCGCGACCCGCGCGTAGGCCCTCCGGAACGTGCTGCCACGCTTCTTCCGCGGTAAACGAGAGCAGCGGTGCGAGTAACGCGCAGAGCGCCTCGAGGATACGGAAGAGCGCCGTCTGCGCGGAACGCCGGCGCAGGCCGGTGCGCGGCCCGGAGTACATCGGGTCTTTCAGTAAGTCGACGTAGAAACTCGAGAGGTCCGACGTGTCGTAGTCGACGAGTGCCAGGTACACGTCGTGCAGATGATAGGACGTATACGAGGCCGTGACGCGATTCGCAACGTCGTCGAGCTTCGCGAGCGCGAGGCGGTCGATCGGCTCGAGGTGCGCGCGCTCGACGAGATCGGCGGGCTCGAGATCGGCGATCAATCCGAGCAACATGCGCAGACGATTGCGCAAGTTCCGATAGACGCTCGAGATCGACTTAAGCAAGCCTTCGCCGAGACGCATGTCCGCCGTGAATTCGACCGACGCAACCCAGAGGCGCAACACGTCGGCGCCATACGTCTGCATCCCGTCGCGCGCGGAAATGTAGTTGCCCGTCGACTTGTGCATCGCGCGACCGTTTTCGTCGACGACCCAGCCGGTTGAAACCACACCCTTGTACGGAGGCGCGCCGTTCGTCGCGACCGCGGTGATCAGATTACTGCGGAACCATCCACGATACTGATCGCTGCCCTCGAGATAGAGGTCGGCCGGCCAATTCATCCCACGCTGCTTGAGCACCGCGCGATGCGTCACGCCCGATTCGAACCAGATGTCGACGATGTTATATTCTTTTTCGAAGCTGCGTCCGTTGCACTTCGCGCACGCGTAGTTCTCCGGTAGAAACGTCTCGACGGGTTCCGTCCACCACAGGTCCGATGCGTTGCGGCCCTCGACGCCGCGCTCGCGGAACACGGCGGCCGCCTTACGCGCGACGTCCGGATCGAGGAACGCTTCGCCGCATCCACGACATACGAGCGCCGGGATCGGCGTGCCCCACGTGCGCTGGCGCGAGATGCACCACTCCGGGTGGTTCTCGATCATCTGCAACATGCGATGCTCGCCCCACGCCGGGAACCACGCGACGCTCGGGATCTTCTCTTCGATGCGCTTGCGGAGTTTGTTGACGTCCATCGCGATGAACCACTGCGACGTCGCGCGGAAGATCACGGGGTTCTTGCAGCGCCAGCAATGCGGGTACGAATGATCGTAATCTTCGCGTGCGAAGAGCGCGCCGCTCGCAGCGAGATCGGCGATGATCGGTTCGTTCGCATCGAAGATCGGCATGCCGGCGTAGACGCCCGCTTCGTTCGTGAAATGTCCGCTGCCGTCGACCGGATTGAGGATCGGCAACCCGAAGCGCATGCCGGTTTCGAAGTCGTCGGCACCGTGACCGGGCGCCGTGTGGACGGCACCCGTTCCGGAGTCGAGCTCCACGTACTCGGCGCTCACGATCATCGAATCGCGATCCAAGAACGGATGTCGGACGTGCGCGCCCACGAGCGCCGTACCGAGTGCGCCACCGATACGCTCGACCGGGACTTCGCCGCCGCGCGCGAACACGGCCGGCGCGAGCTCGTCGGCAAGCAGCAACAACTCCTGACCGCGACGATAGATGCCGTATGCGGCGTCGGCTTTGAGCGCGATCGCGACGTTCGCGGGAAGCGTCCACGGCGTCGTCGTCCAGATCAGCACCGCGAGCGGCAGATCGTCGATCGCGGCCGTGTCGATATCGGCGCGCGCCAGAAGCTCCGCGCGCTGCGCGGGACTCGCCGTAAAGCGAACGTAGATCGACGGCGACGTGCGATCCTTGTACTCGATCTCCGCTTCCGCGAGCGCCGTCTCGTCCTTGATGCACCAGAGCGTCGAGCGCAGACCCTTATAGAGCTGCTTCTCCTCGGCGAGCGTACCGAGCGTCTCGACGATCGTCGCCTCGAACTCTTTGTCGATCGTCCGGTACGGATGCTCGTAGTCGCCGAGCACGCCCATGCGTAAGATCGTGGCGCGCTGCACGTCGAGCCAGTGCAACGCACGCTCGCGACACTTCGCACGCAGTTCGATCGGATCGATGCGGTGGAAATCGAGGCCGAGATGCTTGAGCGTTTCGAATTCGATCGGTAGGCCGTGCATATCCCAGCCCGGTACGAACTTCGCGACTTTCCCATCGAGCAGATGCATCTTCACGAAGACGTCCTTGAGGACGCGGTTCACGAAATGACCCATGTGGAGGTCGCCGTTCGCATACGGCGGCCCGTCGTGAAGGATCCACTGCGGATTACCGGCGTTCGCCTCGAGACGCCGTTCGTAGGTGGCGTGCTCGCGCCACCAATCCACCCGTTCCGGCTCGCGCTTCGGCAACTCGCCGCGCATCGGAAATTCGGTGCGCGGCAAGTTGAGGGTGGCGCGATAGTCGGTCGCGAGCGTTTCGTTCGAAGACATGGAACGTCTAGAGTTCGCGCCGCGCGCGGCGCGCGCCTCGAAAAGCGCCTAGTCGAGCGTGATCGGCGCGCTCCCGGACGCTGAAACTGTGAGCTTGACCGGCACGTTCCCACGCGTTGCGTTCGAATACGGGCACACCTGATGTGCCGCGCGCACGACCGTCGCGGCGCCCTCGGCCTCGGCCTTCGGGAGCGCGACGGCGAGCTCCACTTCAAGTGCGAAGCCGCCGGCGTCGTTCGGTCCGATCCCGACCTTTGCCGTCACGTTCGCGTCGTGGATGTTGACTTTGTGTCCCGCCGCAACGACCTTGAGCGCGCCGAGGAAACAGGCGGAATAGCCCGCCGCAAAGAGCTCCTCGGGATTCGTTTTCGCGCCGCCCGGACCGCCCAATTCCTTCGGAACCGCGAGCGAAAGATCGAGAACGCCGTCGGCGGATTTCACGCCGCCATCGCGGCCGCCGACGGCAGTCGCCTCGGCCGTATAAAGAGTACCCATACGCCGTCGAACAGGCGCAATCGCGGCGAGAGTTTCACCTGCGCGCGAGCGTCGCGAGAACCTCGAAGCTCCGCGCCGCGAGTGCCTGCTGCATCGTTGCTTGCTCGCGCAGATGCGCCGCGAGTTCGTCACGGCGCTCCCATACCGCATCGACGGCTGCCTCGATACGTCCGGTCGCCGCACGTTCGCCGGGCGTCCAGAGCGGCGGCAGCGGATACGCGAGGTCCTCGGTCAGTCCGGCGACTTTCGGATCGTAAGGAATCGCGAGGAACGGAATGCCGAACCGCGCCGCGAGGATGAGCGCGTGCAGGCGGACGCCGATCACGAGTTTCGCGCGCGCGATGGCCGCAGCAACGGCATCGAGGCCGTCGAGCGAAACGAGCATCGGCTTCGACCGGCACTTGCGAATGATCTCCGTCGAGGTGTCCGCGTCGGGCACGCCGCCGAAGGGAAGAAACGCGACGCGCGCCCCGTGACGTTCGGCGAGGCGATCGACCGCGGCGGCGATGGCCGCGACGCCGTCGGCCTGATGCGCCGTCTTGCGAACGCAAACGAGCACGAGCGGATCGCTTTCCGGCCCAAGCCCCGCGGCCGTGAGATCGATCGCCGTCTCGGGGGGCTCGTACAGAAACACCGGATCCGCCGTGCGCTCGACGGGAGTGCCGGGAACGAGCGGTGCGAAAAGTTCGTACGATCGTTTGTCGCGAACCGTCGCCGCCTGCAAGCCGCGACAGAATTCGCGCACGGTCTGCTTCCCCCAAAAATCCAGCGGCCCGACCGACTGCGCGAACACCATCGTGCGCTTACCGGAACGGATCGCCGTCCGCACGATGCCCGCGTAGTACAACAAGCTCTTCAAGCTCGTCGCGTTCTGAAGCAGTCCGCCACCTCCGGAGAGCACCACGTCGGCCGCAGCGACCGCTTCGCGAATTTCGCCCTGGTCCCAGCGCGGCGTCGCGAGGACGCCGAGCTCGTGTGCGGTTGCGTCCGGCTTTGCCGAGAGTACGTCGATCGTCGCTAGCGGGAAGCGGGTCTTCAGTTGTCCGACGATGATCTGCAAGAGCGCGTCGTCACCGAGATTATCGAACCCGTAGTATCCGCTGAGAAGAAACCGCACGCCCGGGCTACGCCGCGCGCGCGCGTCGCTTAGCGAAAGCCGCGGCGGCACGTGCGTCGATCGCGCGATAGACCGCGATCGCGAGCGCGCCGATGACGACGCCGATCACGACGCCGTTGAAGACGCGCGTGAGCGACGCGACGAGCGGCGTGTGCAAGTGCGAGAACGTATCGACCACGTCCGACGTGCCGACCGCGACGCCGATCGCAAAGAGCCACCCGACGAGACGTTTGTGCTCGAGTCGTAACGCCGGCAGCAACATCATCAGCGGGAAGCCGATCAGAAATTCCTTGAGGCGCGGACGAACCCCGAGGACCGCCGTGAGATTCGAACGCAGCGCGATCTCGAACGATGACGGCGAGATGTCGCTCTGGTTGCCGCTCCGCGAGATATAGATGAACGCGATGCCCGCAAGCACGGCGAGAGCGGCCAGTTGGTACACGCGCACGGGCTCGAACGCACTCCCCTTGACGCTCGGCGGTTCGTTCCCGAAGCGCCGCGTGTACACGTAGAGCAAGAACGCGAGAATCGGCGGAACGACGATCACGGCCTTGACGCCGGCGAAACGATCGATCTCTTCCATCAGGAGCGGCGTGCTCACGAGGCCGACCACGACGAGCGCGCCCGCGAGGGCCCACAGCGTCGCAACGGCGAGCGTGCGCAAACCCGCGAGTAAGCAATCGAAATAACGGGCCGGCGGCGGTTGCGTGAACGCGCGCGGAATCGCCACGACACCGATCGTCGCAAACCCGATCGCGCCGACGAGCGCGAGAATCTTGCGCGCGAGCAGGTCGTGATGCGTCGCGTAACCGCCGAGCACGAGCAGCAGATCGATCGCGAACGCGACGTACGCGAACTGCGGCCGACGAACGCCGAACGCTTCGAAGAGCAGCATCACGATCGCGGGGACGGCGAGCGACACGAGCGCGATCACGACCGGGTTGATGCGGAATCCGGGGACCGGCGTCGCGCGCCCGAGCTTGAACCCACGCGCGACCAGGCCGTCGCGAATTTCACGAACCATCTCGACGTTCGTGCGCTCGAGCGACATGCCGTTCTGTTCGTGAAGGAACGGCCGCAGATAAACGACGCGGACGTTCCGTTCGCGCACGCCCAGCAGATAGCGCGCGACGACCGTATCGAAATCGAGCTTGTCGAGCTCGACCTTCGAGATCGCCTGGACTCGCGTCGTGCGCTCGATCGCCTTTTCGGCGAGTCCGTCGTTACCTTTCTGGAGCTGCGTCTTATCGTAGGTCTCGATCGAACCGAAGTTCACGCCCGTCTTCTTGAGGATGTCGGCCGCGTCGTCGAGATGATCGGGAAATCCGAGCACCTCGTTGCGCTGCCCGAAGAAGACGATCGTCGACGGACGATAGTGCGCGAACGTCTTGAAGATACTCGCGATCTGCGGCGCTCCGAACCGTTCGTCGTTCTGAATGCGCGGCACGACGAAGAGGCCGAGCTTGCGGGCGAGCAAGAGTTGTTGCTGCGGCAACCCGAGTCCGAGCCCGTTGAAGTAATCGATCTGCGAGCGGATCGCGAGAATCGTGGGCCCGTTCGCATGCAACGTCCGCACCGCGTGCGGCCCGAGATGTTCGGCGAGCGCGGCGCGATAGCGGCCGACCTCGCGCGGATCGAAGATGATGAGGTAGAGTTCGTTCGGCGATAAGGCGTTTCGCTTGGCGAGCCCCGCGAGCGTCGGATCGGTGAATGGCTGAAGTTTCGCCTGCGCGATCAGTTGCTGCCCCGGGTAGAGCAGCGCCGCGGTTCCCGAGTTGACGCTGCCGCCCAGTTCCTCGGAGATCGCGAGCGACGTGAGGCCGGCGCGCCGGAGCGCGACGAGAAACTGCGCTTCGTTATAGCCGTACGACTGCGCGAGCGCGCTGAAATCCTGATAGTCGAGCGCGATCTCGACGCGACGCGAGCCGTGCTCCTTGCGTTCGCGAACAATCCCAACGTAGAACGCGGCGAGAAGCGCGATGCCGAGGACGATCGTCAGCGCCAACCGATAGCGGCGCGGAGCACTCATTGCGACCATCGCGTTACGAAGTCACGCAGCGCGCTCGAAACGAGCTCCGACGACCGGTCCAA
>Ga0116228_10001149_pt1 | contig 21680 bp, 21 predicted proteins | sample S1TSphfallax_2_FD_89694 | JGI IMG/M metagenome (GOLD analysis project Ga0116228, IMG submission 89694) | Host-associated microbial communities from peat moss isolated from Minnesota, USA - S1T2_Fc - Sphagnum fallax MG | ecosystem: Host-associated > Plants > Peat moss > Unclassified | place...
ACTTATTATGGTTTTCAGGACCGAAACTTGAAAACTTTTAGGACATGGTTTTCGGTTTCCAAGACCGAAACTTGAAAACTTTTAAGACGTGATTTTCAGGATGTGGGATCTCAATTTTGGGACCTGGATTTCACACAGGGGTTTCACAGTGGCCTTCGGCCGCGGGCACCCACTAGTATAATATAAGGGGAATAATGTTTCCCATAGGAGTTATGGGCCATAGTGGGTCCATATGACAAATCCATGACCTACATTAACCGTTTTTTTAATCTATTTGTGTAATCAAGATGATTAAAATTTTCATTTGAATTATGTTGCTTCATTTTATATTTTGTTCATCCCAAAATTCTTGTAACCCAATTTCAATCAGAAAGAACCAAAGATCATGCTTCAAAATTTTAAAAATTCAATTGTTGTAAATATAGGGTAAAGCCCTATTATCAAATAACTATTGTGTAAACACCAAAGGTGGAGCTTGAGTTCCATGTAGTAATTCCTTGATAGTAGGGCCTTATATTTCGTAACAACCAATGTTATCAATGGTTTTTTATAAAAAAATCCCTTTTAAAGATCTTATTGGCTTACATCATGCGCCCTAAGGATTTTCCAATCTCACACCTTCCACCCTAGGTCATTTTTGTAAGTCTAATTATTAAATGTAATATGCCTTGTACATATATTAAGAATTCTTTCTATGGTTGTTATGTATAAGGTAAGGCCATGTTATCAAAGAATTATTGTGTAAGCACCGAGGGCAAAGGCTAAGGTCCACACTATAATTCCTTAACATTAGGGCCTTACCCTACGTAACAACCAAAGTAATCAATGTTGCAATAATTGAAGTAATCATATAAATGGAAATCTTTCAACAAAAAGCCCTCATGAGGGGGAAATTCCCTCCCCCTAGGGCAATCCACCATAATCATCAAATTCCCATATATGAGGTGTTTTACAAATACATTAAGAATTTTCTCTAAGGTTGTTACATATAGGGTAAGGCCTTGCTATTAGGGAATTACTATGTGAGCACTAAGGGCAAAGTTCGAGGTCCATGTAGTAATTCCTTAACAACATGGCCTTACCCAATTGAGGTAATCAATGGTTTTTATTAAAAAAATACCTTTCCAAAGATCTTATTGGCTTCCATCCTACACTTTAGGGATCTTACAATCTCACACATTCTGCCTTTAGGCTCCTTTTGTAAGCATGATTATTAAATGTAATATGCCTTATAAATATAATAAAATTTTATTCAAGGTTGTTATGTATAAAGTAAGGCCTTGCTATCAAGGAATTATTATGTGAGCATCGAGGGCGAAGCCTAAGGTCCACACAATTATTCCTTGATAGTAAAGTTTTACCTTGCATAACAACTGAGGTAATCAATGTTGCAATAACTGAAGTCATCATAAAAAGGGAAATCTTTTGAAAAGAAAACCTTCATGGGGGGGAAATTCCATGGAATTTCCTTCACCTTAGGGCAATCCATGATAATGGTCAAATTCCCATATTTGAAATGCCCTACAAATACACTAAGAATTCTTTCCAAGGTTGTTAAGTATAGGGCAACAACCTTACAAAGAAAACATGTGAATGTGAGAATGTGAGCATGAACTTATGATCAAGAATGGATTTTTTGGAATATTTTGATGACATGGACAAAATATTTTTAGAATATCCCTTTGCCATGTAATAATGATGTGGAAAATATTTCTCCACATGTACATGGATGAAAGTAAAAAAGGATGAAAAATTTGGATGAAATTTGAACATCAATGAACCTTTTGGATGATAATTACAAGTTGACGAATAAATTGGATGAAAAATTTGACAAGTTGAAATGTATGGATGGAACTAATTCCAAAACAATTGTGCTGAATGAAAACCACATCTACATGGATGAAATTTGGATGAACGTGGAACATGAATGAACTTTTGGATGATAATTGGAAGTAGATAAATTTTTTGGATGAAACTTCTAGTTGGTTGAATGAATGAATGAAAATAATTCCAAAATAGTTATGATGAATGGAAATTATTGGACTCACATAATTTTCATGTCCAACTTCATCCCAAAACAAAGTGTCAAAGGCGAAACTCGGAGTTACATTATAATGTAAAAGGGTGAAACAATAACTTGTGTAAATTAAATAAAGTCACAAAATAAGTCAAGGGTAGGAAATCCACATAATGATAGAATAGGAAAATGCTTAAAAAATTAGTGAATAATGCCACTACACACATCATATTGAAGAATATTTTCATTTCTGTAATGTAATAAATTCCAAAAGAATTAAACCCATAACAATCCTATTTAATAACAATCTAATGAATTTATAACATAATTTACCTCTAGGATTTTGGCATGATTTAATAATCTATGAACTTCATTCCAACTTTAAGATGGATAGTGGATGAATAGTTCACTAATCCCAAAATACATGGCATATTGCAAAATGTAATACAAGTGTTTACAGGGCACCCACAACCCCCACTTGCCTAGGGATGAAGCCATCATGGAAGAAAGATCCATGCAAATTCAAGTTGGGTAATCATTAATTGTGACCTCATATTACTTTCGGTTTTTTGGTGGTCCTAAAAGGAGGTAGTAAATCCATCCATATCCTAGAGGAGGAATGTTTGAGGGAGTTAATAGTGTGGCTTCAAAAGTTCGTCCCACCTCCCAATTGTTTTCTTACATAATGGATAACTTGAAAATGTCGAGACAACAAACCTTCTTCCCATTCCTTGATTTTGGCCAAGCATTGAGATCCGATGGCTTATAGACAGGGGCAGAAATACCATCTCCAAAAAGAATCCGAAGGGCATTCCAAGAGGCTACTTCACGAATGCAAATATGTTGTCCCCAATCAGATTAACAAGGGGACATTTTGGCTTCTTTGAAAGCAAGAAACTAGCCTCCTCCAATGCCACCACCTCAATTTGAATGTGGTTTGTCCCTTCTTGCACATGCCATAAGGAAAGCAAGGCTACCCTATTTAATGCATATTTCCTACTTGTCCTTCCCACACAATGCATAAGGTCATCATGAAAAAACCAAAACTTACGTAACTCAATTGATACACCTTGAATTGTAGACCAATGACCAACATAACGTGGAATAGGAATACCACGATCTGTTTATTTTGAAATGATTACAACTTTATACTAATGTTTAATGTTTTTTTACAATGTTGAGCAACAACTACTTGATTTCAAGGGACAACATTCAATTCGCCAAATGCCATCCCCACACAAGAATTCAAGGACCTTCACACAACTATGGGTGATAATTAATAGGATCATGGCCATTGGCCTCTCCCACATCAACAACTGGCAACTAGTTGATTAGAACCGTTGCATTGGCCACTTTTGGACAAGAGAAGTTCACTCGATCATGCCGGTGTGAATCTGCTTTTGACCCATGTGGAAGGTTTACCTTGTGTTTGGTTGATCCAAACATTTTCTCACCTTCCAAGTGAAATATTCTACTATAAAGACCAAAGCTTGAGGTGTACTTGGCAAGTTCAACAGTAATTTTGATTAGGTCCCCAAACTAATTAGCCTTACACAAGTGCAATTCATTTTTGTCTGGATTGGTCACAAATGCACCTCCTTGTAAGAAGGCATAATACAATGAAGATTGTTTAAATGCTCCAACATAATTGTTGAATGTTAAGTTGCAACAAAGAAACAAGTACCCATGTTACTAGATTTTTGTAACCAAATGTTATGGACTATTTCAAATAAATTACAAGTTGCCATATCAACTTCCTCGTTGAAAAGAATTTTTACAAGCAAATAAAAGGAATGAAGTTAGAATTTAAGAAGGACAAACGGAAAATAAAAATTGAACACAATAATTTAGTAGAACTTACATCCAACATGAAGCCTCCCCATTGTCGCACATGAAAGTGCCAAAAGTTGAGCCAATTATTGAGCTCGTGAATGGCGCCCTTGCTTGCAACTCTAAATGAGTACCACCAAGACCAAATGATAGCATATTGAAATTCAGCTTCCTCCAAGGATGTGGCTTTCTTATAATCATAACAAAGGGCTTTGTGTTGATCATGGAACTTAAGAGCAATCAACTGCTTGGTATGTCAATTGAAAAATTAAATCCAATGGAAAAAAAATGACTGTTTTTTGTCAACCAACTTCATTATTGGATTCCAGTCCCAAAAACAATGCAAACAACATTCGAGTTTACTTGCACACCATCTACCAGGAACCCTTTGAAAACGGGTATACCCAACCCTTTCTTCTTAAGAACTACATTTAGTTTCCTCCACAAATTGCATTGAGCTTCCATGTCCTTGGATTGCATGTCACAAACCGTAGTTGTCATGACCTTACAATAGATTGAGTTATAAATGTGATAAGCCATGGTTGTCCATCCTTGAACATGTTTTACATGATTGAACATCATCCACACATTTTGCAAATCATCACCTAGTTGCATTCATTGAACTAGATCAAATTCGAACAAAGCTCCATCAACGGACATCTTGAACAAATAAACCTTATGCTTAGTCTATTGACCAAGAAAACAACTATCTTAAATATCATCATAACTAAACAGTGCCTTCAATTTGAGGATATAGTCAAGGGAGCCCAAGTTATCAGGATGATGCTTTAATGAAGTAATTAGGAGAGCACAAAGGAGTGAACTTTAACAATGTTCGATTTAATCTTTCACCTTTGAGGAACTCCATAAAACCTTTTCCATCTTCATTGTATAAATGATGGGAAAGAAAAGTTTTATTCACAAACAAGGCAATAACCAAAGATGTAACAATTGATGTGCGACATACCTCATCTATAACCATGTTTTTCATGTCCTAGAAGGATTTTCTACACATCCCATCTAAAACTGCATGCAAGTGGATGCCCAAGTGGATCATGGTTGTCAAAAGATTTGGAAATTTGTGAACAACATAATACATTCTGAAATTACAAGTTTGTAAACAAGTGGGCGAATAGTTGCAAAACTTATAGCTAATGGTATAGATTGGGGATTTCACGAAACACTACTTACATATTGGTAGTTGGGAACAATTGCCATTCTAACTAACTTCATTACGTGTAGAAGAATGTTGAAATAAAACACAATAATCATTTTGACAACACAAATGACCAAGGCATTTGGTCATTCTAAACCCCAATCCAAATGAATTCTTGATGTTATCGGTCTTCAATTTGCACCAAGCACGACCATCGTATTTTCTGTCCATACCTTGCAATTGTTCAAAATGTCTTAACAAATCACACATAGGAGGAAGCTCAAATAATATGTCACCATTGAATTTCGTGGGAAGATAATTCACAATCTCAATTGTGATGGCACCATAGTCAAGGGACTTCAATTCAAAAGAAGCGTGTGGGGTCATAGACATTGCCTTCATAAAATTGACAACGCTCGTGAAAGGAACCACTTGCAACACATGCAAGTGCAAAGGTTATTATTTGGCGGGTCAAAAATTCACGCAAAGAGGGAAAACCACATTAGGAAGGGATGGGCCGTTTTCATCAGAAAAATCACAAAGGTTGATAAACGATGACTTTGCCATCGGGATAGAAAACTTCGAGTCATGGGAAACTAACTTGGGTTCTTCCTTCATCACAACACCTATTGCAGCAATGTTTGCCATTGATGTAGTTGTGCCTAGTGTTAGAACAATATCTTGAGAATTGTTGAACACATGCATGTCGATGATCCGATACTTGCCATTGGTCCAAAACATCCTTTCAGAGTCACATTAGGAACTTGATAAACATAACTTAAAACAATGTTGTATTTAATGTAAATAACATCCTTAAAAACATGCAAAGATCCTTGCCAAAATGCAAACATTCTCAATCACTTGGACAACTCCAAAATTAGAGACCAAGATGGTAAGATCTGGCTTTCCCACAACATGGAAAGTAGCCATCAAGATTAAAAAGAAGGTAAACACTGAGATAAATTTCACAACAATATCACAGTTAGAAGATAGAAAATGCCATTTCATCAAGAATTCAAATTGAGAAATATATGAGGAATTGGAGCTAGAAAATTCAATGTGAGATATAGAAGGACAAAAACATATTATTAATAAAGTGAATCGATGAGTAACAATAGCACACAAAAAATAATCTCACATCACGGGGAAGAATGCGAAAGGATTATAGAAAACTAAATTGGAGAACAGATACAATTTTCCTCTCACATAAATTTCATCAATATAGCTGACAATGTAACAATAAAAATAATATTGGCGGAAAAAAAAACTATACATTACCCTACACAATGCATTAAAATTTATTGACAACAATCCCAACATTCGACATAGTACAACATTGAAAAGGCACATAAATGTGCAAAGGAAACAATGAACTTAACGACAGTAATGGAACTAAAGTATTGGGAATGATGTTCATTCAAAGAAGGACTTAATTATAGGATTGTAGAGCAAATATGTCATAGGGTTGTTTTAGTAAACCCCAAATAATAACATCAGAATGCACCATGGTCATTCAATCCGTCTTCATATACTCCAAATGATTGATTCCCAATTAGAGATACATGATAACAAGTATGATTGGGACAATAATAGGAATGATCAAAAGAAAAGAAATGTATGACGTCCCTACTTGGAAGAGTTCAATAAAGTGGGGCCAATTAAATAGCCAAAGATATGGTAGTGGGCATTCATTAACACAAACCAGATGATGGCACAATAGACCATTGTCCCAATAACACCTTCAATTTGAATCATGTAATCCCATTGGTGAAAGCATTGAAATGGTCCCAAAGGGGAAAAAATTCCAAGGGGCTTATAGGGAACAAAAAAGAAGCACAAAGAAGGAAACAACACTAGGCTTGAATACAAATAGCATAATTTAACACTTATTACAAACTATTGAGCCAAAAAATAAATCGCATGGCTTTAAAAGCATTAAAGGAATCCTAATCCAAACAATATGATAGCGTACATGAACACCATGTTAGGCCAAAAATAAATGTTCATGGCAAAAACTTTAAATGACCAATTTTCCCACAAATTAAATAAATATACTCAAAGTGATAGAATGCAAAAAGAAAAATGAAATTTATGAGAAATCCTATTATACGAATCATGTCCAGTGACATTCTTAATTCTCCCACCATTTGTAAATAATGACTCAACCTAGGAAGTCCCAATTTTTAATAACCCAATCAAAGTAAATTTGAACCTAAGAAAATATTGGTGGAAGCCTCATAAAAATTGTGTGTCATAATCTATTTATTTCCTATAAAAACTTGCCAACACTAATGGTATGTCTTTTGGGATCAAATCATTAATGGAACAAAAAGAAATGATAAACAAATTTCTTATAAAGTAATAACTACATACACAAGTGTGTAGGAAAAATAAGAATTGATATCGCCACACAAATCATAACCCACCCAAACACTAATTTTTAAATATTATAAGGTTTCAATTATATAATCTAATTTTTAAAAAGTTAATAACATGTTTGCCAAATCTTATAAACACTACAATAATATTATGCTAGCTTTGATTGCCATTATTTTGTAGTTGCCAAGCCACAAAAAACATAATATGGTGAAAAATATTAACAAGAACGCTAGTAGGGTTGATAATCGATTACATGCTGGAAGACCAAAACACTAGTCATCGCCAATTTACATTATAGCAATTGCTTAACAATTGCAAATTAGTATGAACATACATTAAAAACGGTTAACAATATTTTGTTGAACTTTAAAAAGTAACATAATTAATTACAAATTGGTTAACATGAACATAAAGGTTGAAACCACAACAACAAACTATCATGGTTTCTTAGAAAATTTCAACTATTCATAGAACAAAAAAAGGTAGGTTATTGAATTTGAATGGTAACAAGTGGCACTATAAGTACAAGTTGTTGAAATAGAACTAGATCTAAGTCATACAAAAGTTTGCAAATGCCAAAAGAAGAACACACAATTAATAGTGGGGTCGAAACCTAAGAAAAGGAAAGGGACATCTTTTTTATGGGTGAATTCAAAACAATGTTCGAAAAGAAAGCATATGGCATAATCAAGGGAAAAAAGCCTTTGGCTACAACACTAGGAAGTAATAGAGGAGGAGGTAAGTTTAATGTACCCATTTTTTTAGGAAAAATGAACGTTTTCCAAGTTTTTCAAACTTGCAAGATAGTCTTTCAAGGTTCTATAGATTCACATATTTGCTTGTTTCAAATTTTCAAGTAAAACCATCTCGAACTTCGACCAACACAACCCAAGAAGTAAGTTACTCTCCCATTTTCATTTTTTATTTCAATTTCAGTTTTGATTTTAGCAAGACCAAATTGTTTTTTAGACTTTGGAAGATTTTTTAAATGAATGTTCATGCAATGGCCGCTTTATGGTAACACATGAACTTCAGAAGTGGTCGAACAAGATTATTGTTCAGAGATTTCAAATACTTATTGGAGCTCTTTAATATTATGCAAAACACTAAAGAGCTGAACGAAGCTATTCATAATTATATTAATTATTATTTTTCTCCTAGAAATCAGGTTTGTATATATTTTTGGAATAATCTTTTAGAGTAATTCAAATCTAAAACCACCTCTAGGTTTTCAAAAGATTTCATGGACCAACAAAACTCTGGAAGTGCTTAGTTGACGCCAACTAAGAATTTCCAAGATGAACCAAGGAATTTGAACTCACAAAGAAAATGCAATCATTCGAACTATTGGGTTGTATAAAGTGCACTTTAAAGCTCACATTTAAGGTTTTGGATTTTTCCCGACACCTTCTAACAACTTACATATAAACTAGTGTATAGGGTTTGGAGACATTGGGTGTAGACTTGATGTTGGAAGAGGTACACATTTCAAGCTTGGTTAATTGCTATGTGTGTAATTGATTTAATCAAGTTGATTTTGATAGTGATTTGTTTCTACAAAAACCACCGAATTGGTTTTATTAGAACAAATTTTTTATTTCTTACACAAGGAGCGATTTCTTTTGTAAAATTTGTGATTTATTTTTTTATACAACTAACGATTTGTTTCTTGTAAAACATGTGGTATGTTTCTTGTATAACCAACAAACTTTTCCACTTACAGTTTAAGATATAGATCTTGAGATTTCCATTTTTGCTATGACATTAAAAATTAACTCACCATTTGCGATAGTTTAATGAATAGGAAGCAAGCAAGGAGAAGGATTTAAATTCGACAACACAAGTTTTGGACTACAGAGTAGTAACCCTTTCCAAGAAATGATACTTTTGAAATATGTGAACTCAATTCTTTGTCTCAATTGTCAACGTTTAGTTTACCATTGTTTGAAAATATTATGTGTTGTTTGTAATGCTTCCATTATCTAGGTCAATTTGCAACACCTCTATGTTATGTATACATTAATTATACTTGGGATTTTTGCATTCGTGTCTCAAAAAGAGGTGGGTCTTAAACCTTCAACTTAAATTGGTTTTCCTCATTTTTCTCACAAACAATTAGTCGATGATTATTGACGATTGAAACACTATTGTTTTCCATGAACTAATTCCTATTATCGATTTGCGTCAAACTAAGGGTCATTTTTGTTGATGTGCTTCTTGTCTATGAGGTGCTTGTATAAAGTTTCAACAATTGTCAGTCAACGCCAACTAACATTGCAAACACACCCTTCTTTAGATGGCTAGGTTACTTTGCAAAATTGCATTGCAGTTGGTCTACTTTTTTATGTTTTGCATAATGAATCAATTAGCTAGTGAGTAGTACATGATTATCCAGTTTTCAATAGAGGAATTAAAAGACATCAATTTTCATTGAAGATTTGACTATTCCATTTCACAAATTGTTTATGTAGCTAGTTCCAACATCATGTGAGAATGTAATCCAATGGATCCAGGGCAAGAACAAGTTCAACACCAACAAGGTTTTGGAGAAATTCAAGATCTATCCCAAGTGAAAATCTTGAGTGAACATTCCATTGTGCCAACTCATTCCCATGCCCACTATCAGGCCTATTGTTAAAATTGATGTGCTCAAAATGGAGTAAGCCTTTCAAATGGGTTACAAGTAGGGGGAAAAGGTCTTCTTTGTTTCCCCTACAAATTGGCAAGGTGAAGATATTGTTATTCCAAGTATTGAGTCATCATGGGGGCCTTTCTAGAAGGAAAAGAACAATAGATTTAAAGAGTTTTTATAAGGAAACCCAAATTTCAAGCCATTGTTTGGGAAAATGTTCACATATGGGATGGGAATCACAAACTTCAAACTTGGTTCTTGTATATAGAGAAAGTGCATCCATTTGATGTGGATTGGCACATTTGCGAGTTTTGTGCTTCATAACAACAACAATTTCAAAGAGTTCTTCACAACAATGATGGAGCTTAACAAATAAGCTTGCTCTATTCTTACGTTTCCATCTATTCCTCAAGTTGAAGATTTAAAGATAATACTAACTTTTTCTATCACTATGGAAATGTAGGTCCATTGAATTAGACCATGTGAGGCCATCTCTGGTCCATGAGGTTTTTAGGATCCAAAATATAGGAATGATACCCTTGCAACAATTTAAAGAGGTCATTCTAGATGAACAATATAAGAAATGGAAGGCCAAAACACAAAAAACTTGGTACAACCTCACACAAAAGGTTTTTTTTTATTATATGTATAAGTGAGACAATTTATTTATGTTATTCCACATTCAATACCATCTTTGAAAAGTTGAATTTAATTTTCTGCCACTAATCTTATTTCAACTTTCTAGAAGGAGCTAGTTGTGGCAATTGATATTGCCCATCAATTATATTATGCGGCTGCTACGAACCTAGCTTTGAGAGACTCGGACCAACTAGAAATTTTGAACAACAAGGCTATGGACATGGTCTCCAAGGAACACATGAATGTTTTCCACAAGCAACTGCCTATATGCAATCCTTCATTGAGCCCATAGTTCTTACATGAGGTTCAAATTCATTACGATATGAATCTAGAGTCGAAAATGCTACCGAAAAACTTCAAATGTTATTTCGGCTTGTGTTAGTACAAACCACATTTTGGCACTAGGTTTGATTATCAACTAACTTTTTAATCTTGTTTTCCATGAATAGATCTCAACATCGTTTCTGGAATGCTAATCATCTTTTAACTTTATGGACATCTTCCTGGAATTTTGCAGCTAAAGGTGGAGGCCATTATGTTGTTTGATTCCACAACAAGGGACTGTAATGTCGCCATTGATCAATTTATGAAGGTCATGTTTCTCTTAAAGTATATTCAAAAGTGGAGACTTGAGTTATGGGAATTGGTGTTCTACCAAGAATTCAAGGTGAAGGGTGGGATTACACAAGGGAAGACGTGGGAGCTTCAAATTAGAGCAAACGAGGCATTGAAGTGTATGCTTTACAAGTGAAAAATCATGTGCATTCATGAATAATTTGCATTGAGTCCTTCAATTGTTGAAACTTGTTATAAGGTTTCCTTCTTCACATCTATCGCATAAAATATGTTGGAGCCATATATTGTTATAGATAATTCCTTTCTTACTCGTAGCAACTATTAATGTTAAATTGCTCTATATAACATTATCCTTTTATTAGTAATTAATCAGTGTTGATTGAAATGAATTAGGTTTTACAGGGGCTCAATCGATGCCAACTGTGATCCATTGGTGCCCTTTATGGGTGTCGCGAACCCTCAACATATCCAATATATATGGGGTGGAGCTTAGTTGGGCCGACTAAACATTTCCAAGGCTGTTTTTACAGGTTCATGTTGAGGGTTACTTTGTGCCTAATTTTTGTCTAACTATTTACCAATTGAATTTCACAAGTACTTTTTGCATGTGCTTCTTCAATTGAATGCCATTCAAGAAATGCATGGACTCTTCAGCATTTGATGCGACCCAAAGTTTGATAACACTATGTTCCAAAAGGAGCTTGTTAAATATTAAGGCTCCTTTCATCTACCTTATTGTGGTTGGTACCTTGATTGTCCTTTGGACTACATTCCTATTTCAAAGAGGTCAAAGCAAGAGAATTTCAAGTCGAGATTTTCAGAGAAGCTTGTTTCTTCTCAAGGAAATAAGAAAGAGGATATTGACAAGAAGAAGAAGAAGAAGAAGGATGTCCAAGTTTTTGGCATTCTAAAGGCCACTCAAACTTTAGTTGACATTGAAAACCTTGCATAAGATGTAAATGTTGCGTTGTTTGAGTTCCAAGATTCTCCTCATCATGCTACTCATGAGGAAGACTTTCCTCAAGCTTTCAAGAGTAGGAGGGGTCGTGCTACTGAGCCATCATCGCACACGCAAAGGAGGAAAAGACTTGTACAAGAGTCACCCAAGACTTCAAAGGGGAAACCTCATCTTCAACCACCTCGAAGCCCAATATTCATTGCTAGCCACAGGACCCTAAGGCTAATTACGAAGGCTTTCAATATCGACCGACTTTCATTGGTGAAGACAAAAGTTTCAACTCATGTGTGGCCCCTTGGCTTTTAGGATATAAAGGATTTTTGGTCGAAAATAATATTAATTTGAGACCTTATTCCTCATCAAATTACCTATTTATATCAAATTCAATAACCATGAACATCTTGAATTTTTGCATGACTCCCTAAAGGACAAAGCGAACTTCATCATTGCTGAAGTCCCAAGATATTTGCCTATCCCACATGTGTTGGACCTTGTCTCAACTATTCCCAAGTGAAATGCAAGAGTTGATAACTACGTTGTTTCCATTTTTGGATTTGTGGACAAGTATCTTGCAAGGGATGGTTCCATCCTCTTTTTTTACGATGATGACCGGGTTTGGAAAGAAATCAAGTCCTACCTAGAGAATTACAACTTCAAAATTCAAGTTTGCAATTGTCAACAATATACATCGCACAAATCTTGAATTCCTAAATGAAAAGGTAAACTTTCTTTGAATTCCACCAAGGCTTCCTACATCCATCGGAGCTCAATACTAAAATATCTCTTTATATGTCATAGACTTTCATGAACAAGGTTCTTTTCGTTATGCACGAGAATGGAAATTTTTCTTTTTCAAGGGATATGCAACAAGGATATATTTAGGATGATAATGTGTTCTTCAACTAGACCATTCAAAATACTATGACAATGTTGAATAGTGGTTTGCCTTTTAGAGTTGGACATGAAATCCACCTTGACACTTTCCAATTACTTCTCCTTGCCTTGTCGTCTCCTGGGAGTTTGGTGGTGGACATCAATGTTTCCATAGGTTTCTTTCAATTCCTTTTACGTTTGACTTTGTCCAATTTCATCTCTTTCTCTATTATTCTTCATCTTTTCATTTTGGATTGCAAATCTCATTAAGAGGTTTTCCATGAAGTAGGTAATTGTTTGAAAACATGCCATAAGTCTTGGAAGGCATGTTCTTTTTCTTGAGACCGAACCAAGATGTTTTTCTTGAGCTTCTATAACCACTATTGGATGTTTTTGAGGAGCAAACTAATGTTGCAAAGGAGGAAAATAGTGACCCATATGCTCCTGTTCAAAAGAAATCTAAATTCGATCTTGATTGTGAGTAAGTTTAACCTTCACAATTTCAAGTATTTAATTTGGGTTTTTGGTCAATCCTTGATATTTAACATTCCATTGCTTGACATAGAGATTGGTCACCTCCAAGGCAAAGGACAATTCCTTCTTTTGCTCGTGAGGAATTCTTCCTACCATCAAATTTGTCATTGCCAAAATATTTAGAAGTAATGGCTCTTCATTTTTCCATCATTTTGTCTTCACCTATAGAGAAAAAAAACGTTGTATATAGTAGCTTTGTTGTGCGCTACATTAAGGATGAAGTCGTAGAATAGGTTCTCCCAAACTTTGGCTTTTTCTTCGAGCCTTCATTATTTGTTCCAATTTTTTTGAATTTGTTTGATCAATGTGATGTCCTCACATCTCATCCCAAACCGTTTAAATTATTATTATTATTTAGTTACAAATCCTAACAAATACAAATTAACTTTGCACATATCATACATCCAAATGAAATCTTAATCCAGCATAAGCAATTTACTAACTAGGATTCAAAAAAATTGAATTTGGAGTATTTCTATCATTGAAACTTTAATAATAATCTAAACAAATCTTTAGGGACATTAAATAAATAACCCCAATGGGGCAAAATTCCATCAAACTTTGATGTGAAACACATGGGTTAAACCTATACTTGTGTTGTTAAGTTTCCCATGGAAAAAATCACCCAAAATGTATAGATTTCAAAGGAAAAAATTTCCCAATTTACCAAACCTAAATGATAAGTTCAAATTGGTAGCCAATAATAAAAAAGGATTCAATTTCTTTTCATATTTTTTGTCGTCCTTATCTTTATTTTGAAATGTTATAAGGGAAAATTATTCTTTTGAGTATTAAAGTATTAAAATATATTGCTTGTATCAAGATTGTTGTTTTACACATTATTATCTTCAAAATTGAGTAGAAAAAAAAATGATGGATTACAAGTAATTTTTTTTAGTTTTTTTGTTACAAATGTCCTTTTTTAGGATAACAATGTAAAAATGTCTACAATTTAAAAAACTACTATTGATTTTTAAAGACATCTGGTTTTAACATGTGCACAAAATCCCTTGATATTTCTACCATAAATCCATGATGCATAACATATAAATGTTGTTAAATTATGTAACCATGTTTCATTTCTCATCATTATATTCATAAGTGTTGGCGCTTGGAAAATATACATTTGTTGAATATATTTATTACATTATTCACCACAATGGAGTTCAAAACCTTCTTATATATATGAGACTAGAGTAGAATTCAAAATTTCTATGTTGAAATCAAATCATAAATATCTTATATGAGGCATTGCACATGAGTTCAAAATTGTTATGTTGGAAACATGTCACAAATATAATTTATATGACATTGCAATTGAGTTCAAAATTGCTATGTTGGCAACATATCACAAATTCCATATTAAGTTTCTATGTTATCACTAATGGCTTCAAGTTGATCTTAATTTTCATATTCAATTCTTCATTTATTTGTAATGTCTTCAAAATTTTAACTATCTTGTAACATATCCAAATTTAACATAGACATGACCTTGCAAATGAATTTGTAATCATGTTTTTGTAGGCGGATCACAATTTTCACATTGCAAATATGTTCAAAATTGTTCTGGTGGACATAGATCACAAATTTCATATGCATTGCATTGTTGGTGACTTCAAATATGTTTTGGTGGAAAAAGATGATAAGTTTCATTTATATGACAATCAAAATAAGTTAAGTATTTTGCTTCCATTTGCTCCCTATTCTAATAAAGTTGAATATGAACACATTCAGTACATCATTCATGTGTCTTTAAACTCTTGGATGTCTTTATTTGTGATAATTAACATCTTGTCCTTGTCTTCTTCATTTAAAGATGTTACTTCCTTGTCACTTAAAACAATTAAAGAACACCATTTTTCAAGATCTCTTCCTTGTGGGGTGCTTTGCAATTTCCACCTTTTTTGTTTTTGGAGGCAAGAATACTAAAATTTTTTACAAACTATTCTATTAGTTCTTTGATTACATTCAAATGCTTACATCTTGACAAAGTTGTTTTGTTATCTTCACTATCTCTAGCATGCCTATTCACATCACTTTTTTTAGGACTCTTTGGCTGAGTAAAAAACTTTTCAGTGTTGGTTTCTTTTGACATCTTTCCTGATTTTATTTTGTTTTTATGTTTTTTGTTGATTATATCCACTGTGCATAATGAATCAATATTGTGAAACAAGATCTATCGACTCTAGTTCCTTCTTCTTAACAATGACATGTGTTGTTTGCAAAACATTCCAAATTATTGCAAAAAATGTGGTACTTACTATTTTTTTAACAGTCCTCACTTGGATGTGTGTCTATGGTCATAAACATACGATGGTGACCCACATTTTTCTTGATGTCGCGATTGAACAATGACGTGGTTATTTGACTCACAACATTCTTTATCCGTGCTTTCTATGTCTTCTCCTTCTTTTGATGCCAATTGCAATGGTGTTATTGGCTCCCCTTCCTCCTCCACGGGGGTTCTGTCTTTTTCCTCCACTGGGGTTCTTTTTTTTTGTTCGACCAATGCTTCCTGGTTTGCATCATATTTTAAAATTGTCAACTCATATTCATCGTAATTTGGATCATTTTCATTTTTTATCCACTTCTGGTATGCAGTTTCTACCAATGAATATTGGTCCGCTCTACTCGTCCCCAACAAATATTTTGCTTGGTGTAACAAACGAGTCCTATAGTTTTGATTTGTTGGTTTAGTTGGCCACGGATTGTCCCCTATAACTTGTTACAAGTTGTTCATGAAATTTGGGTCAAACATCCGTATCACTATGGAATACATTTTGTATTCATACACATTATTTTTTGATGCCCAATATCCCACTCTAACATTGTATTCTGCATCTATGCTTCCATTTGTCTCTGATCCACTACTGGATACAAATCCAAGTCTCGAGGAGTTCTAGTAGGCATTCTCAAAGTTCCAAATCTACATTTGCAATGGAAAATTGTTGTTTCCACCATGCTTCTTTCTCAATATATATAATCGTTCAAAATGTTTGTGTTTATTTTGTAATTATAAATTTTTAATGTCCCTTTTAGTGTGCGAGATGGTAACATTTATGGTAGTCAATTATTGACGTTTTGTTATTTGTTCAATGATTGGTTATTTCAACAGTCATAATAAATGTTTCCTTGTTGATTTCGAACTTAATGCATGATGTTTTTAATTGTGCCATTTAATGCCATTATTCATTTATAGGTTTTACGCATTTTTTAGATCACAAAATTTTCTTACTAGATGTTTTACATTCAACACATTGATTTTTTCCTTTATGTGAGAAATACCAATTGCATATGCATACACAAAAAAATGCATTTATTATTGCTTCCATTTTTCCTTTCAATTACAATACACATTTCAGGTTTTTTTTTTTTTCTATTATCACAAATGTCCCTTTAATTTTCATATAATTGTTACTAACAAAATAAAATTTTATTTGTAATTGCAATTGAATCCACTTTATTTCAATCAAATTTCCATTCATTACATCTAATTTCTAAATATAGACATTGCAGATGTTGTTTGTATTGCACAATGCGATTAAATAAATACTATTTTATTGTTAGGGTTTAGGTGTTGTTTTACTTCTTTTAGTTTTGGTGGTGGTCCAATCATTTGTCGATTCATAGGCAATTGGAGGACTTTGTTTCTTTTGTGTTGTGGAACCCAACCCTACTTCCCTATAGTTGCATATAGTCTTCTTTTGGGTTTTCTAATTTTTGTTGCTAATAATTCACATAGGACGACCAAGTCTTTGTTTGATAAATCTTTGAAAAGGCTACTAAAGTAATGTTTTGGAAGTCGTTCTTTAAGGCTTAAGTGTTGTTTCAAGAATTATATTTTGTGCTTGAACATCACCAATGATAATTTTTAATATCTTATGCTATTGGTTAGGGGTTTCGCTTAGCCTATTTGTGGCAATAAATGGACCTTATTTTTTTATCTTTTCATTTTTTTTTCCATCGCAAGGTGGCCCACTCATCTATGTTATCCACTTTGTCTTTTATAGGTTACTCCATTTTTAAATTTCTAACAATCCACGTAAAGGGTTGACTTTATGGTCATTTAGAGGAACTTGCTAAGGTTGTTCTATTGCTCTGAAATTGTGTCCAAAATTGAATGCAACAATGCATTTTCAATCATGCATAGAATTGTTAGTGGTAGCTTGCCAATAATTAGTGATTTATTTGTCATTTCTGAAAGAATTCCAATTGAAATTTTAATATTGAATAAGGTAATTAAATACATGAATTAATAATATTGGGTGGGAGGATACAAATATTTTGTCAAGGTATTAGGATTGCAGTATTATATTAAAGGTATAATCAATGCAAATGGATAGTGATGATATCGAAAATGCAAACAGACAATGGAGAAAGAAAAAATGTAATCATTGTATGAATCTTTTATAGGCTTCTGATTGAGTTTCAGGGACTGATTGGGTAATATATATGCGTCCTTTGGAGTTTTAAGGACTAAATGGATACTGTAGATGCATCCTTTGGAGTTTTAAAAATCAAAGATTTTTCAGGATTTTTCAACAAGTAATTCCTATGTTCAACTGCAACCCTAATTCATATAAAAAACTTCATTGGACCACAAATTACTGCCAATAATGGTATTTTGGTTTCTCCTTCAATTAGTGGAATGCCTTTTTTTTCTACTATCGTAGACATTTCATGGTTTTGGGGCCAAGCCTATCATTTGATGTTCACAAGTTATTTTATCACTTTGTTCTTTAAATCTTGTGGCACCCAAGCTCACCTACCTGGAGTTGCATAAAGTTGTTTACTGGGTTCCATAAATTATGTTGAAAGGAGGTTCCCAAGGGTTACCAAATCCTTTGTTGACAAATCCTTCAATAAGCTTGTAAAAAAAAGTTTTGGAATCATGTTTTTCAAACTTGCCCATTCTTGGAAGAAATCCATTGCATGTGTAAACATCGCCCAATGGTAATCTTCCATATCTTCTTTCATAATGTTTATAATTTGTTTGAGCATTGTAAGACTTTTTTGTTAATCTTTGCATTTGCCCATTGCCATGCCACTCATTCATTTGTTTTGTCAATTTGTTTTTCCCATTATGATCCCCATATTCTAATTTTTAGCAATTGCTTGAGGGGGTCTAGTAGGATGGGATCTCTTGGATATTCCAAAGGTGTTTTTATTAATTTGCATATTCTATCTAATATGTTTGAGATTAAAGTGTATTCAATCATAGTTTCTAAGGTGTTTGGTGTGACCATTGGTGCGATTTTTTTTGCCATCATAAAATAGATGTTTAGAAGTTGCAAATGGGTTGTAGTTGTGAAAAAGTTGGAACTAGGCAGTTCTAGTGAAAAGGGGAAAAAAATGCAGTTTGATTCTTCAAGTAGCAAAGGTGCTCCCAGACATAAAAGATTTGAAAGATTGAATTCAAATAAAAAACATGTTGAAATGGTATAGAAAATGTGCAGTTTCATACTATTTCAATTCCTAATGGGAACATACCTATTAGAGATGAACAAGTGGTGTTTCGGTTGACACGTAGCTCCTGGTTGTGAAGAGGTAGTGTTTAGATTAACACATAACTCTTGGTTGTGAATACAAATTGTTCATGTTTTTTTTTTCTTTTTTTTTCATCCATTTTATCTTTTCATCAATTTTATTTTTTCATCCTTGGACACATGGCATAATATTCCTCCACATCATGCATATTCTATGGCATGTGTCAATGCAATATTCCAAAAAAATTTGATCTTGTTCGCCTATTCATGCTCACCCATTCATGTTCACACACTCACCAAACAACAATCCCCAGTATAGGGTAAGGCATTACTGTCAAAGAATTAATGTGTGAGCATTAAGGGTAGAGCTCGAGGTCCATGCAATAATTCCTTGACAGTGGGGCTTTACCCTGCATAACAATCGAAGTAATCAATGTGCAATAATCAAAGTAATCATAGAAATGGAAATCTTCTGAAAAGAAACCCTCATGAAGGTGAAATTCCATGGAATTTTCCCTGCACTAAGGCAAATCCACCATAATGGTCAAATTTTCATATTTGAAATGCCTTACAAATACATTAAAAATTATGTCTGAAATTGTTACATATATGGTAAGGCCTTGCTATTAAGGAATTCTTGTGTAAGCATTGAAGGAGAAACCCAAGGTCCATGTAGTAATTATTTGATAGTAGGGCCTTACTCTACATAACAACTAAGGTAATCAATGGTTTTTGTTTTTCTTAAATCCCTTTCGAAAATCTTATTGGTTTACACCCTCCGCCCTAGGGATCTTACAATCTCACACCCTCCACCCTAGGGCTCTTTTTGTAATCCTAATTAGTAAATGTAATATGCCTTACAAATACACTAAAAATCCTTTTGGATGTTGTTATGAATTAGGTAATTTACCATTCAAAACATTTGATAAACCTAAGGGTGTGTCATTTTAAATTTTATCCTAAAAATTAATAATTAAAAAATGTAACAACTACCATTTAAACCTAGTTCCCATTGTCTTGTTTCAAATGTCTAAAAATCTAGATTGAAACAAAATCCATATGTCAAATATAGTCAAACCCTTTACACAAAACCATTTAGGGCTTTGTGCATGACTTTGACTATGTGACATGTTTTCAAGGGCTTCCCAAATGGTATTAAAGATAACATTCCAATAATGTGTGCATTGTGAAAAACCTTTGAACCTTGGGCATGATCCCTAGCTCCTTCCTCCAAAAGAAGAAAGTTGCAAGAGAAATTTGAAATAACATTACAACAAGGCATTTCATTGTCACCTTTCAATCACATTTACTCAAACTAAAACAAAAAGGTGATTGGTATGGTCAGAACCTAAATTTGGACACAAAACATCCACAAACTTGCACATATCATTTTGGAAAGCACAAGGTATTTTGTCCATGAAGAATTTATTTGATGTTGTAATATTAACTTCAAAATTAAGTTCAATTCATGCAATGTTTAAGAAATTGATGTGACCATTCATGTGCAACCTTGAATCCTTGAGGATTTTCACAAATGGTTTTTAATGCAAGTGTTTCAATTATTGTTTGAAATATATGTTGAACAATGGAAATTATGGCTAAACATTAAATTGTGGTACTCCCAATCAAACCACGTAGATCTTATTTTTGTGATGGCTAACTAAACCACCTAACCCTTCTAGAACATTAACTTAAAATGTGATAACTCTTCCAAATCCTACTTTGGTGCCAAATAATTTGCCACCTAGTTCTATTAAAATTCTAGCTAATTCTAGCTAGTATCACCTTCTAAAACAATGGAAGTAATAGTTGAACCTTTTATCAATGTGACTTACTAGTTATTGGGTTGCCCTACTAGAGTAATTAGGAGGTAAGATTTTCCCTTGAACAATTGGCCTTGTTGAAAGAAATGGAAAATTGAAATAAATTGCAAGTACCTATTTCTTTTTCTTTTTTACCTTGCCACCATTCATAACTTACATACATCAATAATCTCATACTCTTTGGATGTATATAATTAGTCATTTATCACATGAGATTAGTGGGTAAAAAACATATTATTTGATAGCAGCTTCAAGCCTAGCCTTGCTTTTAAAGGGGACATTAAGTGCTAAAATTCTATACTACAAGTGTCAAACAAGGATGTGGGGGGATGAGATGAAGGAATTTTGTTTTTCCTACACATTATTATTACTTAATTTTTTAATATGCACATGTTTTACCCACCCTATATTAAATTATATATATATTGTTTTCATCCAATTTAATATGTTATATTCATTTAAAATTAAAAATTTAATAACCTTGGAGCTAGAAAGGAAATCAAGATTTCTTTTTCAAAGGTGATTCATTTGTAGATGAACTTGGACATGCAAAAAAAATGTTTTAGTGCTTTTTAATAATTTACTCATTACATGTTCAGGTAACAAATTTTGTGGCTAATTATATTATTTCCATTACAACTTATACATGTAAAATTTTAGAATTAAACAACAATAATTGTCAATATAATTTATAATTTGAAATATTAATATTAATCAATGGTAGTTCAATCCTTCATTGCTTCTTGATACATATTTATGGAATAATAAAAATAGAAC
>Ga0116228_10001150_pt1 | contig 21679 bp, 16 predicted proteins | sample S1TSphfallax_2_FD_89694 | JGI IMG/M metagenome (GOLD analysis project Ga0116228, IMG submission 89694) | Host-associated microbial communities from peat moss isolated from Minnesota, USA - S1T2_Fc - Sphagnum fallax MG | ecosystem: Host-associated > Plants > Peat moss > Unclassified | place...
GTCATTTATCCTCAATTTGCCACTCACAATGCGCACAGCATCGCGTCGGTGCTGCAGCTTGCGCCGCCGGGCGCGGATTACGAGTTTCAGCGTTTGCACGGCATGGGGCGTCTTTTGTACGCAGAAGCGGCGCGCCAGGTCGTCAATTTCCCCCGGGTGCGCGTTTATGCACCCGTGGGTGAACACAAGGATTTGTTGGCCTATCTCGTGCGCCGGCTGCTGGAGAACGGCGCCAATACCTCGTTCGTGAACCGCTTCATGGACGAGGAGGTGCCGGTCGCCGAGATCGTGCGCGATCCCATCACGGAGCTCGAGCGCGCCGAATCCTTCGCGCACGCCCGCTTGCCGATTCCGGCCGCGCTGTATGCGGACCGGCGCAATTCCCTCGGCATCGATCTGGGCGAACCGCTCGAGGTGCAAAGCTTGCGTGAACAGCTGGCGGCACGCAGCGCGGCGACGCCGGGCACCGTAATGGCCAGCGTGGCGTCGCCTGCCAGCTCGCAAGCCGGTGCTTATCCCATCACCAACCCCGCCGATCGACGCATCCAGGTCGGCGTGGCGCGCGATGCCACCCCCGCGCAAATCGGCGCGGCCTTCGAGGCAGCTGCCGCGGCGCAGCCGGCATGGGATCACGCCGGCGGAGAGCAGCGCGCGGCGTGCCTGGAAAAAGCGTCCGATCTGCTCGAAGCGCGCCGTGCGGATTTGCATGCGCTGCTGGTGCGCGAGGCGGGCAAGACCATCACGGATGCCATTTCCGAAGTGCGAGAGGCCGTGGATTTCTGCCGTTATTATGCGCTGCGTGCGCGTCAACAATTCGCGGCGCCGCAACGCATGGACGGACCCACGGGCGAACTCAACGAGTTATCCCTGCACGGACGCGGTGTGTTCGCATGCATCAGTCCGTGGAATTTTCCGCTGGCAATTTTCGCCGGGCAGGTCGGCGCAGCGCTCGCCGCCGGCAACGCCGTCGTGGCGAAACCCGCGGAACCGACGCCGTTGATCGCGCAGGCATTCGTGAACATCCTGCATGACTCGGGAGTTCCAGCGAAGGTCCTGCACCTGACGCCGTCGCCCGGGCGCGTTTTCGGCGAAACGGCATTCGCACACGCCGCGCTCGCCGGCGTGGCGATGACGGGATCGACCGCCACGGCGCTCACCATCAATCGGGCGCTGGCCGCACGCAGCGGCGCCATCGTACCCTTGATTGCGGAGACCGGCGGCATGAACGCGATGATCGTCGACTCGACGGCTTTGCCCGAGCAGGTCGTCGATGATGCGATAACCTCCGCATTCATGAGCGCCGGCCAGCGATGCTCGGCCCTGCGCCTGTTGTTCCTCCAAGAGGAGATCGCCGACCAGATCATCGAGATGATTGCCGGCGCCATGGACGAACTCGTGATCGGTGATCCGGCGGATTTCGCGACCGACGTGGGTCCCGTGATCACGCCTGTCGCCGCGCAGCAGCTGGCGCGGCATGCGGAGCGCATGCGCCAGGAGGCGCGCATCGTCAAGGTTTGCGATCTCGGCGCCGCGCATGCGCACGGCAGCTTCTTTGCGCCGCATCTGATCGAACTGAACAGCGCAGCGCAGCTCACGCGCGAGGAGTTTGGGCCGATCTTGCACGTGGTGCGTTATCGGTCCACACAGATTCCGCAGGTTCTGCAGTCGATTCGCGCCAGCGGCTTCGGCTTGACGCTGGGCGTGCAGACGCGCCTGGAATCCTTTTGGAGGGAGATCTTCGACGGCACTTCGGTTGGCAATACCTATGTCAACCGCAACATGATCGGCGCGGTGGTGGGCGTGCAGCCCTTCGGGGGAACCGGATTATCCGGTACCGGGCCGAAGGCCGGCGGTCCGCACTACGTGACGCGCTTTGCCAACGAGCGAACGCTGACGGTGAACACCACGGCAACCGGTGGCAATGCTGCTTTGCTCAATCTAGGTTGATCAGAGCCGGTGGCGTTTACCGGGCTTGGGTTTCAACCAGTTCCCGTATCAGGGCGTTGATTTCGTCACTTTCGAACGGTTTGATGATGGCGCGTACATTGCGGCCCCAGTTCTCCAAGGCGAAGTCGATCGCGTACCCAGAGGCGATGATGATGGGCAGCGTGGGTTGCTGCTTGAGCAAAGTCCGCGTCATCTCCATTCCGGACATCACTGGCAGACTGACGTCCGTGATGACGATGTCATAAGTACATTCTCGAAACGCTTGAAGGGCGGCCTCGGCACTCTCCATCGCAACGATCTTGCGTCCTTCCCCGGCGAGTAGTTCTACGGTGACTTCTCGTACCAAGGAGTTATCCTCGACGTATAAAATGCGCAGCGGAAATCCTTTTTATCGTCAGTGAAGCTTGTGGACGATCCACAGGCCCGGCTTGCCTTTTTGATTCAAGCCTAGATGCACCAATGAATCCTTGTTCTCGAACAACTTCGCCAGCGGCAGGCCTTGCTGACGGAAGTTGTGCGCCATGAGTTGCATGGGAGACATCAAGTGACCGCCTTCCGATGCAGAAGTGCCGGCCGGCGCGACGGCGGACGGTGCACCGGGTGCGGGGAAAACGGCGCTGCGCGCACCTGACGCAGTGAATCCGGCCACCGGTGCGCCGGGAAACCAGCCGGCGGCGCGAAGACCCGACGGACTCATTGCCGTAGGGACATCGGGAGGGGGCCTCAGATCCAGTTCGCCCGCCGATTGTATCTTGGAGTCGGGCCGGACTTCCGTGGATGTGCGGTTCAACGCGATGCCAACTTTCTCCAGAGGCTGGCCCGCGAAAGCATCAGGGAACACGCAGAGCTCACAAAGCCCGATCAAGGCTGCGGAAGCGAAACGTCGTGTCGTAATCCCGGTCATGAATATATTCGATCATGAGAAATAACCGCGGTGCATGGGGCGCGCCGGCCAAAGAAAAGTAGGACGATGCCGAAGGAAAAACGCTATCGGTAAAATCCTACAGCGCAATCAGCGTGAGCGCCCGCAACGCGCGCGCGTGAGAAACGATGTCCGGTGCTGTCATCGAAAAGCCCTCGTTGACCCAGGCGCACGCGCTGATGCAGAGTGGCGCCTGGTGGAACTCATTAAGCCTGGCTGCTGCCGTGCGTACCTTGCTGGGCGTGTTCGGTCGCCGCAATGAGGGGGTGCAGCGTCGAAGAGTTGGTAGTAGCCACGGCGGATGGGCTGTATTGTCCTGCCGGAAACTTTCACATTGATCCGTGGCGACCGGTACAGCGTGCCGTCATCACGCACGCTCACGGCGATCATCTGCGTCCAGGCAGCGGCGAATATATAACCTCCGCACCTGGCGCGGCGCTGGCCGCGCGGCGGCTCCCTGCGAACTGCCTCGTGAAAGCGATCGCTTATGGCGAAGCGCAGGAGCTTGGGACCACCCAGGTGTCATTGCATCCAGCCGGACACATACTAGGCTCTGCACAGGTCCGCATTGAACATGCGGGATCGGTATGGGTGGTCTCGGGCGATTACAAGCGCGACCCGGACCCGACTTGTGCGCCATTCGAGCCGGTTGCTTGCGATGTATTCATCAGCGAGGCAACTTTCGCGCTGCCCGCATATCGATGGTCGTCGTCCGCGGCGGTGGCGGCGGAAATTCATGAGTGGTGGCAGCTCAATCGCGCCCGCGGAGCCGCCAGCGTCCTGTTTGCCTACGCGCTCGGCAAGGCGCAGCGCGTATTGGCTGAACTGACGCGATTCACGGCAGAGGCTGTCTATGTGCATGGCGCCGTGGCCGCCCTGACCGACGTCTACAGAGAGCAGGGCGTGAAGATGTTGCCGACAATGCCGGTCATCGATGCGCCCGCAGCCCATTATGCGGGCGCACTGATCATCGCACCGCCGAGTGCGGCGGGTTCGGCCTGGATGCGGCGCTTCGGCAGTAGCAGCACGGGTTTTTGTTCGGGCTGGATGCGGGTACGCGGCGACCGGCGCCGCCGCGGATTTGACCGTGGCTTCGTGCTGTCCGATCACGCCGATTGGCCATCGCTGTTGCGCACGTTCGACGACAGCGGTGCGCGCCGGATTCTGTTGACGCACGGACACGGCGATACCATGAGCCGCTATCTGCGCGAGAGGGGTGTCGATGCCGCCGTCATGCGCACCGAGTACGGCGCGGAGGAGTAGTGCAGAGGTTCGCCGCACTGTTTGAACGTTTGGACACGACCAATGCCACGAGCGCCAAAGTCGAGGCGATGGCGGAGTATTTTCGCAGCGCACCCCCGGCGGATGCCGCGTGGGCCGTTTACGTCTTGATGGGACGGCGAGTCAAGCGCAGCGTGGGTCATGCGTTGCTGCATGCATGGTTGATCGAAGAGGCGGGTTTGCCCGCTTGGTTGGTCGAAGAAACCTACGGATCCATCGGTGACCTGGCTGAGACCATTGCGCTATTGGTGGCCGCCGACCCCGCCGCGGCGCCGGCATCCGGACGCGATCCGACCGACGACCTGCCCTTGAGCCGCTGGTTCACCGAGCGGATTTTGCCCCTGGCCGATTTGGAGCCGGCGGCAAAACGCGAGCACGTGACGGGGTGGTGGCGTCAGCTGGCATATCGTGAGTGCTTTCTCGTGAATAAATTGCTCACCGGTGCTTTGCGTGTTGGCGTGTCGCGCTCCCTCGTCACGCGTGCGCTGGCGGCCGTCTTCGAGCAGCCGCGCATGCAAATCGAACGCGCCCTGATTGGAGAGTGGGCGCCGAGCGCGGATTTTTGGCAGGCGTTGGCGTGCAACGAGGGCAGTCTGCACGTCAGTCATCCTTATCCATTCTTTCTCGCTTCGCCGCTCGAGGGGCCGGTGGAAGGCTTGGGTGCGCGCGAGGGTTGGCTCGCTGAATGGAAATGGGACGGGATACGCGGGCAAATCGTGCGCCGGCGCGGTGAATGTACCCTGTGGTCGCGCGGCGAGGAGATCATCACGGCGCGTTTTCCGGAAATCACCGCGGCGGCTTCGCGCGTCCCGGATGGTACGGTGATCGACGGCGAGGTCGTGGCTTGGAAAGACGATCGAGTTGCACCCTTCGCACAATTGCAGCAGCGAATTGGCCGGCTCAAACTCACGGCAAAAATCCTCAACGAAATCCCCGCGCGGTTCATCGCCTACGACCTGCTGGAATTGCGAGGCGACGACATCAGGCCGCAGCCTCTGCGGCAACGGCGCGGCGCGCTTGCCGCGATGGTGCAGCAGCTCGGGGGCACCATCATCCAGTTGTCGCCCCCGATCGAGGCGGTTTCGTGGCAGCAGCTGGCCGAACAACGGCAGCATGCGCGGGCGCTCGGCGTCGAGGGCATCATGCTCAAGAGCTGGGAGTCGCACTACGGCGCGGGACGCCAGCGTGGTTCCTGGTGGAAGTGGAAGATCGATCCATTCGTCTTCGACGGCGTGCTGCTGTACGCAGCCCCCGGGAACGGACGTCGCTCGAATCTATACACCGACTACACATTCGGCGTGTGGAACGGCGATACCTTGGTGCCCGTGGCGAAGGCTTATTCGGGTCTGAATGCCGGGGAGATCCAGGAACTCGACCGCTGGATTCGGGCGCACACGCGCGAGAAGTTTGGGATCGTGCGCAGCGTTGAGAGCCACCATGTGTTCGAGCTGGCCTACGAGGGGATTGCCAAATCGACGCGTCATAAGTCGGGCGTTGCCTTGCGCTTTCCGCGCATCGTGCGCTGGCGCAAGGACAAGTCGGTCGCAGAGGCCGACAAGCTCGCCGACCTGCAGCGCGTGCTGGCGGAGCAACACGCTTAAGCTGCGCAGTGCCTGGCGATGAATTGCGCGTGCATCGGCATGGCCTCGACACACGTTGCGATCACCGACCTGACGCTGTCGAGCAACCCCGCGACGTCCCGGTCCGGCACGAGATCGACCGCAGGATGATATTGATGCGGCACGATATGCTGACCCAGCATGACCTGCACCCAGCTGGTCAGGGCAAACATTTCCTCTGCGTTACGAAAGAAGCGGCCGCTGTCCTTGAACAGCCGGATTGTCTCGACCAGCGGCTCGGGCAGGCTCATTGAGCTGCAGTGTCTCCAGAAAGCCGTGTCGCGCCGCTCGGTCGCATGGTAGTGAAGGATTAAGAAGTCGCGAATCCGTTCGAATTCGAATGCGGCCTGGGTGTTGTAGCGGTCGATCAATACCGGGCTGAAATCGCGATCCGGCATGAGATTGAGGAGTCTCGCTATGCCGGACTGAATGAGATAGATGCTGGTGGACTCGAGCGGTTCCATGAACCCGGAAGCCAAGCCGAGCGCGACGCAGTTCTTGTTCCAGAACTTCTTGCGCATTCCCGTCGTGAATTCGAGCTTGCGCGGGTCACCCAGCGGACGGCCGTCGAGATTGGCCAGGAGCGTTTGCAGCGCCTCGTCCTCGCTCAGATGGGCGCTCGAATACACGTAGCCATTGCCGCAGCGGTGCTGCAGCGGGATCCGCCATTGCCATCCGGCGGCGCGCGCGGTCGACCGCGTGAACGGCGTCGGCGGACCGGCGTTTTCGCAGGCGACAGCGATCGCGCGGTCACACGGCAGCCAATGACTCCAGTCTTCATAGCCGGTGTGCAGTGCCTCCTCGATCAGAAGCCCGCGAAAACCGGAGCAGTCGATGAACAGATCTCCCGTCAGTCTCTCGCCTCGATCGAGCTTGACGGCATCGATGAAGCCATCCTCGCCGCGCAGCGCCACCTCGGCCACGCGGCCCTCGATCCGCCTGACACCGCGCGCTTCGGCGTAGCGTCGCAGGAACACTGCATAGCGCCCGGCGTCGAAGTGGTAGGCGTAAGCGATATTGGCAAGCGGCGAGTTCGGCGGCACATCGGATGCCGACACCATGAATTTTCCGCGCGCCGCCGCCGCCGTATTGAGCGAGTACGCGCCTATGTCTGCCGCTCTGCCGGCGCGGAACATCTTCAGCCAATATTGATGGAAGGGCAGCAGGCCATAGTCGTGGCCGATGCTGCCAAAACCATGAATGTAGCGATCGCCCAAGCGACCCCAATCAACGAATTCGATGCCGAGCTTGAAAGTACCCTGGGTCTGCTTGACGAATTCGATCTCGTCGATTTCAAGAACCTGGTTGAAGAGTTTCAGATGAGGAACCGTTGCCTCACCGACGCCGATGGTGCCGATGGCTTCCGATTCCACCAGCTGGATGGCGCATTGAGGACCCAGCACCTTCGACAGCGCGGAGGCTGCCATCCAACCCGCGGTACCGCCGCCGACGATGACGATATTGCGGATATGCCGATCAGGCATCGGCGCATCGGATGCCGCGGGAGCGGCACATCGGGTCGCTTGCCGGCTTGGCCATCAGAACTTCGCTCCGACCATCAATTTGAGCGTGCGCGGCACGCCGTAGATATTGCCGTTGTAGTTGAAGGTGACGGGATTGGGATTTGCCACGCCGTTCGCGCCCCAATTGTTGGTGGTATCGGAGTAGTTGTACCAGTTGAAGATATTCAGACCATCGAGCCGCACATAGACCGAGCCAAAACCTCCGATCTCAAAGTTCTTCGTCACCTGCAGGTCGAGCGACCGGTAGCCGAAGAAGTTTTTCGGGGTCGCCGATATCGGCGTGCAGCCGCTGCCCGTGGGGTAGGTAATGCCATAACAGGCGAGGTCGTCAACCGGCGTGGGAGTGGCGAGGGTGAGCTTGGCGCCGATGAGGAAGCCCCAGGGCAAACCATACGATCCGGTGCCCACGATCCGGTGCCGGGGTGCCGCATTCGAGGTGATGAAGGGATATTGCCGGATGGTTTCCTCATCGAACGCGTATACCTGGGTGATATCGCGGTTCTGACTGGCGTCGGTGTACGTGTAGGCGAACGTTGCGCCCCAACGCGATTCGGGCGTGAACGGCTTTTCGGCCGAGAGCAGCAATTGCGTCGCCTTGGTCTCGATACCGTTGTTGCCGATGATCAAATTACCGAATCCCGGAACAGGATCTCCCCAGGGTTGACTGCCGCCCACGAAGAAGGCGCCGCTGGGATAACGGTTTCCCAGGGTGAAGACGAAGCCGTCCTTGCTGATGACCCGCGAGATGGCGGCGCTGGTGTTCCAATCGCCCAGCGTGTTGCGGATGCCGATGCTGAATTGATCCGAGTACGGCACTTTCAAGTTGTTGTTGATGAGGTCCACTTCCGCGCCGGAGTTGGAGGAGCCGATCAGCGATTGCAGGTTGGACAACCCGTTCAGGTAGGCCGGATTCCACGCCACACAGGGTGAACCGAAGCAACCACCGGGTGTGGTTCCCCCCGGGTTCGGAAAATACACCGAGTAGTACGGCAGCGCTTCCTTGGTGACTTCAACCTGCAAGTTGTCGTAGAGGTTGCGATCATAGGAGCGGCCGTAGCCACCGAAGATGACGTGCCGCTGGTCGGCGTTCAAGTCCACGGAGAAGCCGAGCCGGGGCTGAAACTCGCCGGTATAGGCGCTGCGGTTGTGACCGTTGCTGATGTAGTCGTTGATATTGACGCCGCCATTCGCCAACGACTGCGCGTAGGTCTGCCCGGCCGGTGCAGCCGGGTCTTGACTGTTCAAGGCGGCCACGACGTTGGCGGGAGTGACGAAATTCAAGAACCCGAGATTCTTCTCGTAGTCCCAACGGGCACCGATGTTCCACGTCAAGTGTTCGTTTTGCACCCAGTCATCTTGCAGATAGAAGCCGAACTGATCGTCCTTGGATCGCGCCGTCGGGTTGAGGCCGGGAACAGGATCGGTGAACTGCGCCTCATATGGCAGCGCCGCAGTGCCGGCCGGCGTGACGTTGTAGTTGAATTGCGGATTGATGTCGAGAGCATCGGCGGCTACCAATTTGAGGCTTTGAAACTTCGCGCCCGCCTTGACGGTGTGATCCCCCAGCCAGTGTAGTTCGCTGAAGGTGAAGTCATCCTGCAGGCCGGGACCCTGTTGGCCCTTGTTTTGGGTGGCCAGGGGGCTCGCGGGACCCACTTCCACGATTTGATTGAAGTTGTCCGACGCCGCCACGTAAGTCGAACCGTTGCCGACGCCGAGGGAGGACGGCGCGTTGAACGCCGCTTGATGGGTGAACAGCAGATCATTGAAGAACCAATCGGCGCTGTGCTGCCAACGCAGCGTGAATCTCGTGTCGTTGTTGATCACCGATATCGCAGAGGAAGCGGCCTGCGCAATGCCGATATTCTCGATCTGGTTCTCTTTGCGGTATTTGATGCTGGTTTCGAACCGATCGCTGTCGGTGGGTTCGAAATCCAGTTTGCCGAAGTACTCGTCTTCTTGAAAAGGCAACGCCGCCGGTCCCAGCTGCGCGGCCACGTTGGCGGGCAACAGCGTCGCAATCGGAATGCCGTTCAAGTCGGTGATGCCGGGTGTCACGGTGATCGGGGTGTCGTAGCGTTTGCCCTCGTAGGTCAGGAAGAAATGCAATTTGTCGCGGATGATCGGGCCGCCGAAGGAGGCGCCGAATTCCCGGTCGTTCGACGGCACCTTCTCGCCCGCGAATCGCTCCGAAGGGTTCTCCGCGCGCAAACTGCCGCTAGTGTATTGATCGAACACCTCACCGTGAAATTCATTGGTGCCGGACTTTGTTTCGGCGACCACTGCGGCGCTCGAGACTTGATCGAATTCGGCCTTGTAGTTCGAGGTGACGACCTTGTACTCGCCGATGGCGAGCTGCGGGAATGGATTGCCCTGGGTGAAGTATTGGCCGCTGACGCCGCCCGCCAGCACATAGTTCTTTTGACCTACGCCGTCGATGTAGACATTGACTGCGCTGGAACTCTGCGCGCCGCCGGTGAGCGAGGTCTGTCCGCTCGAATTGACCGAGAAGTTCATGCCGGGGACCGTATCGGCGAATTCGAGAAAATTGCGCGTCAGTTGCGGTACCGTGTTGATGACCTGCAAAGACACGGTGTTTCCGACCTCGGAGGTCTTGGTTTCGTAAAGCCGATTGGACCGTACGGTGAGCTCCGCCAGCTCGGCTCCCTGCGCCGTCCCCGCGGCCGACGTAAGATCGACCGTGGCGGTGGAGGCAACCGAGAGAGTGACCTTGGTTTCGGTGCCGGGACCGGCATCGACCAGATAGGTGCCCGGCTGCAGGCCGGGTAGGGTATATGTACCGTCATCACCGGTTTTCGTCCTGCGTGTGGCCCCGGTGGTCACGTTCTTGGCGACCACCTCGGAGTTTGCGGCCGCCCTGCCGCGTAGCGTCGCTTCGGTGGTTTGCGCCCGGCTCGTGCGCGGTCCGCCGGCGCCCAAGCCAAGCGTCGCGGCAATCGCTGCCGCAAGTAAGGTTTTCTGATAGCCAGGCCTTGCTTTCATACATCCCCCATGGACAAGCCCCGTGGCTTCAGTCCGTCTTATAATTATCAATTACTCTGCGGAAACCAGTGTGAAATGCTATGACTTTTGAACAGGGCTGTCCACACAGCACGTCGAGCCCGGCCTCTTTGGCGGGGTTGCCCGATGACGAGCTGTTGGAGAGCGTGCAGCGCCGGACATTCAATTTTTTCTGGGAGGGCGCGCATCCCTGGAGCGGCCTTGCATTCGATCGCTGCACGGCTCATCAACCGGCGACCGAGCACAAGACCGCGGTCGGCGGTTCGGGCTTCGGCATCATGGCCATCATCGTGGCGGTGGAACGCGGCTGGATCGCGCGCGACGCGGCGCTGGAACGATTGGGACGGATACTCGATGCCCTCAGTTCCGCGACGGTCTATCACGGCGCGTTTCCGCACTTCCTGCATGGGCGAACCGCTGCGACGATTCCGTTCTATCGCAAGGATGACGGCGGAGATTTGGTGGAAACCTCTTACCTGTGCATGGGGCTGCTGTGTGCACGGGAATATTTCCGCGACGAAGCGCGGATCGAAAAAGATCTGCGTGCGCGCATCACGTCTCTGTGGGAGGAGGTCGAGTGGGACTGGTACACCCAAGGTAGGCGTGACGTGTTGTACTGGCATTGGAGCCCGAATAACGATTGGGCCATGAATCACGAGATCCGGGGTTGGAATGAATGCCTGGTCACCTACGTGCTCGCCGCTGCCGCGCCACGCTATCCTGTCGATCCTGCGGTTTATCATCAGGGCTTCGCAGCGGGACGCGGTTATGTCAATGGCAAATCTTATTACGGCATTGAGTTACCCCTCGGTATGCCCTATGGAGGGCCGCTGTTCTTCAGTCATTACTCCTTCTGTGGGCTCGATCCGCGCGGGTTGAAAGATGCTCATGCCGACTATTGGCAGCAGAACCTGCGTCATGTGGCGATCAACCACGCGCACTGCATCGCGAACCCGGGCAAGTACGCAGGCTATGGCGATTGCTGCTGGGGCTTGACGGCAAGCGATGATCCGGATGGATATCTGGCCCACGCGCCCGATCTCGACAATGGCACCATTGCCCCCACGGCGTCATTGTCGAGCCTGCCCTATGCGCCTCGCGAGGTCATGAGTACTTTGCGTCATTTCCTGACCCGGCATGGGACGCGGGTCTTCGGGCCATTGGGTTTCTTCGATGCCTTTTGCGAGCAACGAGATTGGTTCAGCGACGCCTATCTGGCCATCGACCAAGGTCCCATCATCGTGATGATGGAGAATCATCGAACCGGGCTTTTGTGGAAGCTCTTCATGCATGTTCCGGAAGTGCAGTCGGGATTGCGCAAGCTCGGGTTCAGCAGTCCCTACCTTGCGTGAAGATCAGCGCAGGGGTTCGCAGCATGAGGGCCTTGCTGCATGGGTCGCGCGACAATTTGGCTACGCGGCAACCGGGATGCTCGAGAGCGTCTCGCCGGTGCGGATCCTCAAGCCGCGGCCTGGATTCGGTCAGATCATCCGCCCGCTGAAGGGATCCGTGGTCGCCTCGCCCGTATTGGCCGATTGGGATCCTGAACCGGACTATTTCTTTCACTGGTACCGCGACTCCGCGCTCGTCATGGACGCGCTGCGCGTGCTGGTCAATGCCGGAGGCGTCGGGCGTGAGGCTGTTGTGCACTTCGAGGATTTTGTTCATTTCAGCCTCGCGCTGCAAAAACTCGACGGGCGCACGCTGGCAGCGACGTGGCGTGAACGCTGCGCGCCGGACTTCGTCCGATATTTGCGCAGCGACAGCGAGCTTGCGCTGCTGCATGGGGCTGCCGTACTGGCGGACACGCGCGTCAACGCCGACGGTACGCTCGATCTGTCGACGTGGACACGGCCTCAACATGATGGCGTGCCGCTGCGGGCGCTCACGGTGTTGCGTTGGATTCGGGACGTGCAAGTCGACGCGGACGTTGACGCCGCTCTGTCGGAATTGGTTCGCGCCGACCTGAGGTTTACTTCCCGCCACGCGTGCGAACCGTGCTTCGATATCTGGGAGGAGGAGCGGGGACGCCATTACTACACACTTTGTGTCTCCGCGGCCGCTCTGGACGCCGGCGCTCATTGGCTCGAGCGCACGGGTGACCACGAGATCGCGCAGGTCTATCGAACGCAGTGGCAGGCCATTCATCGGACCCTCGATGAATTCTGGCTTCCCGAGGCGGGCTACTTCCGATCGCGCATATTGAGCGACGTCAACCGCTCCGCGAAGGAACTCGACATCTCGGTCGTCCTGGCAGCCATCCACTCGGCGGGAGAGGGATGTGCGCACACGGTGCGCGATCCGCGAATGCTGGCCACCCTTGCACGGCTGGAGCAATTATTCGACGCGGCCTATCCCATCAATTGGAACCGCGCCGCGCGGGCCGCTCCGGCCATGGGTCGTTATGCTGGAGACGTGTATTTCTCGGGTGGTGCTTATTATTTTTCGACGTTGGGAGCCGCGGAATTTTGCTTTCGGGCGGCGCTTCATGCCGATGGTGCGGGGGCGGACGTCTGGATCAAACGAGGCGACGCTTTTCTCGAGACGGTGCGGGAATTCACGCCGACGGGGGGTGAGATGTCGGAGCAATTCGACCAACGCACCGGCGCGCAAAGTTCCGCGCGGCACCTAGCTTGGAGCTACGCGGCATTTATCACCTGCGTCGCGGCACGCCGGAAAGTCTTAGCCGAGCAGCACGATTAGCGCCGCCAACGCCGCCGACTTCTGGTCTTTGCCCCAAGGCGGCCCGAGCGACTTGCCCTGCGCCAAGATGTCCCTGGCAGCGCTGCCAAAGAGCAAATATCCGACGTGCGAATCTGGATTGATGTTAAAATGCATCATGTTTGATGCGAGAAAACCTTTCCTATGAGAACTACCGTCACCGTAGACGATGAGCTCTACCAGCAAGCACTGGATGTTGCGGATCCGGGCATGGACAAGGCTGATTTGTTTCGTGAAGCGATCCGGGTTTTCGTGCGCGTACAAGCGGCGAAGCGCCTGTCGGCGCTGGGCGGCAAATCGCCAAGAATGAAGGATATTCCGCGGCGGCGAGCATAGGTCTGCCTCCTTGGCCGATGTGCTGGTGGACTCCTCGGTCTGGGTTGCGCACTTTCGCAAGCCCAATGCGGCGCTTCAATCACTTTTGGCCTCCGACCAGGTTTTGTGTCATCCGTTGGTTGTACTCGAGTTGGCATGCGGATCTCCGCCGGCTCCGCGTCAGCGCACACTGAGTAGCCTCAAGAGATTGCGGCAAGCCGTCGTCGCAACGACCGAGGAGACGCTGGATCTCATTGAGCGAGAGCAGCTTCACGACCTGGGCTGTGGAGCGGTCGATATCTCCCTGCTCGCCTCAGTCCGTCTGACTGCAGAGGCGCTGCTGTGGACCGCCGACAAAAATCTCGCGGCGTTGGCCGGAAGGATGGGACTTGCCTTCAACGCGTGAACCGCGGAGGCGGTACGTAACGTCGCTATGGTTTCAATGTCGACAACGTATCGAACAGACTTTTCTCCGGGTGCTTGGTGCATTCGCCGAGAAAAGTGGATTCGAAGGTCGGCAGGCGCTCGGCATCGAATAGATGACTGCCGGCTTTGGCGGTCGAGAATCCGAACAGCCACATCATGATGGTGTCGGCGCTCTCGCGATCGGTGCGCTGCAGGTCCAGGTGCCGGCCGGTAAATGTCTGGCAATCGAGCGTTGCGAGATCCATCGGGTTCTTGTCGCTGGGCTTGATCTTGCCGAGCGCGTCCATGAGGCTCTCCGCGGGGTTGTTCTTGCATTCGGCATCCAAGGCGAACCCAAAGCCCGCCAGTGCATCGCCGTACATGACATGTGCGCCGGACATTCCGACCGAATAGCCAAACAGCCACATCACGGTGTTGATGCCGTCCGGCGCCGGTGTAGTGGGCGTTCCGGCCATGAGCTCGTTCTGATATTTACCGCACGACAGCGTGACGAGATTGACCGGTGCGGCGTGCGCGGTGAGGGGACCCAAAAACAAGGCCACGGATGCCGACAGCACCGCGAGGAGATTGACCCGTGATTTCATGCTGCTGCTCGCGAGGGAATGACGCGCCCGACCAGGGCTGCAAAGCGTGCGGATTTTACCCAAGATTGCGCGGCGGCGATATCGGGCGCGAATAACCGGTCGACCGCGTAAAACGGTACCTCCTGGCGAATGCCGGCATGGACGTGCTCGAGACCCGCCGAGGAGCGCGCCGGCCGGTGGAAATCGATACCCTGAGAAGCCGCCAACAACTCGATGCCCACCACGGCGGCGGCGTTGTCGACCATGGTCGATACGCGGCGCGCGGCATGAGTGGCCATGCTGACATGATCTTCTTGATTGGCGGAGGTCGGGATGGAGTCGACGCTGGCCGGCGTGGCAAGGGTCTTGTTTTCCGACACCAGCGCCGCGGCCGTCACCTGGGCGATCATGAAACCGGAGTTCAAGCCGCTGTTCTCGACCAGAAAGGCGGGCAGGCCGCTCATCTTGGGATCGACCAGAACCGCGATGCGCCGCTCCGACAGGCTGCCGATTTCCGCAACGGCTAGCGCCAGCGTGTCGGCTGCGAAGGCCACCGGCTCGGCGTGAAAATTACCCCCCGACAAGACATCACCCGTCTCGACGAACAGCAGCGGATTGTCGGTGACGGCATTGGCCTCGATGAGCAGCGTGGCCGCGCAGCGTTGCAACAAATCCAGGCAGGCACCCATGACCTGCGGCTGGCAACGGAAGGAATAAGGATCTTGAACGCGGGTGCACTCCAGGTGCGATGCTCGAATGGCGCTGCCGGCGAGCAGGTCGCGATATTCGCGCGCGACCGCGATCTGGCCGGGCTGACCGCGCGCGAGATGAATGCGGGGGTCGAACGGCGCGTCGCTGCCTTTCAGCGCATCGACGGACATGGCGCCGGCGATGATGGCGGCAGCAAAGAGATCCTCGGCGCCAAACAAGCCCGCCAACGCCAGTGCCGTCGACACTTGCGTGCCATTGATGAGAGCCAAGCCCTCCTTGGCGCGCAGCTCGATGGGCGTCAGGCCCGCCAGCTGCAAGCCCTCCGCCGCGGGCATGACGCGACCCGCGACGCGCACCTCGCCCAAGCCGAGCAGCGCAGTACTCAAGTGTGCAAGCGGCGCAAGATCGCCGGACGCACCCACCGAGCCTTGCGCCGGAATCAGCGGATAGACTTCGTGCTCGAGCATAGCGAGCAGCGCGTCCATCAACGTCATGGTGATGCCCGAAAAGCCGCGCGCCAGGGCATTCACTTTCAACGCCAGGATGAGGCGCACCACGGCATCGGGCAGCGCGGGACCTACGCCGGCGGCGTGCGACAGCAACAAGTTTCGCTGCAGCTGCACGAGTTGGGTATCCGGGATGCGCGTCTGGGCCAGCAAGCCGAAACCGGTGTTGATGCCATAAGCGGCATCGCCGGCGGCCACGATCCGATCGACCAGCGCGCTGGCCGCCGAGATGCGTGCGCGATCCTCCGAGGCCAGACGCAGTGCGACGGGCTCCTCGTAAATACGGCGCAGTTCCGGCAACGTCAACGTGCCGGCGTGCAACTCGAGTACGGCCGGCACTTAACCGTGCTCGATCATGGGCAGCTTCAGCCCTTGCTCGTGGGCGCAGTCGATGGCGATCTGATAGCCGGCATCGGCGTGGCGCATGACGCCGGTGCCGGGATCGTTCCACAGCACGCGGCCGACCCGCTTGGCCGCCGCCTCGCTACCGTCGCACACGATCACCACGCCTGAATGCTGCGAGTAACCCATGCCGACGCCGCCGCCGTGGTGGATCGACACCCAGGTCGCGCCACCGGCGGTATTGAGCAACGCGTTGAGCAACGGCCAGTCGGAGACCGCGTCCGAGCCGTCGCGCATGGCTTCGGTCTCCCGGTTCGGGCTGGCCACCGAGCCTGAGTCCAGGTGATCGCGCCCGATGACGATGGGTGCGGACAGCTCGCCGCTCTTCACCATCTCATTGAAGGCGAGTCCCAAACGGTGGCGCTGACCCAAGCCCACCCAGCAGATGCGCGCCGGCAAGCCTTGAAATTGAATGCGCTCGCGCGCCATGTCGAGCCACTGATGCAGGTGCGGGTCGTCGGGTATCAGTTCCTTGACCTTCGCGTCGGTCTTGTAGATGTCCTCGGGATCCCCGGACAGCGCCACCCAGCGAAACGGACCGATGCCGCGACAGAACAACGGGCGAATGTATTCCGGCACGAAGCCGGGGATGTCGAAGGCGCGCGTCACGCCGGCGCCCAGCGCCACTTGCCGGATGTTGTTGCCGTAGTCGAACACCGGCAGGCCCATATCCTTGAAGCGCAGCAGATACTGCACGTGCTTGGCCATCGACGCCGTCGCGGCAGCGGTTGTGCCCTGCGGGTCGCTGCTGCGGCGCTCGTCCCATTGCTCAACCGACCAGCCTTGCGGCAGGTAGCCGTTGACCGGATCATGAGCGGAGGTCTGGTCGGTCAATGCGTCGGGCTTGATGCCGCGCGCCAGCAGCTGCTCGAGCACATCGACCGCATTGGCGAGCAGCGCGACCGAGATCGGCTTCCCCTTCTCTTTTGCGGACTGCAGCATGTTCAACGCTTCGTCCAGGTTGCCCGCTTGAGCGTCGATGTAGCGGGTTTCCAAGCGCTTGTTGATGGAGCTCTGACGGCACTCGACCGCGAGCATGCTCGCGCCGGCCATGGTGGCCGCCAGCGGCTGGGCTCCTCCCATGCCGCCCAGGCCCGCGGTAAAAATCCATTTGCCGCGCAAGTTTCCGTCGAAATGCCGCTGCCCCATCTCGGCGAAGGTCTCGTAGGTGCCCTGCACGATGCCCTGGCTGCCGATATAGATCCAAGAGCCGGCCGTCATCTGGCCGTACATGGCGAGCCCTTTGCGATCGAGCTCGTGAAAGTGCTCCCAGGTTGCCCAGTGCGGCACGAGATTGGAATTGGCAATCAGCACACGCGGTGCATCGGCGTGCGTCGGGAACACGCCGACGGGTTTGCCCGATTGGATCAGCAGCGTTTCGTCCTCACGCAACGTCTTGAGCGTTTCGACGATACGGTCATAGCAATTCCAATCGCGTGCGGCGCGACCGATGCCGCCGTAGACGACCAACTCCGAGGGATTTTCCGCCACCTCGGGGTCCAAGTTGTTCATGAGCATTCGTAGCGGCGCTTCGGTCATCCAGCTGCGAGCGCTCAACGTCTTGCCGCGCGCCGCGCGGATCACTCGGGGTGTCAATGGTGCAAGCATGTGAAGTCCTCTAAGGGCGGAAACGTCCTGACAATTCATAACGGGAACCGGGATGGTACAAGCGCGCCACGGAGACGATCTGATCCGCGGTCCACGTGCGCCGGATCATCAGCAGGCAGGGCTCGTCTTTTTTCATGGCCAATAATTTGCGGGTGCGCTCATCGGGCATTGCGGCGCGCAGTACATGCTCCGCCTGCTGCAACGGCGCCGCCTGGGTCAAATACTCGTGCGGCGTCGTCAACTTGAAATCCATCCTGAGATACTCGGGTGCGAGCTTCGGCAGCACGTAGCGATCTTCGAGCTGAATGGGACGTTCGTTCTCGAAATGGACGATGACGGAGCAATAGAGCTCCGTGCCTGCGCCGACGCCGAAATCCTCGGCCAGTTCGGCCACCGCGCGGATTGTCTGTAGTGACACGATCTCCGCCCGATGCACGTGGCCGCGCTCGCGTATCTCCGTATCGATGCCGCGGATCTGCAGCGGGTGACCGTGAGCCTGGCGGTCCGCGACAAAGCTGCCGACGCCCGCGACACGCACCAATACCCCTTCATCGCGCAGTTCGCGCAAGGCACGATTCGCCGTCATGCGCGACACGCCAAAGGATTTGACGATGTCGTTTTCGGACGGCACGCGGGTCGACGTGCTCCATTTACCCGAGGCGATATTCTCGAGGATATGCTGCTTCACTTGTAAATACAGGGGCTGCAGCGCGACGTTCGAGGTTGTCATGAGGAGAAGACTACCTTGTATAGACAGGTATAGTCAATGAGGGGGGCTGCCCGTTACTCCCCGGCACCTTCCCTATGATCCGATACGATGTCTCGCTGACCTTGATTTCTGAATAAGGACCCCTCGAATGCAGGGGCATGCTTTGTGGCTTGATGCCGCACACTCTGCTTGCCTCACATGACGATGGACGCAATACGGAGAGGGAAGCCGACATGTCACGGATTGACTTGCAAGTCCCGTTCAGCGAGAAAAACGAAGCACAGCGTCTCGGTGCACGCTGGGACCCCCGCCAGCGAGTCTGGTACGTGCCGCCCGGCGTTGATCCCGCGCCGCTGCAGCAATGGTGTCCACGGCCTCCGGCGCCGAACATCCGGTCGCCGCGGTTTTTCCTGGCCACCACGACACGCGATTGTTGGCGCTGCGCGGCGTTTACGCGGGTGGTGGCGATCGTGCTGCCCGAGGGACACGAGGCTTTCTTCGTAGGGGACGATCCGGCGGACGATTGCTGGCAGGCATCGGGGCTGCCGGTCGTGCTGAGCTATGTCGCCTACTTGACCGACTCAGTGGCGGCGCTGCTGCGGTCTCTGGCGCCTCACTACCGCATCGATTTCAGTAAAACGACGGGAAGCTCCTACTGGATGAACCATTGCGAGCATTGCACCGCGAAACTCGGGGACTTCGACACTGTGTGCGAGTATGGCGTGGGGTTCTCACCCCGGACGAGGGAGCAAGCGGCGGGAATTGGCCTTGAGGAAATTGCCGAGCCTTTCTCCACCTCCTGCGGCGAATATGCCTACATCGAGTGGTTCGCGGATGCAAGACACCCGAACTTGTCCTCCAGCCACGCATCCGCGCGACACGGTGGATATTTTTCGATGCGTACGATTTTGAAACGATGCGCCAATGCACTTCGAGATTCTTGGTGATCTGACTGACGTTGAGACGATTGCGACCGGGTCCGGAATTCGGGAGATCTCCAGGTTGCGCAAGCGTTACGGCCGCGGCCGATGGCGCATGCGGCACCATCCAAGTGCCCACGACATTCCCGAAAATAACGGCAGTGAAAACTTATCCGCACACAGGGCAAGCCACGCTTCTACCCATCGAGCAGATTCACCCTTCGAAGATGACGGGACGTAAAGAGCCGAAATTACCGCGCCTTCAAAAGGCACGCGTAGAATTCGCGTCGGGTGTGACGATCGCGCCGGTCGCCGTGTTTCACTACAATGGCCAGTCATCTCGCAGCCACAGCGGACCCGATTTGTTATGAAGATCTTGCGAGTCTTTGGCCGGTCGCCGCAAGCGCCCACTCGACCGAGGCCTCGAGGGTGCGATCGTAGGCCCTCGCCAAGTCGGCGCGTGACGGCTTGATGCTGACGTCGGGGTTCAGACCCGCGTCCGGAGGATGGCCGGGCGGAAAATAGCCGATCAAGGGCAGATCGAACTCTATTCCGCTGGCCGGCAATCGGACAAAGAAGAAACAGCCGCCGTTGATCCCGCGCTGGTTGCCGCCGGTAGTCTCGCCAAAGAGTCTCACCAAGCCGCTGGCCCTGGCTTTCTCGGCGAAATTGAACGTGGCGGAGCTGTTCACCGGGCCGATCAACGCCGCCGTCGGTAGTTCCAGTCGCGGCGCGCGCGGCAGGATGGTGTCATCGGCGTGTTCACCGGTCAGCCGAAAGAAACCACCGGCGACGGGAGTCGCACCGACGCCTAGGGTGCGAAAGCTGTTGTCCCAGGTGTCCAAATAGCGATCGAGATCCCCGGGGGTCCGCCGGAAACGGACCAGGAGCTCGGCACCTGGCCGCGCGATTGGCGATGCGCTTAGGCGAGCCAGGATGTCGTCGCCGCAATCATTACCGCCCTCGTTGTCGCGAAGGTCGATAATGAGGCCACGACGTCCGGGTAGACTGTTCAGGCGCTCATCCAGCCAAGCGCGCCAATCCCATTTGCTGTTGAACATCGCCCAGTTAGGCATCGTCAAAACTGCGACCCCGTCAGGTCGGAGCGTCCAGTTCCAGAACGGGTCGGAACCCGAATAGTCACTGACCTTCATTTGCGCTTGGCGCTGCGACAGGCCGATGGCGGGAAGCTCCAGTCGCGCCTCCTCGTCATTGGCAAGGCGCAGCACCACCTGATGAATCCCGCCAGCAGGCGCACCGAATACCAATCCATGGAACACATCGAAGAACTCGATGCTTTCAATGCCCGTCACGCCGAGCAGGGCGGCCCGCTTGGCATCGTTATGCCCATCCGCCCGGGCATAGGGCATGAGCGCCATGAGTAGGTAAGGGGTGGGGACGCCATTGACGGTGAGCACTTCGGCGCCCACCGGTATGCCGAGTCCCGATGGGTCGGCAGTCACGACCATCTTCCCCTTGAGCCAGATGAAATAGAACGGCAGGCGCGTCCTTCGGTCGAACAGAGCGGTCGCCACTGACTTCGACTGGTTGAAGAAGTTGCAGTAACTGTGGCCGCAACGGATCGTCGCGAGGAAGCGCGACAGAATCAAGTACCGGGCTTCCAATGACGGCGCCGCGGTGAACGTCCTCTCCAACAACATCAGCCGTTCCGCTACCTGCGCTGGTGTTGAATATCGGTATAGGCCGGGATGCAGGGCCAGAGCGCGGCGCACGATATCGACATCACTGCGGAGATCAACCTGGCGATCACGCTGACGGTTCGCTGCAGCGGCGGCGCCAGAGACAAGCCCGGCGGAGGCGGCGAGCAGCTGTCGTCGATTCATGCCGACAGTGTAGCGGGGTGGCCGCGCGCCGGGCGACTCACTTTCCGCTGGAGCCGCCAGATTTTATAATTTGAGACTCTGCGGTCAAGCGCGCTGCCCAGAGTTCGCTCGCCGCGCTGCGCGCATCGGTCTACCGCGGCTTGCGACCCGCGTTCCTGAGGCGCAAAGATTGGGCGACGCCGATAAGACCCCGGCGACCATCCGAGCCGCAAACGGATGTCCCTGCAGCAGCAGGACAAGAATTACGCCAGAACACGCGTCGTCGTGAACGATTCTGCGCCGAGCAAAATTCTGGGCTACTACACCTTGCTTGCGCACGAAGTCGATACCGGCCAGATGCCCAGCCCGCGCAAGTCGATGCGTTACATGAACGGGCAGCCGAGTTTTATCGCAGTTTCGGCTTCGAGGCTTTCAAGGACGATCCGCTCAGATTGTTTCTGCGGGTTGACTGGCCGTGAGTCGCGCCAACAGCGGCCCGAATTCGGCGCGCAACGTATCGTCGGCCGCGTGACGGCCATTGCGCACGACCCAAGTGCCGGCCACCATCGTGTCGCGAACCGCGGCGCGGCCGCCGGCGAATACCAGGCGATCCAAGACGGTGTCCAAGGCGGCGCCCGCCATGGTCGGATGATCGGCATCGA
>Ga0116228_10001151_pt1 | contig 21671 bp, 16 predicted proteins | sample S1TSphfallax_2_FD_89694 | JGI IMG/M metagenome (GOLD analysis project Ga0116228, IMG submission 89694) | Host-associated microbial communities from peat moss isolated from Minnesota, USA - S1T2_Fc - Sphagnum fallax MG | ecosystem: Host-associated > Plants > Peat moss > Unclassified | place...
GATGTGCTCATCTTGCATTGCATTGATGAGAGCCATTGTTTTTGTGTTCTCTCAATTGATGCACTAGAATTTACATTGACAATTTCTTTTTGCCTCTACCTTTTTTCTTTGGAGGACCTCCTTATCTATGTTGTTGACATGTTCAATTGCATTGACATGATTTGAAATCATCAATAAGTATAACAATGTTGTTTTTTATTTGCAATTAAATTATAGTTGCAAGGAAGGAACACTTACCTTCTTCCTCAAGATTGTCATTACACATCATGATGCCTAGAGATTGTTGTTTTGAAGAAATCTATGAGGTGGAGTTTTGAAAGTTGGGATCTCAAAGAGTGAAGGTGGGTAGTAGGTTTGCAATGGCAACAATGAAGGGGTTTGGCAAATGGTGGATTCATGATGGTGGCAAAGAGACTACAAAGTTCCTAGGTTTGTGATGGTGTGCAAAGAACTATGGTGATGGTGTTAAAAAGGGAAGGTCTTGGTAATGGTGGGCAAACAATAAGCACATTTAGATAGAACTTGGTGTTTAGCTTTTATAATATTGAGTTTATCGCCCACATTTTGACCTTGTACAAAACATTGTGTTTTCTTCTTTTAAATCTAAATTTCAAGAAGATTTTGTGATTCCTAACATTTCCTTAACATTTTGCAGACACTAGGTGCCAACAAGGATGCCACCTAAGCAATTTATGTTTGTTAAATTTTTATGTCTAAATAGGTTTTGTTATTTCCTTGTGGCACTAAGTTACCCATCAATTTATCACACCTAGGTGTGAAGGGACCTTAAGAGCAAGGCCACCAAGAACAATATAATGGCCTTATAAAAAATAATTTGGATGAAGTTCAAACTTCAAATAGTGTGAAACTACATTTGGACTTATGAATATGCACATGATTGCCTTTGATATGGCCAATCACAATCAACTCCAAAAAGACCAGTGAAGAAATAAAATTGGCTAGTCTAGATCATTGAATTTTCTTTGGACAATTTTTTTCATCTTTAAGATAAATTTGGGAATTTGTTTTTGAAAAAATGTGTTTAGCTTGTGTAAATTCTACCAAATTTGCTAACATTTTGGAAGTTTTCACCAAATTTTTTATATCAAACAATTGAGGAAAGAAAAAACCCAAAAACCCTCTTCAAATTAATGTCAAAATTAAACCTGTTTAAGGTACACCCAGAAAGACAAAGGATGATTTTTGGATGTTGTGAAAGTGAAACACAAGTACAAAAGAATCCAATATGTTTGCCTTCATGCAAATGGGTGTTGTGAATGAAACAGCAGATTCATCATCCCTTAAGAGGAGTCCAATCTAAACAGTAGAAAGCAAACAGCCCCTCATCACATCAATCTGGAAGCTCCATGAGTAAACTATAAAGTTTGTTGATATGGGGTAAGAACCTTCTTACTCACACCTCAGACCGTAGGTATAGCTGTTGAAAGATAAAGCCCTCATGGTGAAACCCAGTTGTAAGTCACCAGTCTTCATTCAGCAACATGTATGTGCAAATGTGCAGCTTCTGCTAATGCTTCATTGAGTGTAGATGAAAGACTTTGCACCAAAGGAGATCCAGGACCATGTGTCACTTGCAGAATATGTAACGCAGATTTCAATGCACCAATGGCTTCTGCTGTGTTCCCCTTTAACCTGGATTCAATGTCAAGCTCACGACTATCAAACCCCATTGCTCATCAATTCCTGATTACATTGGTAGTTCACGTTTCTGGAAGCCTTCTTGTTAGCTTTCAACTATACACGCCCTTACATGCTTTACATATGCCATTCTTATTCCATAGTCAAGGCCATCTGAATTCCAAAACCTTACATGTGTGTGCAAACATTCAGTAGTGATCAGGTCCATCTAAACAAACAAGCACTCAAATTCCTTGGGTTTCAAAAGCATACCAAGCAAGCTTTCCAAGTGTATAAAATTGAAGGCCTAGTAATGGTGAAAAACTTGAGTATGCTCCTGTGATCCATCACCACCAAATTCTCAATGTGAGTATGAACATACAAGCAACAACATCAAAGTACAGAATATATGTCTGAAGGCATGGTCAGGAGTAGAGAAGCAAGGAAATTTACGTTTATAACTAGGAATGGTTTGCCGACAGTATTCCAAAGCAGCTGTCCAATCCTGCATGTCCATGTGAATCTGTCCATTCAAGAGTTAGCCTTGAAATCTGTCCCAGACAATAGAAATGAGCCCAGTTCATAACAGCTATTACCTGAGTTTACCATGGCTGAAGCAGCCGATACAAAGTACATATGCTAGTAACTTAGTAGACAAGGGAGTACCTCTAGAAAATATATGAGAATGCAGACACCAATGAAAAGAAAAATTGAGCAGCAATGAAAATTACTAAGAGGATTTCCAGCTGTGCTTTTCCAATGATCAAAAGAAAGGTACCTTCAAGAGATTGTCATTAGTTCGCATGAGGTTAACTGATAATGGGTGGCACACAGTCTGTTGTATAGATTTAGCTTTCCCATAGGCCTCCATTGCACCCTTGATATCTTCACTGATCAAGGTCCTTGAGCACAGTATGGAAGCTCAACCCAAAACATGAACATCACATGAATCCATATATAAACATGAATGTCAGTATGACCATCTTGACACCAGACCAAAGATCTGAATGTCCAAACATGCAATTTCTGTAAGAAGGATACTGCCTGAGGTGTACATTGCAGATGCTTCCAGAACAATCTTTTCTGCTTCCAATGCCAATGGAGTAAGGTCTGCCTCATGGCGGTTTAGGCCACAAAGATCACAAATGAGCTTCTTTGAATCTCCTGACAAGCACAAAGCACTATTTTTTAATTTCCACTAGCCTGCCATTCATGATCTGTGATGATGATGCCACAAAGACCAGTGCACAGGAGCAGATCATAGCAAAAACAGGATATTGACCTTTGGCATTACATGAGGTCCACTCATCCTAAATACTAATGAAAATGCTGGGCATTGCAAAGAAACAACATCTGAAAAAGCGATTGGTTTCAACAAGATCAGGACATACCAGGATCCAGCATCAAAGGCCCTTCACAACTGGGATTAATACATCTGTAACCCTCTACAAATGCATCCTCTCTAGACCCATTTTGTGTTTCCTGCAGGCCAGAGGTGGATTAGCAGACACTTCAGCATTACCTTAAAACCTCTATCTGGTACCAACCTATATTTTGTCCTTGGATGTCTGTTGTAAGCAGGGTGAAACCCAGCAATCCAGGCTGAGGGAAATAAATACAAAAATGACTGAAGGTTAGCTACAGCAGCAAGTCAATAGATAACTGAGCAGTCAATCTTCATGCCAGGTTCTTTGTTAGGCTGGTGGTCATAGTGGACATACACTTCCAAGTGGCAAGTTGATGATAAGCAAAGCATAACACAATTGCAAGGATCACATCTGAGTTTATTTTCAATGCAGCATGAAGCAGAACAAAAAGGCAAAAGAGTGTACCGAAGCACTGCAACGAACACAATCACAATCAAAGTAATACTGATCCTTTAGAGCCAGGCGCCGAACATGAGTGCTTGCTGCTAACTCCACATAACTGATTGTCACCTGCCCTCCAGCTTGAATTAGGAACTAAAATCCCTTTGATTGCTTTGTTCAATTTTCTTCCTCCTGATTTTATCAAATTGATCTTCTTGAAGATTCCATTGCATGCAGCAGACTTAGACCAACTGAGTGTTCCAGGGTAATTGAGTTAACCTCTGTGCCTTTGTTGATGTTTTCTAGTGCCCGCACAACAGCATGCTTTCCATCAAAATGTAGCACAGCATTTGGAGAACAACTGGAATACAGAGCACCAAAACACAACCCCAAAGATGTATTATCAGAGGAGCACATTTGAGTTGCAAGTTTCTGGGTCAGAGTTTCAGGTCAATGGTAGGTTTTAGGGCTGATTACAACTTTCAGATGCAAGTCTGGGAGATACAAACCATGACCTGTACATCATGGGTTTAGGGTTTAGGGTTTAAACCCTAACCCCTAAACCATAAATGCAATCCTAGCAGAAGAGGAAGACCGTGTCCTAACTTGGAATCCTGCATACCAAGACCTTTCAAGCACACTCTTGGTGCATGAATGAGCCACACCATGGAATGCAACCATTATTGTGATAGAAAACATGACTGCGGTCCTAAACAAAAACCTCTGTAGTTTCAGCCTCTCTTGATTTATCTTTGTTGAGACTTCAAATGGTGATCCCCAAGATCTGGACATTTAGGGCATAAATGATTCATTATAGCACAAGAAATGTATGCACATTTTTAATTGCTATTTTGAAATCCTCATTGTTCAACAGAAAACTATCCACCTAGTGATTTTGAAACCTCAACACTGTAAGAAATTCTCTGAAGAATAGTCTGAACAAGTAGAAATGAAGTTATCTAGGACTGCAATGAATAGAGTGGAGGAAGGAGTTACAACAGACCTGTGATTGATGATGGATATGACAGGATATAGGCCTGTCCCCAATGGCCTCATCTCCTCATCACAAATTGTATGAGCATTGCATGCAAACTGCAACCCCAGACCTCACTCAGTAGAGGCAATTACAGTGCAAACAAACTGACACATGACAAGTAAGGAAACCAGAAGGATTCTGTGCCAACACTCTTAGGAAATGGAAATTAAAGAATTGCACCATAAAAACGATAACAAACATCAGAAGTTATGAATCTGCAATATGGAGCCTGCAAATGAAATGCAAGAATCAAAATCAAACTCTGCATCCCCAGATCCTGAGTCCCAGCCTATCTCATTTCTGGAGGGGAAAACAAAATCCAGATGCTTGCTTACTCTGCAGAAGTCCTTTGTGACTTCCTTGATCTTAACATCATTAGAATCCACCATCATTTGCACCAGATTGGCCATTTGTGCATAAAGTACCAACCGTTCTTCACCTGTATTTGCCATGTCTGCAAAACTTTTCATGAAGGAATATAGATATCCACCTTTGACACATATCCACAGCACCTTCTGATTGATGTTTACAGTTTTTCAAAGTTTTCCAGATCTGGTGAAAACTTCTGCAATACTTGACAAAAGGTCAGAATATACATGCAAATTATCATCTGGAAAGGATACGGGTGGGCAATTCCTTGCAAGTTTCATAGCAATCACTTGGTGTTTTAGGAACAAACTGCAAAAGTCCCAAGAGAGAAAACACAACAGACAGCAAGTATGATCAGGTCTTTGTTGCAAACTACTTAAGGGTTTGCCAGGACTGCTCTCAGAATAAGAAGCTCTCTAAATATATGCAGCCATCAGAAGAGAAAGACAGCACCAAAGAAGCAAGAAAGAATTACTAACACCATCCATGCTCAAAACACCAAATACAACAAGATGAGGGAAGAAGAGAGGATGCTATATATATACACTCACTCACCCCTTCAGCTTGCAATCTACGTTTGATCAACAGCCGAAGCATCAACCGCAAAGAAGAAGTCAAGGTACGTTGCTTTTCCTTGAAGAGCTTGACAGTTGCCTGGCACTCATACTTATGCAACAACCATTCTTTCTTCTGCTCAAACAAACAAACAACAGCAACTACATCTCAGGGTTTAGGGCTTAGGGCTTCCGACGGAAAGAAAGAAAGCTTTCCACAGTGAATGAATCAATGAGGAATGACGATAGGTACACATTACTGCTGGACAACTTCTACTCCAGCAGCACTGGCGAATGGAAGTCAAACCCTAGAGACATTGGTGTGATCCTTCTCTTTCACTGGCGTGCTCATACTAGTCCTCATCAATCATCAATGCACTTTGGTTATGTAGATCAATCACTAAGACATGCTATTGCTGCATGTCTCCAATGCACACAGAATCCGGAATCGACCCATCTCTCGGATTCAGAAGGTTATGGACTGATGTGAAGCTTGTTGAGAAGAAGATTCTCAGAAGCAGGTTGATGAGAGTTTTGCAGCTCAAAGTTTTGCATCTGATGGATTGTGAGACTTCTTCAGAAAAGGTTGCATTTTGGATTAGAACTCAGATAGTAGATCATCATCTTGAGATTATTTACAAAGCAGGAGGATGATGATGATGATGCAAAAAGAGGGCGGGGGGAATGGATTTTGTTGTTCTAAAGCTTGCAACGGAGCTTCTTGAGTCAGGAATGAGATTGCTGACAGTACCTGGCATAGAATGCAACAGTAGAAAACACTCTTGCATGCTGAGCATCTCTTCAGATTGCTTGACAGTGAAAAACACCGATCGCATCGCTTGTGCTGCGAGTTGCCATCCAAGACTGCAACATAAGGCTCCTGCGCAAGCACCTCCGCTCCTGTGCAAGAAAACAAAACAAACCGTGTCTGCCTCATTCTCCTCAGCTTCATGCTCCACAATCTTGATCAGAAAGAAGAGTGGAAAAGAAGGCTGGGGGGGTACGAGGAGTTGGAGAACTTGCAATAATGAGCATTCAGCAACATACTCACCTTGTTTGAAAGCTCGGGATGCGATCAAGCAGCGACCCTTGGAGTTCGAGAGTTGCACAACAAGACCATAGCGCGCAAGAAAAGGTGCCAATTGTGCTGCAGTTGCGTCTTCCATCACGGCATCGCTGCTCTCTCTCTTCTGTTGACCACAACACTATAACGCTCCAAGTGTTCAAGGTTTCTAGGTATCGGATTGCGCAAATTCTTCGTCTTTGGAAAGCTTGTCGTACCCTAAGATCGACTCCAATTGCGGGCGGGTGCCAGTAGCGGGGGATATGTATGCAACTCTCACCAGAACAAAATCCGGTATTTCTTCTTCTGCCGCTCTTCTCATGTGCCTGGGTTTTGGATCAGCGATGGCTATTGGAAACCGGCTCTTGCAAAAAACAAAAATTGTATGTTTTCTCAGTTGCTTTCCTCATCGTCCTTCAACTGCTCTCCTTGTTTCTCAGTGCTTTCCTCATTGTCCTTCAACTGTTCTCTTTCACAATTGCTCTATTTCGATGCATCCAAATCTACATTCAAAGATGTGTGAGAGTCTTGTAACGTTGAAATCAACAATTGCAGGAAGAGAAATCTGTTCGTTCTCGGTTAATAATAACTGGTTTTGCTCAAGCTTTTTCTAGCATCTTCTTCGCTTTCTTTTCTTGAGGAGAAAATTATTGGGGGAAAATCTTTGGAGCTAAAAGAGATGAATTGCAGCAACAATATCCAGATGCATTTTTGGCTGCTACAATTATCATCACAATCAACTCTGCTTGTTCACAATTCCTTGAAAACACACAAATCTCCTCAAGTTATTCGGTTGATTTCTCTTACCAGATGTTGGATCTCAACTGAACAGTACGCTTCTTGGTCTCTTCTGAGAGAATCAAGCAAAATCTTTCTTTGTAAGGCTAGAGATTGTATCAGAAAATGCACTTTCATGCTTGTTGAGAATGCTTGTTGTAGATTTCTCTTACCAGATTTCAGATCTCAGCTTCAGTATGTTTCTTGCTCACTTCTGATAGAATCAAGCAAAATCTTTCTTCATAAGCCTAGAGATTGTATCAGAGAATGCACTTTCATGCTTGTTTCAGAATGCTTGTTCCACATTTCTCTTACCAGATTTCGGATCTCCGCTTCGGCATGTTTCTTGCTCTTTGATAGAATCAAGTAATTTTTTTCTTCGTAAAGCTAGAGCTTGTATCAGAGAATGAACTTTCACGCTTGTTTCAAAATGCTTGTTCCAGATTCCAGACCTCAGCTTCAATATCTTTCTTGCCCTCTGATAGAGTCAAGTAAAATCTTTCTTCATAAGGTTAGAGCTTGTATCAGAGTTCTCTGAACTTTCATCCTTGTTTCAGAATCAAATCAGCTGTTTCTTTTATGTTCTGTGTGGTTTTGCAAGAAACTCATTTTTGCTTAACCTTGGAGTTTTGGATTGGCAATTTCAGCTCCAAACACAGAAGGTGAATTTCACAATTGCAAGAATCTGAGAGAGTTGATCAATGCAATAGTTTACATCCAGCCTTGATGTTCAAGGAGATTCAATTCTTTTTGGGATCAAATATGTGAGTAATTGGCAGTCGAGCAGATTTGCATTCAATCCAGATGCAAAGCTTGGCATCCCAATGGCTTCCTGCTTGTTCAGAAGGTATGGTAAGCTCCCACCTTTTCCTCTGCTTGGTTGATTTTTTCTCTTAACACCACTCCAAAAGACCCACTAGTGGCAAAGGTTCTAGAAGGTATCGATGTTTATGAATAGCAGCTCATTAGTGTTCCTACTGACAGTCTCAATGTTTTTGAAGTCTACACATAACCGAATTGTTGGCAATTTTGAGAATATTAAGGCTTTCTCTCACCTACAGAAGTGGGGCAGCCACATCAACCTTGTTCCTGCACTTTAGAATGTATCCACATCTGACAAGAAGGCAGTTACCTGATAGATGGAGACACTCAAATCACACTTCTAAGAGAAACCCCTGTGTTTCCTTAATCCTTCAATGGTGGATGTGGATACTAAGAAAAGGACAGAAACAGGTTGATTAGGTTTCCAAAATCTTCTGACAAGACTTGAACAAAGACCATGTTTCTTACATTTTTATATGACCATTTCACCCTGCAATGACCATCATCTTTGACTATCAGACAGGGTAGACCTAGAAGTATGTATGGGATTTGAACCTTATGGTTGAACCCACCACCATAATGTGGTGAGCACCTGCTTCCGCCTAATGCATTAGGCTACTGACATAGAAAAGAGGTAAGAAACTTGACCGTTTATGTGTCACTCAGATCCACACTTATGTCCAGGTTTATGATGCCATTATTTACAGTTTGTCTGTGTTTTACAGCTATATCCAGAAGGTAAGATGAGCCACCATATTTCACAACTGAGGACTGGAGACACTCTTGAAGTGAATGAGTAGACATCTCACTGTCCATTGTGAATTTGTGAGTGTAGAGAGAAACAGAGTTCAATGTGCTATCAAATGATCAATGTGTATCACAAATTGGTGACAAGCAATCTGGTTAGAAATTAAAAGAGTGGAGACCTGCAGCTTGATTTGCCATGTCTACTTAGACTTCTGATATTAGTATAGCTCCTAATATACTGCAATCAAGCAAATGAGCACTGAGTAAGTCAGATAACAACTGTTTTTCCTGAATTTTCATAGCAAAAAGGTAGGGAATGTCCCAGTTGGACCAATATGTGAAATAGGCTTGGTTTTGAATGGGTGTGTTTGTATGGTAGTTCTTGACAAGCATAGCTTGAAATAACATTTGGAGGCTGTTGAAATTACTTTCTAAAGACAGACAGGCTAATGGTGTCTCATTGGTTGATGCATAGGCCTGTGGAAAGATGCAAACACAAAGAGGCATTCAGGTATGGTAAGGTCAAACCTAATCTCATAGTTAGATGGTCTGTTCTGGTATGTGACAAGGCTTTTGATATGCTTGAATGCATTCTGCTATCTTGCAAACACTCTGCATTGTAGGATCCTCTCAATTCTTGTGTCATGCCTTGATTGGTGCTTGCTTGTTGGGCATCCTCAGTCTACTTGAGTAGACAAGTTTGTGGGGAAATAATTTAAACTGTTGGTGTTGAATTTCAGATGTAGACATTTGGCTGCAGCTCTCTGGTGGTACTGGAATCACACCCCATGCTGTACAGATTCAATGCCATTCTTTCGAATCCCAACAACTATACACAGGTGCTGCCTGCAGTTTCTTATCACTTGCATTTATTCTTAGTTATGAGAGTTGGATGTTAGGGGTTGGATATGGTTTTGTGTTTGTGAGCCAAATACATTGTGAACTCCGACTTGTTAAATTGAGCACCAAACTACATTGTGCCCTGTCTGGTTTCTGGCAGATTCCACTTCTTTGTGCCAATGTCACATGAGAATATCAGTAGCAAAGAGGAACTTGATGCTTTGGCACATGCCCACGAAACATCAAGGTACTCTGGCCATCAAGGGGCCATTGGTGAATGGGAGTAACCAATGAAATAGGTTTACTATTGAAAGAAAGTTGAGTCATGGTTTGTATACAAGATTCAATTTTAGTGGTTTGTTTTAATATCATGATTGTTATTGTTAGTTACAAGTGTAATTTGGCTAGCAAATTGAAAACACAAATATAGTTGTTTTCCAATGCAATCTTCCATATCAATCAATCAGAAACACATATAATAGACTTATATATTGCATTTTATGGAAAGATTTTCCATAATACCTTTGCTAGCTTCAACATGAATTATATTATTTATGGAAATGTTCAAATTTTCAAAATTATGTTTTTCAAAAAAAAAAAAAAAAACTTTCCAAAAAAGATTTTAAAAATGCTACCAAAAAAATGTGGCATTCATTCATAAGAAGTATTTTTAATAGAGAAGTTATGGGTGCAATTGTCACCAATAGGTAATCAAGTATTGGGATAATGATGAGTAAAAAAATCATGGCATGGGCAAATTGGGATGTCAAGGAGTGGGATAGGCTAATGATATTAAATAGAACCCAAGGAATGCACATACTGGTAAGGAAAATGCAAATGATTTGCCTTGAAATTCACATTATGGGCAAAGCACAATCTAACAAATTTGATTTTAAATATTCAAGTGTACAATAACAATTAGAAACATATGTTTATCATTCAAAATGTGTTATAAAATGTGTTGTCAATGGACCTATTAGTACTTGTGTTTTCATGGGTTATTAGGTTTGGAGATTTACAATGTGGTTATATGTTTACATTCTTATTTATGAAAACTATTATGAACCACATTTAAATTGAAATGATATTTAATATGTTGAAAAAAATTCACAACAAATCACATACATCCAAGATGGTGGTTTAGTGTGTTGTTATAGAAATTTGTGTAATGAATCAACATCTCACTTTAAATAGATCATGTTTGTGAGTATTCATGTGATTATATACACATTTCACAAATGTTGTATCCATGTGTTATTTTTCATTTATGTTTCTCATTGTTGTCAATAGTTGTTTGGTTTGATCAAATGTCAAATCAAACTATATTGAGACATTCCATTCCATTAATGTTAAAATTGCATTAAGAAATTATTCATTTAATATATAATGTCTAGTTAAGAAACACAACTTTGCATATCATGTTTGGTTAACATGTGTAGGGTGCTTTTCTTTTCAATATGGTATGTTTGTAATGTCCATTATCAATTTTGTGTCTCCTAAAATAATAAGCATTAATTGCATTAAAATGAGGCTGTATATATATAAATCAAATTGAATAAATTAATAATCAACATGGAAATATTAAGGAATGAAAGAAAATCAATATGAAGGTTCACATTTTGACATGTTCCTGAAGGAATTTGGTCTTTTTAATGTTATATGGGTTTACAGATCAATTTTCTTTTTTTTAAATAAACAAAAGATTAAGGTTTATTATAGCTTTTGTAGCTTACAAATGTCCAAAGGTTATTGATTAGATAATACCATTTTTTTTTCTTTTTTTTTCAACTACAGGTGAGTTAAAATTTAACTTGAACTTAAAATGTTTCGACACCTAAAAAGGAAGAGCCATCGTACTAGCAAACCTTACAATGTTTGTGCAACCCCAATGCAACATATACACACAACAAACACAAATAAATGAAAGGGATAAAGGAAATGTAGAGTCTGATTAAAATATGTCCATTGTCTAATGCGATTTGATTTACATTCATCCATTGCAAGCCATTTCATGCGAACTTCATACACCCAATAAAACACAACTAGGAGTACACTGATGGCGCTATGGCTCATCATGCTCCCCCATTATGATCAAGTTGCCAATGAACACCAAACTAGCCTAACCTTAAACCGATGTCACCAAGAAGAAAAGGAAAAAAAAAAATTGTGCACACAAAGCATGACAAACATAAACCTTAGCACTAAACCCTTGTCAACAAACAATTTTAAAGTGTGGGGTTTAAAGTGAAAGCATGTACAAAAGATGATCAACCCCATCCCAATCCAACAATGTAAGTGAGTTGCAACATGATCACATTGATCAATGGACCACCCTTGGCGATCTCATGTCTGTTCAAAAGTGGGAATCGGTGATGGTTGTTTCATCTATGGTTTGATTGTATGGCAATTTTCATTCTATTCAACAACAAGATTGACAATCAAATCCTTTTTTTTGATAGCAGGATTGGCGCATCCCAATGGTGAAGCGTTTGTGAACATACATGGCGATATCAACATGTGCCTTTTGATGGCGATGAACAAGATTATGAACAAGATTATAACACTTGTTCATAGACTTCGTGCAGACAGACACACAAAGGGTGTGGGTTATAAGAACAACTGCTTGATTTCCAAAAAGAACAATAAACAAGAGAGTTTTCGTTAATGAAAAGTTCCCCAAACTGAACTAGAGAAGGGCCCTTCTTTGAGTGAATTTAGTTAGAGGGATGAGAGAGTCTCTTTCTTCTTATTCTTCTTCGTCTTCTCTTTCTTCTCTCTGACAGAAACAGAAAAACAAAGTAGGTGGAGAAGATGACGATGAAGAAGGAGGAGATGGTGGCAGCTCAGTAATGAGCAGTTGTCGTCACTCGTTTTGTCGTCATTAATGCTCTCTCTCCCCCCCACCCCCCACTCCCTTCCCTTCCCTTCTCACCCGCCCAATTCTTCTGCCACCCAATAAACAAAATTTCTGCTAGTAAGTGCACAACTGGAAGTCATCTTTCTCCTCCTCTTCTCTCGGACATTTTCCATTCTTATCTCATCATTAGTCTCTCAGCTGCCATTTTTTTCTTCTTCTTCTTCTTCTTCATCCTTGCAAGGAAATTTGTGTTGACTTCCAGGTAGAATCATATCTACTGGTTAGATAGAAAGAGATAATTTGGATTTCTTTGTGGTGGATTTCAGAATCTTGCAGCTTTGAATTTTCTTGCAGAAGGATTTTAGGGTGAAATCTAAGCTTGGAGTATTGAGCATTGGGGGAGAGTAGAGAGAGATAGAAAGAGAGAGAGCTCTAGTGCGTTGTGAATGAGCTTTCCTTTTTTTAGCTTTGATGAGTAGCTGCTGCATTGCGGAGTTTGGTGGAGTCTGCATATCTGGTGTACTGTAGAGTGCTGTGGTGTAGTTTGTGTTGTTCTAAGTGGTTTGTGAGTTTGTGTTGCACTTTGGAGCTTTTTTCCTTTTGTGCTGTTGCTGCTCTGCTTTTGTTATATAGTTGTAGTTGTTTGTTTGTGCAGCTATGAAGAAGACCAAGGGGTTGGTGAGTTGGGTTTTGGGATTATTGCTGTTCAGTGTTTTGTTGTGTGCAATAGCTGCTGTTGCGGAGAACTATCCCAACTTCGAGTTCGCGCAGGAGCAGCAGGAGCAGCAGTCGAGTACAACGACGACTACAGGAAGCAAGAGCAGTAGTGTGGAAGAAACCGTCCTAGAGGCGAAGACTGCGACCGAGTTTTCCAAGCTGAAACCTAACAACTACCCCAACTTTGCTTTCACGAAGTCGACTCCTGGAGGGAGCAAGAAGGAAAAGCAGGAGAGTGTAGTAGACAGCAGCAAAGCTGATAGCGCAGAGGAGGTGCAGAAGCCCAACAACTACCCCAGCTTTGAGTTCAGGACTGAGGATGTGAAAGGGTTTCCGAGCGATGCTGCCACGACTTCTTTCCAGCGAGTCCCTGAGAACAAGCCGAACAACTATCCCAATTTCGAATTCAGGGAGTCGACTGCAGTGTTCTCGCAGCAACATCAGAGCTTGTTCGACCAGCTGGAGAAGACGGCTCCAGCTGATTCTACAATAACAACAACAACAACTACTACTACTACTCCTGGCTCCTCCGTCTACAGAGGCTCTGACGCGAGCGGGAGGTTTGATTCGTCTTTCGACGTCACCAATGCACGACTCCAAGCTGAAGCTCGAGGAGCTTCGACTCAAGGCTCCGGGAGGGACACGAGCTTCGCTACATCAGCGACCGGATACAGAGGCTCTGACCCATACGGAAGATATCCGTCTTCTTTCGATCTGACGAATGCGCGCCAGCACCAAGCACAGTCTCAGAGTACACTGCAGACACAGCAGCAGCAGTTCAGCAACAAGGACCTTACCACCACAAGCACGTCGACTACATCAAGCTACAGAGGCTCAGATGCGAGCGGCAGGTCCTTCTCTTCTTTCGATCTCACAAATGCACGCTATAACCAAGCTTCCCATTCTAGTAGTCAACAAACTGGTTCTCAGTCTTCCGCGAGCTCTTCGTCGACTCACAGAGGTTCCGACCCGAGTGGTAGGTATCCATCTTCTTTCGACTTGACCAATCCGCGACACCAAGCTGCAGCTTCCCAGTTGAGAACATCTGACAAAGTGTTCGGCGAAGACAGCTCCGCGTACAGGTTTAACAATGTAGGCAACAAGTATAGCTCCACGCAGAAGCTTCCCGATGTGGAGACGACGACATCTTCATTCCCGAAGTTCAATTACGACACAGTTCAGGCCGACACCACGACGCTTGCTGCTGCTGATGCTTCCCAGTTTGCCTCATCTTCCACTACTGCCGGCAGCAGCGGATGCTCCAGCAGGTAAAAGAAAAGATGCACTGTGCAAAACCCACTCTCTCCTAGTTGTAGCTTGCACCTTGTAAATCTGGGAAAGCTGAAGTTGTAGCTTTGCATTGTAAAGCTTTAAAGCTGTTCTCTAGCTTGATGCAGGAATGAAGATCTGTTGCTGTTTTCTTGTTGAAACCAGAAGCTCTGTCTGCAGTGGACAATGATCTGTTCAGCAACTATCTTGTTTGTTATGTGGTGGGTTTGTTTTACAGTTACTGGAGCTCGCACACAAGTAGATGGCCAAGGTTCTTCACCATCTACTCAAAGGTCACAGATGCATTTCCTGGAGCCAAGGTGCGCATCGTATATGGAACGACCACACTCTTGCAAGCATTGTATGACACTCGGCCAGATGGTTACAGCCAGCTTCTGAGGCATGGTGTGGCAGCTCTCTTGAATGCTTATGACATTACTCCTCCTTCACACTATGAATACTCCCATGCTACCGTTATCGAGCTCTTCACCAATGCCTTGGCCTCAAGAACGAGTGCTGCCCAGCAAGCTCAACAGTTTGAGAATGCAAACACCGCCTATGGTACTGAAGGTTGCAATGCTTAAAAGAAGAATCTGCTGTGGATATCACAGCAGAACCTGTTTGGACCAATCACAATGAGCAATTGGCAGCAGAATCATCTGTCTGTTTCTCCAAAATTGGTGTGCAATTGGCAGCAGGCTTTGTCTGGTTCTCCAAAATCAGTGTGCAATTGGCAGCAGAATCTGTCTGTTTCTCAAAATTGGTGTGCAATCATAGCAGAATCTGCTTCCCAAAATGTGCAATAGCAGCAGAATTATTTCCCAAAATCAGTATTCAATCATAGCAGAATCTGTTTGTCAATTTCAGTATGTAATTTGTAATTGCAAACTGCATCCGGTTCTAGGGTAGTTTTTGTTTTGTGTTTTTTACTGCGATGTGGACTGTCAGTGTGTTGTTGCTCAAATGAGCAGTGACATTTTGTTTTGTGTAATGTTTGTTACAGTTGAGTTTTTGATCATCAACATCATCTTCTTATCAGACATTACTTCAAGGTCATGAATCAAAGATGGTGATTTGAGGGTTTGAGAGTTATCATCAACTTTGTTGTTTTCTGCAGCAGAGCCTCTGCTGCTGCTGCTAGTTTCACTTAGATCTATGTCTTCTGTCAGGTGCGGGGATATAGTTTTTGGCTTCCTTGTAAGAATAGCTGGCTATTGGTTTTGAGGTTCTTCTTTCCAATCTGCTGCACCAAATACGTAAAACACTTTTGGATGCGAGGTTTATATTATGAACATTGTCTTCTGTTCACCATGGTTGTGAATTGTTATGTGCTGTTTTGGATTCGATCTCACATTGTAAACTGTGTTTTCAACAATTTCAGGCATTTGTAGGTTTGGCATTGGACCATGTGGTTTGGTTTGGTGCTCTGTAAAAGTTTAGGAGGTGGATGGCATTGCTCTCATGACTTTGTGCCATGAAGAACAAGATGTGCCTGTGTGCACTTGGTTGTTATTCTTGGACTTGTTCTGTATTTTGCTCAACTAGGAGAGGAAGAACTAAGAGAGTGGGCTGCATGTTAGTAATCTCCTCTCTTTGGCCTTTGCTTAAATTCTTCTCTGGAGTTCCACCCATGATAGCAAATTCTGATAGTGACACTTTTCTTTTGCAAACCAGAGTTTTCAAAGTTTTGTTTCCTTGGCACCCACTATTGTTTGCCTTCATTAGTTTTTGTGGTCGTAGTGTTTGCACAGGGTCTCTGCACCCAATGGGACTGAACAGTGAACAAGAGGCCTTTTTTTGTTCTCAATTTGGAGATGTGACAAAACAGGGGATGCTAAAACCCTCCCCCATGAACTTGAGCTTTGTGAGTATCAGTGTGGTGCTCTGCAGGCACTCACATGGTTCTGCTTAGCAGAACAAAAGAAGTTTATGCTGCATACACTCCTGATCCTATGGAGAATTGAAATTTGAACCCACTACCTTGCAGGAGGAGGGCGAAATGACTACCAGTGGCTTGGATGTATCCACTAGCATCCTAATTTGGCATCCCGCCATCCACCCAGGGCAGCACATTGACACCCGTGAAGTTTGTAGGCAGTGTTCAACATCCTGCCAATAAAAACCCATGTGGGTGGTGGAATTTACATGAGCTGAAAAGAGAACTGTTCTCTCTAGTTCTAAGTTATGGTTTGCTAGCTTCCATAAACCACTGTTCCACACAATGGTACTCATACAAGAGCAGGTCCACCTACTGTTCACCAATAGTATAATGGCTTGCAAACAGTGATTATGGATCTAACTTGTAACTTGTAACCAGGAACTTGAATGAAGTTTAAGCTTTATACAAGGTGAAACTAAGTCTAGATTTGCAAATATGTACAGAATGTAAATTTCTTCAAAATGACTGATAGAAAAATATGGAAGAATTTTACTTGTGGGTCACATGTTTGGACCATAAAGTGACATTTAATTGGATTCTCAATTTAAGATTATTCAAGGTTGTGAATGTATAAATGAAGATGAGAAAATACCTTGCACACTATTTTCAATGCGGTAAATAAAGGGCCCCCATATTGGGAGTAGATGGATCTGCTCTGAGTTAGATTTAAGAAGACATTTTTTGGTCAATGCATCTCATTATTTGAAAGCCCACTAATGACTCATGCATTGATCATCAGCTATACATCTGCCAGGAGAAACCTGTACTTAAATTAAGGAAACTAGCTGCATGTTCATACCATGCACTCTGGCAAGTGTTGCCACATTTTAACTCCAGGCACTGGGCAATAAACCTGCATCAAATATTTCATGAGCTGAGTAAGTGCTCTGAGTAATGAGCGCCTGAAATTCAGGGATCACACATGATTTCTCTTCTTCCAACTCAATGATTTGAAAAAACGTCACACATGGATGCTGGGAAAATTCATTCTGCATTTATTGCATATCCATATGCATGCACTGATGAATTTGAATCCACAGCTCTACTACTTAAATCCAGCCCAGTACATGGAGCGGTGACTCCTGGCAAAGTTCCTGGTTAACAAAAAGACACAGCTTCACAAACTCATGGGGGTAAAACCCCAATTCAAGAATCTTATGAAGAAGTTTTCCCTATAAACCTAGGATCCATGGTGATTGTCCCTCCAAGAATTTGAACTAGGGTAGAATCACCCGTCAATGAATATACATAGATGACTGAACATGACTCATACTTATTCATTTCTTGTCTATTTTGAGTAATTTTCATGATTATGGGTGTGTCATGTGGAGGTTTCCAATATCTCTATGATTGTCAGAGACAAAAGAACACTGGAAAAATGTTGTAAATGTTGTGAAGAACACTTTGAAAAAAAGCAAAAATAAGGCAAAGTTGTCCAAGTCACAAAACGTTTGAAACAAAGCACTTGACCCCTCTACTTTCCAACTTCATATCTTCTTCATTTCTCGTTCATTTTGAATGATTTAAAAGGTTAGGAGTGCACTAATTGAAGCTCTACAAAACCTCTTTGAACTCCAAAGTTAATGGAACAATATTCAAAAAATTTAAGCTTCAAATCATAAATTGTTTTAACACACTCGTCATTGAACACTGACTCCTTCACTTCAAGACTTTGTATCTTCCTCATTTCTTGTTTTTAATTTAATTTTTTTAATTTTTCAGAAATTGCTCTGGGTGTGCCAAGTGCAGGTCTACAATCCATTTTTTTAACTCCAAAGGGAACAGAAGAATGTCCAAAGCTTTCAAGCTTTCTAATACACTAAGTGTTTGATCAATCGGCTCTCTACCCAATCATAAAAATCTGCATTGCTCTTTGGTTTGGCAAGAACCTGATTAGTGTCAGTATTGGCTTGTAATGAAAACTTTTTACCATCCATAATGGAGTATAGTTAGAGTGCTGATTTCATTGTTAGCAATATTAGCTTCAATTTGCAGTGGAATGGCTAGTGGAGTAGGTTGCCTTGCCCTACTCTTACAATCTTTTAATTCTTTTCACAATACCATTGGCAACCACAAAATTCATCTACCAATTGAGACTTAGTCTTTTTGTGCCAATCTTCTGAGTCCTTCAATGATGCAATTGGCCACCAAAATGTTGCTTGAGTTTGAAAACATATTGTACTTCATGTGTAAACTGAAATTTTCTTAATCAAGTTCCACCAGTTGCACAGATACATGATGGGTTTATTTGATAGAACACCAGCAAGTCCGGATATTGAGCCAGTATGAAATATGATATTTAATGGAGAACATATTCACCACTCAATTCATTGAAATGATCCAAGTGGTGAATATGTTCCCCATTGTAGGGTTCTGTGGAGGTGCCTTCTGTACTTGGACAGGCATTCTCATAGAATCTTTTCTTCATCTATGAGCAGGTCTCTCCAAAAGACCATAATCTGCCCAACATTGATAATGTGGTTACTCTGTAGGTAGGTGAATAGGTAAGGCACTTGGTGGCTGCAAGGTAAGTAGATGGATGTGGATGGTTAGGAAAAAGCTAACCACTATGCTTAGCTATGGGACAGGAAGACAGCAAATACATGTGTACCCTATCCACACTCCACATACCATCCATCCTGCATGGTGTGTTTACGGTTTCAATGGAGAAGCAAAGGGTATCATCCTTCCTTCTCCACCTCTGTAACCACTATCACCAAGAACAGCTCCCTGTTATCTTCCTTCTCCACCTCTGCAACCACTATCACCAGCAATAGCTCCGCTGATACTTAGCAACCAATGAACACTGGGCTGCAGTAATTAGCCCACAAACTGCACATTGCCAGTGCCAACTTTCACCATCAACTTCAGCTGCCAACAGCAACTTCCCTGAGGAATCGAAATTCATGCTCAATGTTCAAATAATCTGTAGGTGCACGATACATGGCAATGTAGCAGACAGTGCAACAACAGCCAACATGAGCACTAGAATCAAACGATCAGTTTCTGAATGTTGAATCCCCATCCTTCTACACCTCTAAATTCCATATACACACAAACAAGCAAGCTTTTGTCTGATTCTTCCCCTGCTATCAGCATTGGCAAAATCCAACCTGTTGCTATTTACAGGTCACCCCTACTTCTGAGGTAACTTATCCACCTAACAGCACTACTGATTAATCGACTCAAAAGGCAACGAACATTACCTCAACTTCATTCTTGACATATACACCAAGCAAAGGTGCATCTATGCGTATGGTGGATCAATCACTGCCCAGTCAAACACTTGCTCATACTGTAAAGCAGCACGGTCCCATGAGAAATCCTTTGACATTCCTCGCTGCATCAAGCGAATCCACCCATCCTTGTCATTTCTGAAGGTGAAGATTGATGTCCAGAGTGCGCCCATCATGGCCTCCTTTGTGAGAGGTGAGAAGGTCCACCCAGTTCCAGAGCCTTGGCCATTCTCTGCATATGGATCAAAGTTTTGGATTGTGTCCCTGAGGCCTCCAGTTGAGTGAGCAACAGGAACAGTCCCATAGCGCATTGCATACAGCTGGTTGAGACCACAAGGCTCAAATCTGGAAGGCATCAAGAGAATGTCACATCCTGCAGTAATCCTATGTGCAACAGGTACACTAAAGCCCACCCAACCTCGGAACTTCTCCTTGAATTCTCTCTCCGCCCATGTCATCCATCTCTCCACATCCGGATCACCACTGCCAAGCATCACCAGCTGCACATCATCCGTCATCAACTCAGGGAGAGCTGCTTGAATCACATCTGGTCCCTTTTGATAATCAAGGCGGCCTATGAACCCTATCAGTGGCACTTCCGATCTTACTGGCAGACCAAGTTCTTTCTGCAATGCAGCTTTGCATTCAGCTTTGCCAGCAAGGTCATTGAGCGAAAATGAAGAAGAAAGATGCTTGTCTGTCAAAGGGTTCCAGTCATCAATGTCTACCCCATTTGTGATTCCATTGATGACTGCCTTCCGGCTTGCGAGCAGACCATCTAGACCATTCCCGCCTTCTGGTGTGGTGATCTCCCAAGCATATCCCTCGCTCACTGTCAGTATGCGATCGGCAGTGACAATGGCTCCCTTGAGATGGTTCACAGCTTCCCCTTTATCCAATGCATGCTTCCTGGCCCACATGGGAAAAACCCATTCCAGTGCACTGTACCATTCTGGTGGCAATCCTAGATTGGCGTAAGTGGTACCTGCTTCCACGCCCTGATGAGCAAGGTTGTGAATGGCAACAATACATCGAGAGTTCTTGTAGACGTTGTGTGGACGGTACTTGGCCGCCAGCAGCACCGGGACGAGCCCCGCATGCCAATCGTTAGCAATGAACAAGCACTTGTCTCCGTAAGTGTATCCTCCCAACGGCAGCACAAGCGGCGCCTCGCAAGCGGCATGGCAGAGGAGAGTGAATCGGAACTGGTTATCGCCGTATGCGCCTCGCGTGTCGCCGTAAGGGGTTCCGGGTCGATGATACGAGGGATGATCCACAAAGACCCAGTCTACTCCGCCACGAAACTCGTGGAAGAACGCTACCTCGTGTGCGGCGTTGAAGCAACCGATGGTGATGCGACACTGGCAGTCGAAAGCGCCAGCGAAAACGGAATCCTCCGTTGTCGTCGTCGTCACCCCCACCCCTCCTCCTTTCATGTAGCGCGGCGAAACCACCATCACTCTGTGTCCTCTTCCGGCAAGCGCCATGGGCAAGGAGCCACAAACGTCTCCCAGTCCTCCGGTTTTGGAATACGGAGCAGCTTCCGCGGTGACGAACACGATGTTGTACAAAGTCCTGGTTTTCTTGCCAGTCTCTTCTCCATCTCCTGTTTCCACCAAGTTACGTAGCAACTCATTCTCTCGCTCGTTCCGCGCAAGGGGATTCACTGGCAACGTCAAGAAATTCTCTCCAGTCCTGGAACCCACAGCTTCTTGCTGCAAACCACTACAACAAACAACACTCCCCACACTCACACACCGCCTGGAATCTCCTCCTCCTCCTCTTCCTCCCCGCAACAACAACAAACCCTTCTTGTTCTCTTCTACTGGCGACAACAGAAAAGAAGAACACAACCGCCGCTGCTGTCGCAGTAGCCGCCACTGCAACAACTTCCGCTGTTCACGACCCAATGCCATCATACTCCACAACCGCAACACTCCATCACCACCACCACTACAACTGCTGCTAACACTGCTCCTGCTATTGCTACTACTACTAC
>Ga0116228_10001152_pt1 | contig 21670 bp, 18 predicted proteins | sample S1TSphfallax_2_FD_89694 | JGI IMG/M metagenome (GOLD analysis project Ga0116228, IMG submission 89694) | Host-associated microbial communities from peat moss isolated from Minnesota, USA - S1T2_Fc - Sphagnum fallax MG | ecosystem: Host-associated > Plants > Peat moss > Unclassified | place...
GATCGGCCAACGTCTGTGCGACAAGTTCGACGACGTCGCGGAAGCCGACGTCGAGCGGCGCCGTCCGCGCGTCTTCATCGCCGGCGACGCGTGCCATACGCATAGCCCGAAAGCCGGCCAGGGCATGAACGTGTCGATCGCCGACGCCTTCAACCTCGGTTGGAAGCTCGCTTCCGTCTTGCGTGGAACGGCGTCGCCGGAGCTGTTGCATACGTATTCGGGCGAACGCCAGGCGGTCGCGAAGGAATTGATCGAATTCGACCGGGCCTTTGCGAAGTTGATCAGCACGCAACCGAAGGATCCGGCGAATCCCGCCGCGGGCGGCATCGATCCGGCCGACTTCCAACGCGCCTTCGTGCAAGCCGGCCGCTTCACGGCCGGGATGGCGGTGAACTATCATGCATCGCTCATCACGGCCGAGCCGACACACCAGCACCTCGCCACCGGATTCGAAATCGGCACGCGCTTCCACTCGGCGCCGGTGATGCGCTTCTGGGATGCGAAGCGCGTGCAACTCGGACACACGATCAAGGCCGATGGACGCTGGCGTTTGTTCGCGTTCGCCGGTTCCGACGATCCCGGTTCGTCGGGCTCGCGGCTGGAGCGGCTCTGCGCGTTCCTCACCGAGTCGCCCGATTCGCCGCTTCGCAAATACACGGCACCGGAGGCCGATATCGATTCGGTGATCGACGTTCGCGGCATCGTTCAACGCGATCATCGGGAGCTCGCTCCCGAATCGATTCCGCCGTTGCTCGTCCCGCAAAAGGGCCGCTTCGGATTGCGCGATTATGAGAAGTTGTTCTGCGCCGAATCGGACGGTGCGGGCGACATCTACGCGCAGCGCGGCATCGATCGTGCCGAGGGTTGCATCGTCGTCGTGCGTCCGGATCAGTTCGTCGCGAACATCGTGCCGCTCGACGGCTTCTACGAGCTCACCGCGTTCTTCGACCGTTTCATGATCGCTACGGGTGTGACCGTCCCGGTTTCGGGCTAGGCGTGATCACGGGGCTTTCCTCGATGGCGACGCGTCAGCTGCTCGCCGAACTTTCGCGTTCGTTCGAAGAGCCGGTGGAGATCGAATCGATCGGCGGCGTGGATGCAGCGCGGAAGGTACGAGCGGGCGAAGCGGTCGACGTCGTCGTGCTCGCCTCGGGCGTGATGGAGCAACTCGAGGCCGAAGGCTGGATCGTTCCCGGCACCCGCGCGGGCGTCGCGCGTTCCGGCGTCGCCGTGGCCGTACGATCCGGATTGCCGCATCCCGCGATCGCGACCGAAGACGACGTGAAGCAGGCGGTTCTCGCGGCGGGGAGGATCAGCTACTCGACCGGCCCCTCCGGCGATCATCTCAAGGGCCTCTTCGCACGCTGGGGTATCGCCGATCAGATCGCCGACCGCACCGTCGAAGCGAAGCCCGGCGTTCCGGTGGGCACGCTCGTGGCCCGTGGAGATGCCGACCTTGGCTTCCAGCAGCTGAGCGAACTCCTCGACGTCGAGGGCATCGATGTGCTCGGACCGCTTCCGGCGGAGATTCAGACCATGACCGTCTTCACCGCGGGCGTCGGCGCGCGCTCTCCGCAACCCGACGCGGCGCGTGCGTATGTCGCGCACCTGACGTCGCCGCAGACGGCAGCGGCAAAGCGGCAACTCGGAATGGAAGCGCCGGACGTTCAGCGATCCGCGTAGATCGCTGCGATGAAGGACGTGTCCTCGGACGTCAACGTGAAGGCGATGGTCAGCGCGATCGTCCTCTACGCGATCGGCATGGGCCTCGTCGGCGACTACTGGGCATTGCAATGCGGCTCGCACTGGTTTACGTATTGCGTGCTCAGTTTTCTACCATACGCCGTGCCGGCCGTCGTGGTCGTGTACCTCGCCACGCTATGGTATCTCTCACGATATGATTTCGGCGAGATGCGATTCTGGCTGATGGCCGCCGGGCTCTCGGTGGTCTTTTTCGCCGGCTGTTTCGTGTTCGCGCATTTGCAGCCGGCGATGCAGTTGTTCAGCGGAACCGACTGCGAGCCGTTCTGATGAGCGGGCCGACGGAAATGACGCAAGCGACGGAGCTGTCGTTCGAAGCGACGCTCGAGAATTGGGCGGAAGGCATGGACTATTGCGCCGTTCCGGTTCCGGCCACGATCACCGAGGCGCTCGGCACGCATGCCGCGGTTCCCGTCCTTGCGTGCGTCAACGAATCCGCGCCGTTCAAGGTCAGCCTCTTCCCCGTCGGAGGCGGCCGGCATTACATCCGTATCAAGGCCAAGGTTCGCAAGGAGACGCGAACGACGACCGGCGATCGCGTGCGCATTCGGATCACGGTCCTCGACCGCGCCGCCGTGACGTACCCGGCGGATTTGCTCGCCGCCCTCCGGGCGAAAGGCGCCACGAGCGCGTTCAAAGCGCTACCTCCCGGACGTCAGAATTTCATCATTCGGCGCATCGAGGAGGCCGTCAAACCCGAAACGCGACGGAAGCGGATCGACGACGCCGTCGCGGAGGTTCAGCGCCGGGCCGCGTCCAGATAGGAATTATCGTAGAACACCGTCGGTGACGGCAGCGGCGTTTTGGCGAGGCCGAGCTGAATGAGTGTCTCGATGACCTGATTGTAGTCATTCGGCGTGCTCGTGCCGGTCGTCGAGTACACGCGTCCTTTGACGACCAATTCGTCGTAGGTCTTCGTCGCATCGCCGATGGGCGTGTTCGTCTGCTCCATCAAGATCGCGATCGCGCGGTCCTTGTTCGCCGGATTCTCGAGGTATCGCACGCCCTCGAGCAATGCTTTGAGAAACGCGACCAGCAGCGGCCGGTGGGCCGGGCCCCATGTGGTCGAGACGGCATACGTATCGAACGGAAAGTGTGGATAGTACTCCCGGATGTCGGCGAGGACGGGATACCCGGCATCGGTCGCCCTGAACGAAAACGGAGGGAGCAGGATCGACGCATCGACGGCGCCGGAAAGCAGCGCGGCATACCGTTCGTTGGTTGCGCCGGCATACGTGAACGTCACGTCGTCGGGCTTCACGCCGTTCTTTTGCAGAACGGTATTCATGAACACGCGCGTGATCGCGCTCGGCCCGGACACGATGACGGTCTTTCCCTTGAGGGCTTGCACCGAGGTGATGCCCTTCTTGCCGATCACCAGATACGGCGGCTTGTCGGTGTTCTGCATGATGCTGACGATCGGCGCGCCGCTTTGCACGCCTAACGCCATCTGCGTCGACGTCACCGCGCCGATATCGAGGGCACCGGCGATCAGTTGCTGCGTCGAGCCGACGGGCGAACCGGAGTCGACGATGTCGATCGTGATGTTCTGCGCGGCCATGAAGCCGGCTTGTTGTGCGATGTAGAGAGGCCAGTCGTTGGAAGTGTGGCCGACGGTTCCAATCGTGATCGTTGTCGCTGCGAGTGCCGGCTTCGGCGCGACGGCGAATGAAAGAAACGACGCGGAAAGTGCTGACGCAAACGCCGAGCGCGTGAGGGGTGGGAGCACGCAACGGATGCTACCATTGGCCCGGTTTACTGTCAACGCGACGGCATGCGCTTCGATGATCGCGATCGACGGCGATCGCTCATGTGTTTCGCATGGACGTGAAGGAGACGCGTTGACTCAAGGTGCGGGCGCAGAACCGGTTTCCGGATCGTATGCAGGATTGGACGGGTCGATCGGATTCGGCCCACGCTGCGGATGTTGGGCGCTCTCCAGCCACGCGCGATACACGAGGTCTCGCAACATCGCGGCAGCAGCGGAGATGCGTTCGTACACCAAGGATCGCGCCTGCTGGTTGGTCGGATCGTTCAGTGCGCCTGATTTATCGAGCGCGTACACGGTCTCGACGTCCTGATAGGAGCGGTCGAGATACGCGAGCATCAGATCGAAGACGTCGCCGGTTTGGTGACCGGGTGGCCCGAGCCGCGGCAAGACATCGGCTTCGGAAAGGCCGATCATGTCGACGAAGCGCGACTCGAAGCGCCCGTGGACGCGCGGGTCGCGCGTGTACCCCTTGGGATCGGGCCCCACCCAACCGTCGTGCTGGATCGTCACGTGCAACGGCTGCGAGCCGTCGCCGACGTAATGACCCATCCAGGCGACGTAGAACGCGCAATCCGTCTCGAGGGCGCTCGTGTCCTTGCCCTGGGCGCGCATCGCGCGGATCAAGCGCATATCGGCGACGAGATGACCGTAGCCCTCGAGCACCGCATACGGCAGCGTGCCGGTCCAGCGCACGTTCATACGGCTTGCCGCGTCGGGATCGCTCTTCGCAACCGCCAGATACTGTTTGTAGAGCGCGATCACGAACGCATAGCGCGAACGCGGCAGATCTTTGTCTTGCATGAACGCAAACTGCTCGCGAAACCAGCCGTGATTCGGATCCTCGGCAATCTTCGAGAACGGTTCGGACGCGCTGCGCCACGAATCCGGCACGCTCGCGGAATCGGCGATCAGATCGACGTATTTCTTGAGAAAGACCGGACCGTCGTCGGGCAGTGCATCGACGGCGGTACGATCGATGACCGCGTGACCACGTACGCCCCAAGCCCAAGCTTCACGTTGCGATGAAGCGAACAAAACCGCCAGACAGATGATCGCGAAACGCACGCGCCAGCCGCGACGATCAACACGCGATACGTGCGCTCGATTCGATTCGTGTGAACAACGCATGCGAAATTATTGCCGACGATGCGGTCGAACAACTGCAGCCCGTGGTTTAACATTTCGTAACGTTGGCGCACGAACGAACGGGGATGCCCTTCTATCGTCGCATTTCGTCGGCGATACGTGCTTGCGCGAGCCCGAGGCCGGGTGTCCAAGCGTACTCTCGCGCAATGCGCGCGGCGATCTCATCGAGCGGACCGTCCAGCGTCGAGCGATCGTGAACGACGGCCAGCGCCCGCACCGCTTCGTGCCAGTCGGTGGTGAACGGCACGCCAAAGTGATATCCGTCGCCGTCGTGGACGATCACGTTCGGTCCGAGCTTCTTGCGCAACCGCGCCAATTGCACTTCCAGCACGCGTTCGGGGATGAGCGAGCCGTTGGCGCTGACGAGTTTGCTCAGTTCCCGCCGCGGGATCGGCCGATCGGCGAGCGCGATGAGCGACAAGATCGCGAACTGCTGGTGGCTGACGGCGATTCGCTTAGCGTGATGTTCGACGGTCCCTTTGCCGAAACTCAGCCGAAAGAGCGGTGCTCGAAAGCGCTCGAAGCGCCGCACGACCGGCTGATAGGATTTCCCGTCCCGCGCGTTGCTGATCGCGAGCGCATCGACCGCCTCGATGAGTTCGCGCGTGCCGATCGCGGCCGCTACGCGCGCCGCTTCGGCGAGATGATCGAAGCGAGCCGCATCGTCCATCACGGCGAGCGCGACGCGCCCGGTGAGCACGATCTCGCGGAAACCGATGCGCTCGGCGATGCCGATGGCTTCGAGCACGTCGCGGCGCGCGGCGTCGACGGAATCGCGCACGGCTGCGCGCATCAAGAGTCCCTCGGCAATCGACCACGGCCGCGCGAGGTCGCGCACGCGATCGGCGTCCGCGTCACCGGCCGCAATGCGCACGAAGAAGCCATGGCTCCGCTCGAGGTGGTGCGATTCGACGACCTCTTGCGTGAGCGCGAGCAATTCGCCCAAGCGCGTATCGTTGCCGGCTAGCCACGCGGTGTACGACGCACCCTGCAACGCATCGGCGTACGAGCCCGGCATGAGCTCGCGAGCAACGGCGATGCCCTGTTCGCACGCGGCCAGCGCGTCGTCGAGTCGGCCGTGAATGCGACACCACGTCCAGAGCGGCAACAGCAGATACACGAAATAGATCCCGGGATTGGCGAAGAGTGGCGTGCACGCTTCGCGCACGGTATCGATGTCGAAATTGCGTTCGTCAAACGTGATCCACGCCGCCTCGAGTAAAGCGGCCAAAATCGGGTGGTGCGGTGCCGGCGAGGCCCACGCATCGCGCAAGAGCCGGTCGACCACCGAACGCGCGCGCTCGCGCTGCCCGATACCGACGAGCGCGGGAAAGATCATCAGCGTCAAGCCGTAGCGCGTGTCGATGTCGTCGCGCGACGCGTTGTCGAGCGCGAAGGTCGCGCCCTCGATCAATTCGGCCGTATCGTCGTGCCACCAGCGCGGCATGCCGATGCTGAGCCAGAGCCGCGGATGCGAGCGCAAGATGCTCTGCGGCAATTCGGCGAGGAGCGACGCCGAATCCGGATCGAGCGCGGGTACGAGATCGATCGACGCTTCGGCGCGCCGTGCGGCGCCTTCGAGATCGCCCCCGCGCAGTAACGTCGCGATCGCCGCCGACGGCGGCCGCACGGCCGCGAGCGCCTGCGCGCAGGTGACGAGGTGAGACGGGCGGCACGCCCGCAGCAGCGGCAACACGAGCGGCGAGGCGCGCACGCGGCCGCGCTCGTCGATCTCGAGGAACGGCAGCCGGCCCAGCCGCTCGCGCGCCGCAAACAACGAGCAGTGCTGCTCGCTTGCGAAATCGCTGATCGTCGCGTCGTGCGTGCACGCCACGGCGGCAAGATCGGCCAACGCCGCATCATCGAGCGCGTCGAGCACGTGGTGCTGCGCGTACGCCCACAGTGATTGCCACGCGTCGCCGGCGCGTGCAAGCAGATCCGCCGCGACGCCCTCCTGGAGCCGGCGCTCGACGAACGCGACCGCGACCGCCCAGCCGTCGCACCGTTGCGCCAGATCGGTTGCGTGCGGCTGCGCCGCTCCCGCCGCGAGAAAGCGGGACACCACGTCAGCCGGAGCGAGGCGCAGGTCGGCAAACGTGACGATGTCGACGTCGCCGAGGGGAATGCTCGCGACGAGAGTGCGGATGCCGCTACGGCCGCACACGATCGTGGGGAGGCCGCGCGCGTGGCGGCGTGCGACCAGGTCGGCGGCAAGCGAACGCGCATCACCATCGCGTGGAACGTCGTCGATGCAGAGCAGCGCACCGTCGTCGTCGGCCAGCGGCAGGGCGGAACAACGCTCGTACCTGCCCGCCTGATCTTCGAGGAGTGTGAGGCAGAGCGTCGTCTTGCCCGAGCCGGCAAAACCCTCAATCGCGGTGACAAGGCGTTCAACCGCCATGGGACGGGGCTTCCAAGTCGCTCCCGCTCGGCTCCTCTTTCTTGTTAGGTCGCTGTTAGGCGGCTTGTCGTGCCCAGCGCGCAAAGGCCCAGACCGCGTTGCGACGATCGGCAACACCAACGGGGCGAGAGCCTCGCCGTCAGCATCACGGAGTTCACGACGCAATGAAGATCAGCGGATTCGCTGCCATTCGCTGCGCCGCCGCGCGCCGTAGTTCGTCAGTACTTGACTCCGTCACGGTGAATCGAGATTCGTAGCGTCGGCAGCTCAATGAGATCGGGAATCAATGTTGCTGGATCGAACCACTCGATGACCGGGTCTGGGCCATCGAGCTTGACCATCACGTCAGCGGCCGGGAGGTATTTGGGTCGCACGTCTGGCGCAACGCGCGAGACGGTAGACACCACGGCATGCGGTACGCTGTTATCGCTCGTCTGCAAGACGCTCACAGGCGCATCTTTCCAGGCGTTCAGCTCGAAGGGAAGCGCCAACAACGTCGACATCTCCCATCCATCGAGCACCACGAAGTGCGTCGTGTTGTCGGCAAGCGTCACGACAGCGGGCTTTCGCAAACCGAAGCCCGTATACGTCGCGCCCGCGTCGGTGACGTCGATTCGCCCGCTGGTCGACAAACGCGAGAAGAAGACGAATGCACCGCGCCACGTAGAGGAATACGCGGTCACGTCGAGCGTCGGCGAGAGCACCAGGGTCGTCGCACGATCGATCTGCGTGCTATCGAAGATCGGCGTCGGCGCCTGGCGCGGCCCCGTGTTCATCCCGACGACGCGCTGAATGAAGTACGTGCCGGTGGAGTGCAACGTCAAGCCGTTGGGCGACTGTGCGACCGTCGTATCGACCGTAATGTCGGGTAATCCGCGCGTCTGGATCACGTGGTACCGATACGAACCATCCGATGGAACCGGAAAGGGAACGGGCGTCGGGGTGGACTGCGCGTCTGCTGCGACCATTGTTCGCAAACACAACGAGACGAAGAAACCGAGACGAAGAAGGTTCAATCATAACCCTTTCGCGGAACGCCATCATATTCGCGGAGCGCTTGCGAATGCTCCTACATGGTCGCAGTAGTCGTTGCATGTGGAAGACACGCTCGACGTGCGCGTATGCTGCCTTGGCGTCGCGCGGTCGCCGTGGATCAGCGAAATCGCGGTCCATTTCTCGAACTCCGGAGTGTTTCATGTGCTGGACGGACAGAGGACGGAAACTGCGCTGCAGTGGAAGGCGTGTCCGTGTCATGCCCGATCTCACCGCAGCCGGGAACCGTCCACCGCTCGCTCTGTGGAGCGCGTTTGTTACGAACTCTGCACTCGCATTTGCCTCGGCGGAATTGATAACGGCTGCGCTGCACGAAGTCGGGCACGGACTCTGCGCACAAGCGTTCGGATTTTCACCGCGCGTTTATGCGTTCTACGAGAACAACCCATCAGGAGATGCGCGCGAGACGGTAGCGATTCTCGCCGCGGGGCCGATGTCGAGCCTGATCCTCGGCATGGTCTTCTGGACGTGGTATCGGCGGACGAAGCCGCGGTATAGCTACGGTCGATTACTTCTGCTGTGGCTATCACTCGTCGGGGTCATGGAGTTTGTCAACTATTTGATCGCGACGCCGTGGCTGACCGCTGGCGATACCGCCCGGATCGCCGACGTCTTTGGATTGCCCGCGATCGCACGATACGGATTGTCGTTGATCGGCGTCGCGTCATTGGTCTTTTTCGGAAGACCGGCCGCAGACTCCATGCTCGCCCTGGCGCCACGATCCGTCGCAGTCGGGACGTCGCGCGCGCGGCAGCGATTCTTCATGACGTTCGTGTTGCCGTCTCTTCTCGCAGGCGTTGCATGTACGGCACTTGCTGGAATCGGGAGCCGCCCGTTCTATGTCGCATACGGACTCGTAGGAACGTTCGCTACCATCGATATTGTCATTGCAGCGCGATACGCAGATGGCGTCCCACCCGGAGACGGCGAGCGCGGAAACGATGCACCGCTACGCATCGAAGGCTCTGCCGTCGCCATCTATGCTGCCCTTGCCGCGCTTTATGTTTTCGCATTGTCGCGCGGCGTGCCGGTGTGAACTGATGTTCACTGTCCGGCCGACCGTCACGGCGTCGCCGCCGTTGCCGGTACCGCCGTTGGGCCACCGCAGGTGAGATCGATGCGATAGTTCGGATTGATGGTCTTTTGACGCCATAACTCGCCATCGGGATGGGCCTTGCGGTAGCCGGCGGCATCGAACGTGATGAGCAGTTTCACCGCCGGATTGTCGGCCGTCATCGGCGGATCGCCCTGGATGAACGGTTGCGTGTACGTGAATTGGCCGGATGGTGGAAATTCGTGGTACGTGAGGCTGTCGAGCACCATTTCACCGTGCCCGGTCGATGCCACGATGGTCGTACCGTCCTTGAGCTGCAGAACCGGATCGTTGGTTTGCGTGCCGCTCGGCTCGAGCGTCATCGAGGTTCCGTTTCCCCATTGCATGGTCACGTCGTAGCGGCTCGGCGTGTCGGCCGTCGCCGGAACGAACACGACCTTCGTGACGCGGACGCGCCACATACCGTCGAACATCCATTTGTTCATGCATCCCGATTGAGCCGATGTTTGGGTCGATCCACCGACGTTTTGTGCGGCCGAGGCGGGATGCGATGCCGTGAGCCCGATCGCGACCATGGAGAGCGTAGCGAAAAAGCGAGTATTCATGCCCCGGTTATAGCGGCCGCCCATTCCAGCCGCGTTCCGCGGCGTCGGGAACGCCCGTGGAATGTCGCAGCGCTATCCTTGGGCCCATGAGGCTCGATCTACGCCGCTTCCTTACACTGGGTTTGCTCGCGACCATCATTGGCGGACCGTTGAGCGCGTGTTCGGGGGCCACGAAGACGACCGCCGCCGGCGGACTCGACGACTCGGCGCATTCGCTAGCCGCCGGCGGCATTGCGGTCGTCGAGGACGTCGATTCGCGCACGCCCGTGTCCGCGCTGAGCGGTCCGGCGTCCGCCATGGTCTTCACGCGCTGGCAACTGCAGAATTTGGTGGCGGAAGCAAACGCGCACAGCGGCTATCTCGGCCGCGAACTCGACGCGCTCGCAACGCCGCCCCCGGGCGGCCCGTCATTCTCGGCGATGCTCGCGGCCTGGATCGCGAAATCCCACGGGGCGCTCGCCGCCTATGCAGCACGTTTGATGTCCGGTCAAGATCTCCAAACGCCGGCCACGAGCGTCTTCCCGACGATCGTGGTGCTGACGTTCATCGGCGATATCGCGCGCACGACGCCCACGACATCGTTCCTCCGGCCGCGGTCATTTGACGTCGAGCGCCTCATCGCGGCACCGGCGGAGGCCGACGGCGTATGTACGGCTCTCTCCGGATTCGTGAGCAACATCGTGAGTAACGTTGCAAGCGCGATCCAATCGAACGGCAGCAGTTGGCTCTCGACCGCTTGGAACGAGCTCGTCACCGCCGGAGCCGTCGTTGCGACGGTCGTGCAAAACAATCTCGTGAAGCCGATGCTTGCCTTCATCACGCGGATCGCAACGATCTGTGCGACCATCATGCAAGTGAGTTCGATGTTCAAGCCGTGGAGCGTGTCCCTGGCTGGAAATCCGGCGGCGATCACGCTCTCGGATACCGCGCAGAGTGGCGCGTTCGTCGCAACGTTACACGCGCAGGACGTCAAATGGCCCACGCAGCTCGTCGAATGTGTTGCGGCACTCGCACCGGGCACGAACCTCGAGAACGCATCGTATAAAGATGCACGGGTAACGTGGACGCAAGCGGTGGGCATTCCGGGTCTCGTAACCAAGGTATCCGAAGACGATACGATGCCGGACACGAAGACCGCGCAGTACACCTATTCGACGATCACGGTGCCGGCGGTCCCCGCAAACCTCTGTCCGGTGCTCAAGACCAGCAACATCGGAATCACCGTGACGGTCGAGCGTTCGGATGTGACGAAAACGCTGCAATCGCTCGAGTCGTTGATCACGAGCTCGCTCCCTCAAGCACTGCAGAGCTTCTTAGAGCCGCCGATCAACGATGCAATTGATGCTGCGACATCGTCGACCGCAAAGCTCCGGGCGCCGCAACAGAGCATCGTCGTTCCCGTCCACGAATACTTCGCCGATCCCCTACCCACGTGCGTAACGCCGCCGCCGCCTTCCCCGGATCCCTCGCCGACGACGACGCCGGCCACGGTAAGCGGCACGATGCCATTCATCCCGTGCGCGCAATTACTGACCGATGCGGACACGGTGCCATATCTGAGCGGCGCGCGTCTGGTACCGCGGTCAAAGGCCGCCGACGAGGCAACCACCGTGATGGAAGGGCTCACCGGCATCAACGGACCGCAATCGGAAACGTACGATCATACGCGAAGCACATACTGTCTTCTCGGCACCGGCACGATGCCGTCTGGTTTTCACCAGACCGACAGCGACGGCAATCCGATCAATGAGTCGGCCGGCGACTTCAAATTCGCCGCATTCTTCTACACGGTACCGCGTGGCTCGGTGCCCATGCCGGAGATGACGCCCTTGCCCGCGAGTCTCGCCGCCGATCCGACGTCATGCAATGCCATCGTTGGAATCGCCACATTAAATCGTTTGCACGCGCAGTGCGTCGTCGATTCCGATACGCAGGTCATGATCGACGGGCCGGAGGCGGAATATGCGATTACCGGCACGCCGGCGGGTCCGCCGTCGAACCCGGAGTTCTTGCCGTTGCCCCCCGGCGGCGTGCAACGAGCGATGGCGCATATTCTGCAGCGGCTCTAACGCTGCCGGCGCTGCAGAAACTCGATGAGTTCTGCCAACTCGGCAAAGTAGAAGCGCCGGCGTGTCGGGAGGTGCTCGACGCTACCACGGAGATTCGCGCGCTTATCGCTTTCGTTCGGATCGCTTTCGATCCACAGGTTTACGATGAACGTCTCTTTCCACCGGCGCATACCCACGCCTACATCGGCGGCGTAATGGTGACGGCTTCTCCATACTTGGAAAGTCGCATCACCATCGTGCCGCCTTCGATACGCGCGACCCTGCCGTCGGCGCCCAGGTAAAACACCGCCGTCGTCTTGCGTGCGTTGTTCACGATCCGGTATGCGTGCAGCGGCAGCCCATCTTTGACGTGCATGCCGAGATCCGTGGTGGTGTCGGCGTTGCGGTCTTTCGCAAATTGCGCCGCAATGTCCATCTGCGTCACCGAATCGGCGTCGCCTGGATACTTCGTCCACGATCCGCTACCGGTCTTCATGTACATATCGGTTGCGATCTCGATCATCTCGACGTTGCCGATGGCCCCGCCCCCGGTTGTGATATGCACCTTCATCGGCTTGAGCGAGCCCACGTCGCCCGTCGACGTGATCGTCGATCCACCGGCCGTTTGCGTCATATCGAAATGATACGAGCCGGATTTCATCATGAGTGCCGCCGCGTTGTCCAGCGCCGGGGGGAAGTCGGCCGCGGCGGGCAAGGCGGATCCGGCCGCGCAGGTCACGGGAAGGAGCGCTGCAAGAATGCGAGCCCCGATGGTGTGTTGCTTCATGCCGCGATCCTAGCGCGGCACCATTCCCGCAGCGATCCGACGACTGAAGCGAAGGCGGCAGGCGTTCCGGGAGCGTTCCGTCTAAGTTCATCCGTCTATGCCCGACGATCCGGTACGCATCTCGCTCTTCGGGCAGCCGCGAGTCGAAGCCGTCCATGGTGGCCGGACGTATCCGTTCGTGCGCAAGACGCTCAACGTGCTGGCCTATCTCGTTTTGCATCGGCAGCGCCCGGTCATGCGCGACTCGGTCGCCTTCGCGCTCTTTCCGGATGACGACGAAGAGGTCGCGCGCAACAACCTGCGCCGCAATCTCTCGTACTTACTCTCGTCGTTACCACCCCGTTCCGACGATACGAAGTTCGTTATCGCCGATACCGAGACGCTCGCGTGGAACGATGCCTCGCTCGCCGATGTCGACGTCATAGCCTTCGAGCGAGCGATCGCCGACGGGCGGGACGACGATGCGATTGCACTCTACGGCGGCGATCTGCTGCCAACGCTCTACGATGAATGGACAAACGCCGCGCGCGAACGGCTACGCGACGCCTTTCATGCGGCACTCGCGCGCACGATCGCACACGATCGTTCGGTGCGCGCGTTCGAGCGTGCGACGGAACGCGCGCACCGGTTGTTAAACGACGATCCGTGGCGTGAAGACGTCGTGCGCGAATTGATGGCAATTCGCTACGAGTCCGGCGATCGCGCCGGCGCGCTCTCGGTGTTCGAACGCTTCGCCGCACAGCTCAAAACGGAGATGAATGCCGAGGCGATGCCGGAGACGTTCGCCGTTCGGGATGCGATCTTGCGCGGTGCCCGCCTGGCAACGAGCGAGCCCGGGGATCGTCATGCCACAGCGGACGCGGGCTCGACGGCGCTCACCCTCGCCTTCGCCGGCCGCGAAGAAGACCTGAAATGCGCGATCGACGTTTGGCATACGGCCGCCGACGGTCGCGCGAGCGTCCTTTTTGTGAGCGGACAGGCCGGGATCGGCAAGAGCCGATTCGCCGCCGAACTTGCCCGCGCGATCGAACGCGAGGGTGGCATCGTCCTGCGCGGTGAGACGTCACCCGGGAGCGAGCACCGGCCGTACGAAGCCTTCGTCGACGTGCTGCGCAGCGCCGCGCACCTTCGTACGCGTCGCTCGGCGGAGCGCAGGGGCGAAGCATGGGAGAACGTGTTGGACGAGCTGGTCGACGAGCAGACGCGCGCAGCGTTCAGCGACGACCGCGCGGCGCGCATTCGACTGTTCGACGCGGTGCGCGCCGGCTTCGCGGATTTGGCTCGCGCGCGCCCCGTTGCCGTCATCCTCGAGGACATGCATTGGGCCGGAACCGCGACCATCGATCTTCTGGAGTTTGTCGCGACGCGACTCGGTCGCACGCAGATGTTGCTCGTCGTCACGTTCCGGAGCGTCGAGCTTCCGGCGGCCCATCCCCTGCGGTCGCTGCGTCGCCAACTGACCGGTCGCGGGAGTGCGTGCGACGTCGCATTAGAGGCGCTCGACGCGGAAGCGGCACGCGCGGCGGCTCGCGGTCTCGACGTCACGTTCGACCGTGAAACGCTCGACCGCGCGGTCGAGCACGCTGCCGGTGTGCCGTTGCTCCTCGTCGAGGCATTGCGTGATCGCGCCGCCGGCCGTGTCGCCAGCACCGGTGGCATCGAAGATCTGTTCGGTTCCCGGCTCGCGCGGCTCTCGCCGAGTGCGGAGACGGCGCTCGTGTATGGCGCCGTTGTCGGAGCGCGCTTCGATCTCAACGTGCTGGCCGCAACGACGGGCTGGACCGACGATCAACTCGTCGATGCGCTCGCCCAATCGATCGACCTCGGATTGGTTCGCGCGAGTTCGCCAAGCTCGACGTTTGCGTTCACGCATCATCTCGTGCAAGGTGTCGTCCTCGAACGTCTTGCGGATGCCGATCGCAAACGCGCGCATGCGTTCGTTGCGCGCGCCTTAGCGTCGCTGCGCCGGAACGATGCGGATGATGCTGAGATCGCGCGGCACTATTCGGCGGCGGACTTGCCCGCGAAAGCGCTCGAGCATCTGCTTCCCGCCGCGCGCTACGCGATGAGCGTGTTTGCAAATCACGAAGCATGCGCGCTTGCAACGACCGCGCTCGATCTGATCGCAGGCAGCGCGACGACATCATTCGCATTGCACTGCGACGTACTAGCGCTGCGAGAACGCGCGTTGGCGCGCATCGGCGATCTCGCCCGTCGGCGTGAAGACGCGATGGCGCTCGTTGCGCTCACCGAAGGCGACTCAGAACGTCGTGCGACGTCGATCGAGCGAGCGTTCGAGGCATATCGCGACGACGCGGCGATGCGCAAGGAGATGCTCGATACGCTCGAAGCGCTGGCTGGAGCGTCCGATGGGAACGCGGCGATCTTCGAACGCGCGTCGGCGGTGCACGCGTTCGCGGAAGCGAACTATCCGGTGGCCCGCGACGCCGCCTTTCGCGCAGCGGAGCGGTACCGTCGCATCGGCAACACGCGCGACGCGTTTTTCGCCTACGCACAATACATCACGGCGCTCTGCCGGCTCGACGACTTTGAGCGTGCACGCGCGGCGATCGCCGAACAGCGTCTGTGGTGCGAATCGAGTGACGACGTCGAAGTGCGGATGGAGTTCTACCGAATTGCCTCGTCGGTATCGAGTGGCGGGCAGCGCCTCGAAGCGGGGCTCGCGGATGCGCGCATGGCACTTGAACTGGCCTTGCGCTTGGGTGATCGCCTCGCGGAAGCGCGGGCCCGCCATAACGTTGCGTATTTTCTCGCGATGATGAGCGAGTACGAGCAGGCGCTTCGGGAGCAAGAACGTGCGCTCGCGGCGTACACGATCGTCGGGGATGCCACGGGCATTGCCAACACGCTCGTCAACCTGGCGTCCGTGCGCGGATTTTGCGGCGACCATGCCGGCGCCGAAGCATTACTGAGCGAGTTGACGGAAGAAGCTTCCGCGCAGCCGTATGTGGCAATGGTGCTGGCGCTCAATCGCGCGTGCTTCGCGCTACGCTCCGGCAACATCGCGGGAGCCGAGTCGCATCTCGTCACCTCGACCGAGCTCGCCGCGAATCTCAAGATCGTCTTGCTCTCGGCGCGCATCGCCTTGCGCTTCGGAGAATTCTACGCGCGCAGCGGACGACCCGAGCGGGCGCTCACGCACTTCGAGGGCGCGCTCGAGACGTTTCGGTCGCTCGACGAGCGTGCGCTCATGATCGAAGCGCACGCCCAAATCGCGCATCTGTGCGCCGGTATGGGAGACGTTAGCGTGGCGCGTGCGCACGCCGATGCGGCGACGGCGCTGGCTGAGAACGAGCCGGTTCAGCATTTCGCCGAATTTGCATGGCTTCTGTCCGCCGCACACGCCATGATGGACGATTCGGCGAAGGCGCAACGGTTTGCCGAACGCGCAGCGCAGGCATTCGTCGATGAGGCGCTGCGGATGGACGCCGACCTCGCGGAGGCGTATGCCCGGCTCCCGTGGCATCGCGAAACGATGGACTTCTTGAACGGACGTTCCGCACGCCGCCGTTGAACGGACCGATCGCGGCGCTGGGGTTACGTCGCGGCGCCGAATTGTGCGCGTTGCGGATCGTCTCCGTACCGATTTGGTCCACGCGTGCCCGGCGTCAGGAAGAAGACGAGCGCGATCAACTGTCCGACCATCGGAACGAGACCAACGAAGACCCACCAGCCGCTCAGGTTCGCATCGTGGAGACGGCGGACCCCAATCGCGGTGAACGGCACAATCGTCACACACACGTAGAGAGCCATGAGATCCGCACCGATGCCCTTCACGTGCGTTTCGAGGAGCGCACCGCAGAAGACAACCCCGGCTGTGAACAGAGCGACCCACCAAAAGTCTTCGCGGCTCGTTCGCCCCACAAAAACCGCATAGTCTTGAAAGTAGCGTCTGACGGCGTCGATCACGGTCGAGCTCTCCCGAAAGGTCCCACGGACCAGGTACGGCCCACGTCGGCGAAGGTTTCATTGCCATCCGCTAGAGGCTTCCGGCGTTGCGCAGCATCCCGCCGTCGATGAAGAACGTGCTGCCCGTAATGTAGGCCGCTGCCTCGGATGCGAGGTACACGGCCAACTGCGCGACCTCGTCCGGCCGGCCCCATCGGCGCAAGGTTGTTGACGCCGATCTTATGCGGTGCGAGCTCGACGGCGATCGTCCGCATCAACATGCGCAGCCCGCCTTTCGACGCGGAATACGGTGCGTTCAGCACGAGCGGCACGTCCTCGTGGATCGATGAGATGTTGACGATGCGGCCGCCCTGGCCTTGCTTGATCATCTGCTTCGCCGCTGCTTGCGAGCAAAGGAACGGTCCGGTGAGATTGACCGCGATGATCTTCTGCCATTCCTCGAGCGGGTAGTCGAGAAACGCCAGTTTTTTCTCGATGCCCGCATCGTTCACGAGCGCGTCGAGCCGGCCGAACTTCGCGACAGTGCCCGCCACCAGCCGGTCGACATCGGCGGGTTGTGAGACGTCGGTTTCGATCGCGATCGAAGCGCCGCCCGTCGCAGCGATCTTCGCAAGCGTCTCGTTTGCGGTTGCAGCGTCGCCGACGTAGTCGACGACGACGGCGGCGCCGGCTTTCGCATACGCGACGGCGATCGCCTGACCGATGCCGGTGGCCGAACCGGTGACGATGGCCACCTTTCCACGGAGTTCCATCTGCCCGGTCACGCGCGCGCCGCAACGGTCGAGGCGGCTCCGAGCCGTTCGAGCAGATGGTCGCCGATGCGCAGCGCATTAGCCATGACGGTCAAACCGGGATTGACCGCACCAATGCACGGCATGAAGCTCGCGTCGACGACGTAGAGATTGTCGAGTTCGTGTGCCTTGCAGTTCAGGTCGAGGACGGAGGAGGCCGGGTCGGTACCGAACCGCGCCGTTCCGGCTTGATGGGCGACGCCGGCGATGCCGACGTCGCTCTTCATGTAGAGCGTTCGCGGAATGAGAATGCCGTCGTGCATGCCGAGCTTGCCGGTCATCGCTTTCAGATGGTCGTAGAGCATCTGTTTCGGTACCTCGTTGGTAGGCGTGTATGAGAGCCTGATGCTGCCGTCGCGCTCGAGCGTCACGCGATTGTCGGCGAGCGGCAGATCTTCGGTCGTCAACCAGAAATCGACCGCGTGCTCGGCGAGTTTGTCGAGCGCCCACTCCGGCGCGAGCGCCGTGAGATGCGGTTTTTCGCCGCGGTACATCTCGCCCTGGGTCTTGCCGACCATCTGGATATTCCCGAGCGGAAAATCTGCGTCGTCCGCGCCGAAGTAGAAGTCGTTGAGGCCCAGCGTCTTCTGGTATTGCGTCGGATTGGGCTCGCGGGAAATCGCGAGAACGGCCTGACTGTTGTGAAACACATAGTTGCGTCCGACCTGGTCGGAGCCGTTCGCGAGGCCGTTGGGGTGCCGCTCGGTGGCCGACGCGAGCAGCAACTTCGCGGTGTTGGCCGCGCCGCACGACACGACGATGACGTCCGCCGAAAACGTAACGCGCTCGCCGCCGCGATCTACCGTCACGCCGGTGACGACGGTGCCCGCCGCGTTCGTAACCAGCCGTTCTGCACGCGCGCCGGTCATGAGCGTGAGATTCTCGTGCGCGAGTGCCGGCCGCACGGCGATGACGTCCGCATCGGATTTCGCCAAGACGGCGCACGGGAATCCGTCGCAGTCGATGCACCGCACGCAGGGGCTGAACGGCATATTCGATTCGTCGAGCAAAATGCCGCATGGGGAATGGAACGGACGATATCCCGCTCGCGCGAGATCGTCGCTCAGTTGCTGGATGCGCGGTTCGTGTGACACCGGCGGCCGCGGATACGGCCCGCTGGCGGGCGGCTCCGTGGGATCTTCACCGCGCGCGCCGTGGACCTGATAGAGATCTTCCGCACGCGCGTAAAACGGTTCGAATTCGTCGTACGGCAGCGGCCAGGCCGGCGAGATGCCGTCGTGATGCCGGAGCGCGCCGAAATCTTGCGTGCGCAGCCGGTAGAGCGCCGCGCCGTACATCTTGGTGGCACCGCCAACGAAGTAGTGTGACTGCGGTTGGAACGGCTTGCCGGTCTTGTCCGTCCACGAATCGTTCGACACGTAGCGATTGTCGACGAAGACCGAGGCGACATCCCAATTCTTCGGTTCCCGCTTCAACCAGCCACCGCGTTCCAAGAGGAGGATGCGCTTCCCGCTCGGCGCGAGACGGTGAGCGAGCGTTCCGCCTCCGGCGCCCGAACCGATGATGATGACGTCGTACTGGTCGCTCACGTGCGCTCTCCGGTCGTCTTGACGATGGCGAGCGCGAGCACGGCAACGATGCACGCCAAGCCGACAGCCATGCCGTCGATCGCCGGAAGCGTCATACCCTGATGTTGCAACGGACCAACCCCGAATGCAGCAACGCCGTACCCGACCAAATAGACCGCAAATACGACCCCCGTCGCCGACGTCGCCTCAGCCGCCATGCTCTGCTCACAAAAGCTGAGCACCAGAGGAAGAAGCGCCGACACACCCAAGCCGGCCAGCGCGAACGTTGCAATGCCGAGCACCGGAGCACCGCGGGCGGGAATGACGGCGAGGAGCGCAAATGCGGCGACCAAGACGATCGGCAGCGTGCGAAAGACCGCTGCTGGAAGCGAAGATACGGCCGAACACGGCGAAGGCGACGCGGGCTGCGGTGGCGATCGCCCAGAACAGCGCCAGCGCAATCGAGCCTTCGGCAAGCGATGCGCCGAGGTGTTGCGTCATGTAGATCGGTGCCCACGATGCGTTGAGCTGCTCGCAGAGCCCGTAGACGAATGCAAACGCTCCGAAGAGCAGAACGCGAACGGGGAGACGGAACGACGCATGCGCCGCGTCGCGGTTTCCGCGATCGAATGATGTGCGAGCGGTAAGGGCGATGAGCGCGAGCAGACCGACGGCGCAGACGGACGGCAGGCCCCACCAACATCCGAGTCCGACGAAGACGATGAGGAAGAGCGGTGCGACGGCGGCCGATCCCCCCAGCAACGCATTGACGACGAGCACCGCGCGGTCGCGGTTGTCCGGCTCGAGTGTTCCGGCAAGGACGTTGAGGGTCGGGGTGACCAGTGCGAATCCGATCCCGAGAGCGCTCGTCGCGCACAACAACACCGCATACGCCGCAGCGTGATCGGCGCCGAGAACGGCGCTCGCCGACATCAACGCCATCGCGATCGCCGTCGCGGTGAAACCCGTCAGCAGGGTGACGCGCACGCCGAACCGTCGCGTCACGATCGCGCCGCCGAATGAGCAGATGACGGCACCGATCGACTGCGGCACGAACAGCGTGCCGTACGCCGCCGGCGAAAGGGCCAGCCCCTTCGTGTCGGTCAGCACGGCGCTAACCGTGGGCACGACGACGAGCGCCAAGCCCTGCAACACGGCGGCCGCCCGAACGATGACCACGTGGCTGGCGCGTCTCGACATGATGATGGTGAAGCTCCCGAGCGTGTCTTCCCAACGAGTCTTGCTTCGTAACATGACGCGTCCGATAACGAACGTCGGTTCGCCTGAAGATTTCATCGCGATGACGGGACCGTTCACGGCAAGAAGAACGAGCCGAAGCGAGTAGAGAACCAGCGTCTCCTCGCCTTCGTCGAACGGCGCTCTCACGCTTCGATTACATTTCAAGAAATAGGGCACGAAAAATCGGCAACAAAATGGTTAGATGCTATTGCCCTGATCGAAGATCATCCCGACCGGCATCGCGTTGATGGGCACCGCGGCTCCTACGTCATCGCAGTAAGGATTTGACTCACATGACGACGCCGGAGGTCGTTACTAGGACGTTCGTCTTCGTCGCCATGTGGCGGCGGCAGCGAAGGATCGACATTATTACTCACGCCCTCTCGGAATCTCGTCGGGGCATCGCTCGGCACGGATCAGCCATTACTATCGGGTCGCTTGCCGCGTACGCGGCGCATGCTTCGCGTCATTTGCGACCCCCCGCCGTTTGCTCGCGATCCTCTGCCAGAGCGCCCACCCGAAGCGAGTAGGCTGATGCGCCATCGGTCGCGAGTTTCGCAGAGGCGCCAAACCGCTGCCCAAACGCAATGAACTGCTCACCCAGCTCAGTGATGATGAGATACATCGCCGGCACGACGATGAGGTTAAGAAGTGTCGAGACGATCATCCCGCCGACGACGGCCGTTCCCAGCGACTGACGGCTCGCCGAGCCCGCGCCGCTCGCGAACACCAGGGGAAGCAGTCCGGCGATGAATGCAACCGACGTCATGAGGATCGGCCGCAATCGCGTCTGCGCGGCAGCGATGACGGCATCGGCAGCAGTCGCGCCTTTCGCACGTTCGGCGTTGGCGAACTCGACGATGAGGATCGCGTTCTTTGCGGCCAAGCCGATGAGCATGACGTAGCCGATCTGTGCGTAGACGTCGCTTGTGAACTGCCGAACGAGCAGCGCACCGACCGCGCCAAGTAGAGCGGCGGGCACGGATAGTAAGATCACGAGCGGATCGCCCAGACTCTCGTAGAGTGCCGCGAGAACCAGGTAGACGACGAGCAATGCCAGGGCGAAGATCATGATCGTCGTGGCCGAAGACTGCGTCTCTTCGAGCGAGATTCCGGTCCAGGCGTAGTGGTACCGCGACGGAAGGAGCGTCTTCGTGAGTTTTTCCAGCGCAGCGATGCCCTGACCCGAGCTGTGCCCAGGTGCTTCGCTTCCTTGGATCTCGACCGAACGGTAGAGGTTGTAATGCGTGATTGCCGGCGCGCCGGTACCCTGCGACACCTTTACGACGCTCGAAAGCGGTACCGTCGCCGTCCCGGAGCCGATCGACCCGGTATCCGTCGTGCCGATGCTCGGTGTGTTGAGTTGCGATCCGGCGACCGCGCCGGTCGACGCCGACGAGTTGGGGACGAAGATGCGCGACACGTCGAGTGCGTTTTTGCGGTATGGTCCGTCGTTTTGCACGTACACGCGGTACGTGCGGTTCTGGTAGGTGAAATTGTCGACATAGTTGCTGCCGAGGGCCGTCGAGATGTCGTCGAAGACATCCGTTAGCGA
>Ga0116228_10001154_pt1 | contig 21646 bp, 14 predicted proteins | sample S1TSphfallax_2_FD_89694 | JGI IMG/M metagenome (GOLD analysis project Ga0116228, IMG submission 89694) | Host-associated microbial communities from peat moss isolated from Minnesota, USA - S1T2_Fc - Sphagnum fallax MG | ecosystem: Host-associated > Plants > Peat moss > Unclassified | place...
ATATCAAAACGGGCCCGTGTTGTGTAAAACGGGTTTCAGTGATAAAAACGTCGCTGTGTTGTGTGACAACGGACAGGGCCCATTTTGGAGGACCATGAGCGGATTTTGGTACTCCCAGGCCCCTGTCCACAAAGTTACTGAGTGGAGGACCATTCAAAAGTACCATTAAGGACTGAGCGGAATTATTGTTGTTACATAAATGAAGGTTTTGTATGATTCAATGTTGGACACATATTACTTTTTAAAATATTTTTCGTATCTGGATCTTTTACCTCTCATTGTGAGATCCGTTCATATAATATTTTTGTTTCAATTTAAATACCCAATGGATATCATATTCAGAAGGTGTGGTATCTGCCAGACTTATCAAGCCGGATATCACAAATATATTATCTGACAGATTCCAAGGTCCAGTATCTCAAGCCATGTATCAAGTTTTGAAAACCATTTGATCATATATTTCAAGAAACAAAATTGACAAAAGCTGCCATATTTGAGCTCCACCGAGTCGCACTTTGTAGGGGGGAATCTAAAATTTCGTACTTCTTTCTTGTAACTCTCCCTAAAGTTGGCTACTTCATCTGGTGGAAGATTGCCAACTGACCTACGTCACCAGGGTTCTTTTTTTCATTCTTGTGGTGTAGCCACGCTGGCAACCATCCACAGGAGGATGTAGCTAGGTTTGGCTACATGACAGGTAAGATGGTAGAATAAATTTGTAATCTTGCTGCCTGTTGGCGACCTGCAAGAGCAAGTGCTCTAAATCTGGCAAAACCCCTACTTTTCTGGCGATGTTTTGCCCCAAAAATGGAATATCGTGACAGAATATTCCCTTTCTACTTTTAATTTTCACTAGAGATTGACTGTACTTCACAAGTTTGATTTTATAGAAAAACAACCCCTAGTCTGGACAAAAATATTCTTTTTAAATTTCAACTAGTCATAAAATTCGTGTGGAATTGGCCAAGGTCCCTTTTCTTAGGTTTACTATTAACTCATAACTACCCTACACCATGTACTCAAATTTTAGCCCACCCCTGTACTTATTAGCTAGACTAAATGTAACGTACTAAACTTTAGCCCACACCCCATACTTACTACCTAAACTAAAAATGTACCTCCTACACCCACTACTTACTAGCCAACTAAACTTTAGTCCATGCCCCTTAAATAGATCCGGATTCACTGCTGGATACCACATTGTCGGATGTCATAGCCATGATATCTGACGGTCTAAATATCACCTTGAATATATCAGCCAAGGTGATATTCTGGAGGATATTCAAAGTGACTTCTGATCTCATGTCTGAATATGTGCCCAACATTGGTATAATCCACAATTCAGATCAAGAGTTGAGTTGGTACATGTTTTTGTTTGAATGGAAACCTATTCGAGGTTGTTACGTACCATAGAAATAGTTTTTCTGATGATTTTGTGGAACCGACTTTTTTTTGTTTTTTGGGCAAGTTGGGCGGGGATTCCCCAATTTAGAAATAGTTTTTCTGATGATTTTGTGGAACCGACTTTTTTTTGTTTTTTTGGCAAGTTGGGTGGGGATTCCCCAATTTTATGGGAAACAGACAAAAAATATTCAGTTTGACATTTAAATGGTCCTGCGTGGTTCTAGCTTTCGGATGGGGCTGACCATAATACTTTTTTCACATGAGTTGCGGGCTTGGGTGTGGTGGCTATCAACCCTACAGGCCTACAGCATAATTACCATTTTCACTCTCCTACATTACATTAGAGTTTACACATTGTTGGACTTTTCATGTCCTGGGTCCCCAGTCTGTATGCTGCATAATAATATCTAAAAAAGTTCGTGCAACATTGAATTTGAATCAAACTCAATGTTCTTGTGTTTTCTAGTGGGTGCTCGGGTCCTTCGGATACTGTGAAGTCGTGTGCTTCCTGGATCATGTGAAGCCCACTGTGTGAAATTCAGGTTTCAAAATTGAGATCCCACATCCTGAAAATCAGCACCACCACCACCTCCACCAGGCTTTTGCTTCACGATTTGGTTTCCTCAGCAACGCCAGCGAGAGAAAATCAGAGACAGAATTTCTTGTTTGAAAACACGAGAGAGTCGCAACAGAAAAAACAGATCCTGATTTTGATCAACTCCAATCAAGATCTCTCTTCTTTTCTTCTCTGTCCTCTTCCTCCTTTTCTCTCGCCTGTAGCAGCGCAGCACTCCTCCTCCAGGCCACGCTCTTTTCTTCTTTTCTTCTCTTCTCTCCTATGTCCTCCTCTTCTTTCGCCTATAGCAGCGCAACGCTTCTCCTCCAAGCCACGCTCCGCCCATGCTGGAAACCAGAGAACGACCGTGCCTGCACCGCCCGTACTGGGAACCAGAGAATGGTCATGCTCATTCCACCTATGCAAGGGACTAGAGAGCCGGCCGGCCTTCTGTGATGGACCCCGCCCGACACCCCCATGACGGGCCCGATCGATGGAAATCCGGGAGTCCGGGAGTGCCGGGCCGAACTCGATCGGCCTTCTATGACAAACCCGAGCTCCATCACAGACGGACATAGTGAATTTATATATAAGATTCAAATCAAGAGTTGAGTTGGTACATGTTTTTGTTTGAAACTTCAAAAGTGACAGTGAGATTGATAAAAGAATTGGGATCACATGATATTGATCATGGGATTGAGTTGGACATACCTTTGATTGGGGTTGTTGTGTGACTCTGCGCTTTGACCTTCAAGAAAAATGGCAATGTATGTTCCCACCAGTGTTGGCCAATTATTTAGTTTTGACCCAGCTATCAACCCAGGTGTTCATAACCTACCTGTAGGTTCTTGATTTTTGGGATACACAACTAATATTGATAACCCGTGGTATTGAAATTTTCTCTACCCGGATGACCTAGTTATCATCCATGTAGGTTATCAATCCTAAAATGCTAAATTAATCTTAAGATTTCTTTTCAGAAAAAACATTAATTTTACTGACCTTTTTTAGGATTTTTTTCCTTGGAGCCAAGGTACCATCATCCCTAGGAAGATGCAATAAAACTGATTGCAGTCCCTCAAAAGACTTAGCCAAATCTGGCTATGAACCAATTATGAAGGATAAATCTTTAATCATCTTTCCATATAGTTAGCTACACACAAAAAACAAATGTAGGAACCTAGCAATTTTTATTTTCTCTTTTTCTCACTTCAGGCAATTGAAAGCCTCTGAAAACACTTCAATTTCAAAATTTTGAATTTTAACTTCATTTTTTGGCAAACTTTCGCCAGTAAGAAAAGGTTGTTGGGGACCATCAAGCTGCTAGTGATGTCTCACCCCATGTTCTTGCGACCCCCCTCTTTGGAAAATATCCAAAAAGGGGCCTTTCAAGACCATTCCCTTATTCTCCATTTAGATTTAGATTTAGTGACTTGGTATGGGGGCAAGAAGCAAGACCCCTCTTAAAAGCCTGATCCTTCAGGAGGGGAAGATCTCCTACACCCTCCGTTTTTCCTTGTCACTGTTGTGATAATTTGCCACAGGAGAAAAACACCGCTCAGGAGCGGCTACATTTTCATAAGATTTTTGAATCTGGTGGGCTGGCGATCCTTCAACACCTTCTATTTTTCTCTTTTACATCTCGCCAAATTTGGCTAAGCTGACTTGTGTAACATCCCCTACCAACCTACTTCACAAAGTTGGATATAAAAAAACTCTGCCATGATCTGTATTTGTTGGTGACGACCAAAAAAAAGGAAAAAAGTGGAAATTTTCGTTTGGTTTGTGGGAATTCAAACAAAATTGCCCAAGAATTGGAAAATTCTCCAAAGTTTCAAAACCACGAAATTGAAAAGAAGAGCCTCGATTATCACCAAAGTGTTTTCTTTTTTCAATTTTCTCCTGTCACGCCCAAAGTGGTGAGAAGCCATGAGAGGGTTTAGCTAAATGTAGCTACCTAATATGACGGCTGCTTCTTTTTTCGTGCACTCTATGTTTTGCCGTTGAATTACTAGAGTACATACTTAAATTAAAGTATGTTTTAAAGACGCACCTTCCGAAGAAGAAGACTCAGCCAAATTTGGTAAGACGGAAGGACAAAAAGTTGGATTTCCCTTTATAAACTAGCGACTTGTTGTAGCCTATTGCCTTAAGATGGTGATTTCACACATTTTTCCTCATAGTGTGGCAACTTGAGCCCAGTTCACCCCAAAAAAGGGCAATATCCTTTTTATACCTTTCCTCTATCCTCCTTTTTTTCTGCCAAGTTGCTAAATTCGCCAGAAACATCGCTTCAGAGAATCTTGCATGCAAATGGTTGGACGCCCCCAACACACGTCCGGATTCCTTCGGCATCGGCGTGCTCCTCCGGCTCTGTGCTACACTTATTTCGAACATTTTGGGCTCTGCCCTGCAGGGGAGAGATTAGGGAACGATGACTACATAGAAAAATAAAGATGTAAACACCAAAAAATCCTGTTAACCCCGAAAAATTCTGTTGTAGAAATAAAGATTTAAGCACAAAAAATCCTATTCATTCTTAGGGCAGAGACATTATGCATCTTGCTGCTGGTTTGTTGTGGTGTCGTACACTCCCTGTGTCAACAACAGCTTCGCTGATCCGTGCTCGAGCCGATAAACAATTCTTCATCAAGGCACAGCTGCTGGGAATTGCGACATCCTGAAGACATGGCGGACGCTCTTGCAATCGCTGCCTCCATTAGTTTGCTTAAAGCGTTGGTCAGTAGCCTTCTCAGTGAGGTGGTGAAACAGAACGTGTCTACTGTCTGGGCCGGGAACAAGGACTACGAACGTTTGCGTGGGATGCTCAGCCGCCTGGAGCCCGTGGTGTCTAGCATTTCTCCGACCGGAGGCGACGCGTCAACTAATGCATGGCTGGAAGCTTTGCGCGAAAGATTAGAAGCCGTAAAGAAGGTGCTGGAAACTTCGTCGTCGTTGTGGAAGCGAATCTCTGGATCCAGCATGCTTGTGAAGGAGACAGTGAAACTCACAAATCTCTTCGATGAAGCCAGTATCGTGAGTCTTCAATCTTCGCTCACAACGAAAGAAGAGGTTTCCAACATGCGCGAGACTATGAAGGAGATCAGCGAGCAGCTTTATGAGTTGCGACTAGATACGCAACGACGAGATATGGCTCAAACGACCAGAGCGGCCATGATGACGCCTAGCTGGTACTATAACAGTGATGTTGGCGCCATCACGGCAACTGAGGCATGTGGGCGCATCAAAGATGTAGCGGACTCCGTGGCCTCGACATCATCAACAAGTGCTTCGCCCAATATCCAGCAAGCCTCCCCAGGTCCAGTACTCAGGCGCCAAGACAGCTTCACGATCTTCGGAGGAGACGAAGTCGTGGAGGAAGCCAAAAGCCTCCTGCAAGAAAGTGAAAGCCGTTGGGTGGGACTGTGGGCGTCAGGCGGTGCGGGGAAAACGCTTGCCGCGCAACGGATCTTCAACGACTCGTCTATATTGTCGCACTTCGAAGAGAACTGCTATTGGGTGACTGTCACGAAGGAAATTCGGCCAGCAAGTCTCCTGGGCAAAGTCAGGTGGGAGATCACTGGTAGACCGGAGAAGGCGCCGAACCTCTCAGATGCAGACTTTAAGAATCAACTCTCCTGGGAGCTGCGAGATCGCAAGAAACTGCTGCTGGTTTTGGACGATGTGTGGGATGGAGAGCTGCTGGACTGGTCGGATGTGTTACCCAATCGAACAACTTGTAAAATCCTAGTCACCACGCGCAACGAGGAAGTCTTGAACCAGAGACACGCAGCCAAGCTTCAAGTGCCCTTGCTGTCTCCAGATCATAGTTGGCAGCTCTTCTGCTGGTCTGCGTTTCGAGGAGTCTCCCATGTGCCAGCTGAGCTCAAAGACTATGCGACCCATGTCACTAATGAGTGTAAAGGGCTCCCACTGGCACTGAAGGTGATTGGGAGAGCTGTCGCAGGTAAAACTGATGTCAGGTATTGGCAGCTTTCATTGCAGAAGCTGCGGAACGCAGATATCCTGTCTACTGATCATGAAATTCAGCTCTACTTGCGACTGAAACTAAGTGTGGATGAGCTTCCTGCAAGGACCCATCTCAAGGACTGTTTTTTGTACTTCGCTGCATTTCCAGAGGACAAAAATATCCAGGTGGATGAAGATCTGCTTCCGTTATGGCTTGGAGAGCGGATTGTGGGAAAGAATCCTGATTATAATCCTGTGGATGAGGCGTATGAGCTGCTTGGATGGCTAATTTCACGCTCGCTCATAGAGCTCCACAGCAAGCCAAGCAGAATTACAATGAGCCCAGATTTCATGACCTGCAAGGTGCATGATGTGCTTAGGGATCTAGCACGGTACATCTTGCAGCACGATGTTGTGACATCTGAGAGAGTATGTTTGTATGAAGCAGGTCGGAACCTGAAAGGTTTCCCAGTCGAATGGACTCCTCCGGCCATAGGCAGCAGCAAACCAAGTGGTACTTCCACTACAGTCACCACTAGTCTTCGTGCTTGCCGGATGTCTTTGATGGAGAGTAACCTCGAGGACCTACCCCCAAAACTTTTTGATGCTCCTAAGCTGCAAGTGTTGCTCTTGCGCGACAATCCTTTGATTGTTATCCCTGATGGCTTCTTTTCCAATCTCAGGAACCTGAGAGTTTTGGACCTGAGGCATACTTCCATTACAACTCTCCCCAGCAGTTTCGGGAATCTCAAGCTTCTTGTAGTCCTAAACCTCTCACAGACTGAGCTGACAAAGCTTCCACATTCCTTAGGAAACCTAAGCAACTTGGAGCAGCTCAACCTCGATTTTTGCGAGAAGCTCACTTACTTACCCAGCCAATTATCTTCACTCAGCAGGCTACGCATACTTTCCGTTCTGTCACTCACCCAGGATGTATGGAGTGATACAGGCGTTCTTTCAAACTGGGGGAAAGCTGATCTGAAGGACTTGACCCACCTGGTGGCCTTGGAAAATTTGCGTATTGCCAGTCAATCCCAGAAGAATATTCCAACTGGGCTCACCACAGCACTGAAAAAGCTGCGGATACTGGAGCTTATGTTCCTAGGGCTTAAGTCCTTCCCAGCACCAGGACCTGATGACTTGCAGCAGTTGGAACTTCTGAATCTGAGAGGGTGCCCATGCCTTACTTCTCTTCCTGCCTCCTTTGGGTCTTCCGTTCAGTGTCTTGCAACCTTAGACTTGTCTGGCTGTCATGGTTTGCTTTCTCTTCCAGAGTTGGATGGCCTCCCACAACTACTGACCTTGAAGCTTGATAACTGTTCTAGGCTTCAGTTGCTTCCAGCATCATTTGGCAGACCAGGTGGTTTCCCTGTTCTAAAGCACCTGTCAATGTCCAGCTGCCGCAAAGTTGCAAGCTTCCCAGAGTTAAAGCCCGGTGCAATGCCACAACTGGTGTACCTAAATTTGAAAGCATGGGTTCAGCTTCCCAACGTCCCAGAATCCCTTGCAAATTTGACCACCTTACGATATCTTTCTCTTAGCAGCTGCACCCAATTGCAAAGCTTGGAACACAATTCCTTCTGTTTCCAGAAGCTCCCAAATCTTGAAGAGCTTGATTTGGAGAAAACCCAACAGCTCTCTGAATTGCCTGCATCCCTTGGATCTTTGTACAACCTCCGGAAATTGAACATAAGAGATTGTCCTGCATTGATCCCCGAGGAGGTTGAGTTCATGATACTACACAGGAGGATCGAAATAGTGAAATGAAGTTGAAGATCGCTGGATGGGACAGAAATTTCGCTCTCATGTAATGCTCTACATTAGGACTGGAGATTTCGGTCTCTTAGTGTTAGGGGTAGTATTTGTCTGTAGCAACAGTAGATATAGATGATCTAGAAGGATAGACTTGTAGCAATAGTCGATTGTCACCAAGGAAGATGAAAATATGGCTTACTGAATTTGAACTTGCCGAAACTGCTCTTACTCGAATGAACCTTCTGGATGTATATCTAGCTGATGTACCACTTACCAAGAAATTTCTGACCGAATTTGTAATGACCAGGGATTGTCTTCCCAAACAGACCCAGTGGGAGGTAGTTATAATGACTCAGAGAGAGCAGTTAGAGGAAGTTCCTTATGGATAGAGAAAAAAAACCCTTTTGGAGATCGTCATCTTATACATGTAGGATCCTAGTGTATTTTTGTCATGAGTAATAGAAGCAATGTACCCATTCTATTTTCCGATTTGTTGATGTGATGATTGATTTGGCCAGAGTGAACCAGCACGCACCAGTGCACCAACGTGGATGGATGGTACACTGAAAGGATTCTCTTTTCTGTCCCTGTGCCATCCCTGGTTGACTTTTTTGGTTTGCCCTTTCTCAGCCCTGATCCCAGTTTGTTTTTTGCAGAACTTTATTTTCTCCCCACCCCCCAACCGGTTTCTTCTTTTTTTTTCTTTTTTTTTTCTGCTTTTGAAACTTTTCCCACCCACCAACCTACTACTCCCCCACCGTCCCCCACCGACCTACTCACCTATATATTTAAATCAAAGGTAGACTCTTCCCCGTCTACCTACTCACCTATATATTTAAAATGTGCTACTCTCATCCCCATCCAGCTACCCACCCCATCTATTTTTCTACCTACCAACACTTTAGGTAAGTACCTACCAAACCCCACTTACATGACTACACCTACCTACTTGGTTGGCATTCCAATAGACCCCCAATGGTCGAAAATGATGAGAAAATAATAAAATGAAGGTATTGCATTGAACTTGGTCTTGTTCATTGAAGCAAAATTAATAAGGGAAAGATTTAAATAATTATCACCCCTCGGTGTAAGGGTATTGCAAATAGACATTGGTTGTAAACATGATTTTTTATGTGTTCTAAGGGTATTGTAGAATCGTTTGGAAATCTAGAATATGTGAAACCCCCCAATGAGGGTATTGCAAGTTTTGCTTTGAGAGTGTTTTCCACGATGGGAAGGTATTACAAAGTCAACACATTTAATGCAATGTTGCACACATGGGGGGCCTCCATCAAACAAGAAGGCCTAGATAAAACAATTTGATTTGCTTGTTTTAACGACATATTTAAGCAATGTGGATTAGATTTAACAATTATTTATGTTATTTAACATTAAGGTTTTTTAATTTTGGGTTATGGAAACAACAAACATTTATGAATTTTTGCACCTTTTAAGCCTAATTAAAATTAGACCTCATATGGATTTTGGGGGGGGGATTTGGCATTTGCACATATATGCATTAAGGGGGTAGAATGATTACATTGTTTTGGATGAACAAGGCATTAAAGATAGGGATTGATCATTGGACATTGGAAGTTTAAATTTTGAATTCTTGTATAATTTTGAATCATGTTCATGGTGACTTGGGGATTACCCAAAGATGGGACTTCTAGGAAAAATATTTTCATTATTATACACAATTTTGAAATAAGGAAATAGATGTAGGTGTTTTGTAGCAGAAACTACATATTCTGCTTTTGATATACCAAAAAATTTATCTTGTTGTTTTGATTTCATTTCAACATAAAATGGATTTTTTGTTGCATTTTTATTGAAGTGTTTAATAAACCAGAGAAGTACAAACTTCTGCAATGATTTTCATATTCATATTGTTGTGTGATTTTTTTGTAGTATCAAAAATATATGAATTGTAATTTTGTTTTTGGATTTTCTACATTGTATTTTGAAGTACAAATTTTGGTTATACGAAATAACCTTGAATCTTGTGTTTTAATGAACTACAAAAGTAGGTGTGTTTAGAATTACAATAGGAATTGTGGATGTGTGCATATTGTAGTGCAAATCTATTGTTATAATAAGTGTGAAATAGTTCTGCAGGAATTTAATCCACATCTACCAATATGCCACAATACATTTTTATTTTTCTCTCAAAGATAGTGGAAAAAGGCTCACAAACAAAGATCAAACCAAGAGGTAAAAGACACATCATGCTTCTATTCATTTGTTTGTTGCATTTAATTTTTTCAAATTAAGGTTTAATTAATGGTTATAATGAAGTTTCATTTAATTTGTGTTTGAATATTTGGCTTCAATAATTATTATGTGTATTTTATTTTTTAGGGTCATGTGTAGTTGTTTGTTTAGAATTACCATAATTCATGGCATCCACCATTGGAACTATTTAGGGTTTAGTGTTTTTTTTTTAATGACATCCATGTTGATGTATCCATGGATGTGGCTTCATATAGGGTCAAAACCTCATCGAGCATCAATGCCATCACCCTTGAATATCAAAGGTACAATATTCTTTATTAATAAACTCCTTTTCTTTTTCTTTTTTTTAATTTTGCTTTTACTTTAGGTATTTTGTTCCCCTTTGCATATGGATGGTCATGGAAGTATGGTTAAATCATTTTCTACCTAAGGTATCCAAGGGGTATTACTCATGGCTAAAAGGATGGAATTAAATTGCAATAGCCTTGTCCAATATTTGAAAAATGTTTTTGGATCAATCACATATCTTTTCACATTAAGTGGGGTATTGCATAACCTTACCAAAACCTAGGCCAACATCAATACCCTAATTTAGATATTCTATAAAACACCACAGGCTAAATCATTTTTTGCCTAAACTATTTGAGGGGTATTGCTCATGGCCAAAAGGATGAAATTAAATTACAATACCCTTGTCTGATATCCTAAAAATGTTTTGGGGTCAACCACATATCTTCCTACACTAAATGGAGTATTGCATAACCCTACCAATACTTACAGGGACATCAATACCTTAATTTGAGTATTATGTAAAACACCATAGGCTAAATTATTTTCGGCCTAAGCTATCCAAGGGGTATTGCTCATGGCTAGAAGGATGAAATTAAACTATAATACCATTGTCTAGTATCCCATAAATGCTTTTGGGTCAATTACATATATTTTACACTATGTGGGGTATTGCAAAATCCTACCAAAACCTACATGTAAAACCACATGGGTTGAATCATTTCCGCCTAGTTCATGAAAGGAGTATTGTTCATTTCTAGAAAGTTTCAATTATCTTGTAATACCACACTTGGGGTATCCCAAAGTACATATTGATTCAAATAAACAAGGGTAAGGCAAAGTTGGACACATTGATGGTAGAAGGTTATGGAAGAGCTTGAACAAACTTATAGATATTAAAGGTCAGATTATTGAATGTTAGAATTCAAGTTTTGTGGAAAATATAAATAAATAAAAGTTCCTCATTTAATAAGATTTGAATGATATGTTTTTTAGAAATAAAATAAACCACATGATCTTCTATTTTTTTAATTTTTCACTTAATAATAAAAAATGACATCTCTTCCATAAATTAATCCTATGTATGATTGAAATTTTGTTTTATTATTTCTGACATATAATGAATAAAATGTCACCTAAAATAGGATAAAATTCATTATATATTTTAATATTTATTTATTTATTTAATATAATGTCTTCCCATTGTTAGGTATAGTGTAATTTTTTTATGATGTTTTTTTTTAATTTTAAAAATCCAAAAGATACCTTATTAATTATGTATATTTAATTAATGCATGTAATCAAATATTTATTCTATGTAAATTAAAATTTAGGGAATAACATATCAAATAATGCCATTAATGATCACTAATTTTGTCACACTTCAATTTGTATCCCCTTTTGTATTAAAATATGTATTTTTTTCATAATTTATTAAACTTAGAACACATGTGAAGTTTATTTGAATAAATGAATGGTTGATTATGATTCAAGAAATATAAATGGTGCATAATCTATCCATTTTTATTTTTATTAATATTTTAGTTGAAATCATGATATAATTAATTAATTAATATGCAAAAAAAAATCATTTCTGAAGATATATTATTTTCCTTTTTTTTTAACTTGGTAAAATTTTAATTAAACATTAAATATAGTTTAAAGACATTTTCAACATCATAAATGACAATAATTCATTAATGGACCAATGCAAATTGGTTAATATATGTAAATGAAAGTATTGCAAAACGAGCCACATTGATGGTATAAAGTTTACTTGAATAAAGTTTATAAGTGTAATTGCAATATCGTCATTGTGTTTTCATGATGTCATTAACCATGAAATATATTGAGTTTTTTTTCTCATGCATAATCCATGTTCAATATATCATGCCATGTCCATATTATAACAAGTAAACAAATGTATTGCAAAATTGGTCACATTGATGGTATTGAGCAAATGTTGAGGTGTAAATGCAATATGCTTATTATTTTATTGATAAGTCCATTAACATCTATTGGGGAGGTTGATAATCTTTATGCTCTAATTCATTGGTGGTGACTCTCATCAAGGGCTATTTTTGGGGTGACATCCAATGATTATGTTCATGTTTTCAAACAATTTACATTATATAGACAATACTTGCAAGGTGATCCAAATGGTCAAGGACCTAATAAAACTGAATTGTTGTTGAAGAAGGCACAAGGATCTAGTGATCTTGCCAAACTTACGGCCGATGTGGCAAATTACACATTTGGGTCATCTTTCACAAATTGCCTTTTGCACCTCAAGGAAAAAGAGGTGTTTGGGTTTGTTATGCAACTTATTAATTGTCCTCTAGGTGCAAACAAAAATTCCCATCATCCTAATTGTGTGAGTTTCTTTTGTCCATGAGTGTCCGTTCTGGTTGTTAAACCCAATATTGTGGAGGATGTACACGTTCAACAATTGCCATCTAGTTCTAGTAATTTGCTACCTTTGTTATTTCAAGTTGGCTTGGAATTGAAGGAAACTATTTGTGTTGATGGCTAGTGGCATATTGAATGTTGCCCACCCAAATCTACAATTCAATGTTCTACACTCCAAAAAACCATGGTGCTCAAATGCAAAGCAAGGATCAACCTTTACAAATTAGTAAGTGGAACTCCTACTCCATGTTACTTAAGTTTATGGGTTGAATATCACAATGAATCACTAGAACACCATAAGCATTAGTTTTGTCTCGATGACTTGAGCCGTTATGTGGGTGGGATAATGTGAAAATTTACAATTGTTATGCTTGTAGTTTGAACCGTGTGGCCGATCCAAGAAGGTACTAATTTGACCCAAAAGGAAGTAACAACTCTAGAAGAGGTAGGGTTTTCCTTTGACTACATGCATAGAAACATTGCTCAAAGTTTATTTGGTTTCAAATCTTTTAGTTCAAGCAATTCCCATGTGCCTACTGTGAGTTGTCATAGCCGTGTGAAGTCCTTTGATGCAAGTTGTTGGCTTTACAACCCATGGTGGCAAGAAGGTGAGACAACCTTCTATGTTCAAAATAATACAACACACCAACAATTGGGAAATTGGCATGATATTTCTTTAATGCACTGTTTTCCTCATTATTAATGTCTTGCCACTCGGGTATGGACGAATTTACAATATTCATTCTAATGACAAACGATATGACATAACTATTGGTAATTTCCTTGGATGTTCATGTGTCTACTTTGTCAAAAAGTTGGCAAGTTCCTTGGGTGGTTGTGGGGCATATGTGCAATGTAAACATGTGTATCACGTCTTGCAAACGATTATGTTCAAAGAGCTCACAAAAGAGTTCATTCACTACTACAAATGGAGTTGGGATGAAGTTTAACGTTTATTAAAATGTTTTAAAGCCTTTGGACTTTAATGATAGTACATAACAATCACATTTATTTCAAATCAATTGTGTTTTCTCATTCATCAAACTTGTTGTAATTGCCTCATTATGTAAGAAGTTTTGTTTCTAGTAATGGCTAAACAATTTTTTCTCCACTATGTATTATTTCAATTGTTCTTATGAAATGTATATGTTCTTTTGTTATGGAATAGTGGTGTGGCATCAAAGTATGTGACTTGATAAAACTTTATACATTTTATTTGCAATAAACCCATTAAAAATCATAACATGTTTTCATGTATATTGTTTTATTCTGTAGAATATTGTAGTACCTTGCCATTGTAGCACATGTTTGTTGAATAACTAATATGTTCATTAGTTTAAATTCATCAAATATTTCTCAAGCATGAAGTTTTTCATCATTTCAATAGTTTTGAAAATATTGAAGGTATTGTATAGGAGCCCTAAATATTTGGCACATTAGTTACATTAAGAATGATAAAATGTTTAAAGTCAATAAATCATTGTTGATTTCCCAAACAAATCATGCATGTGACATGGCAAAATATTCCATGACAAGGCATGGAATATTCTACCATGTCATATATTAATTCCACATGGCAAAAAAATAAGAAATATTCCATGATGTGGCATAGAATATTTTTAAAAATTCTTTCTTGCACCTATTCACCTATTCACATGTTCATTTGTTAGCGTCAGTGCATGGTTTAGGATATTGTCATAATATGGTGCAAGTATTATATTGCTTCTAGGTTTTGTTAGTGCTATGCAGTACCCCTCCCAATATCAAGTGAATGCAAATATCCCAAGATGATGCAAATATTACATTTAAATTATGTAACTTTGTTCAAGTGCACCTTTTAACATCAATGTAAAAAACTTTGCAATACCTTCATTTACTTGAATCAATATGTCTGGCATCATATAGTGAGCATGGAATAAATATTTTAAATGTTTTGTTTCATGGTTTACAATATATTATCACAAAATGATATAGATATTGCTTGCATTTTAAATTTTGTTAGGGATATGCAATACCCACCCAAATTCCAAAAAATATGTTATGGAGCCCAAAGGTTTTATGGGATACCTTGAAAAGGGTAGTGCATGTGAATTGAGTAGTTCTAAGCATGAAGGATACCCCTCCAATAACCTAAACCAGAATAATTGAACCCATGGTGTTTGTAGATTACCCCAAATATGGTAATGTTTTCCTTCTAAGTTTTGGTATGGCTATGCAATACCCCTTTAGGTTTCAATAAGTATGTGATGAAACCCAAAGGATTTTCAATATACCTTAATAGGGGTATTGCATGTGCATTGAATAATTCTAGGCATAAGTAATACCCTTCCAATAGCATGGACTAAAATAATTCAATCCTTTGACGCACTCCCAAGTCCCGGGGTGAACCCACTTGAGGGTTCACCAAAGTGTAGTAGCGGAAAGTTGGGACTCGGAAGGCGCTCCCGACTTCCAGCACTATAGAGGGGTAGAGGGGCGTGCTAGAAGTCCCAGGATTAGACTAGGAAGAGGGACTAGAATATCAAGCTTGAATCTGCATCCACAAACCAACCACACGGGGTTAGTTTCACATTCGGGGACACCCTTAGGTGTTGGGACAAACCACGGGCACTTTGGACCACAAGACTCACCACGGCCCGGACTCGGGGGAAGCCATCACCTTCCCCCATATAGTATTCTTTGTGACGCTCCGCTGAGGCTACATCCAAATGGCTCTTTTTCTCGGGACTCCCAAGTTGGAGTCCTGAAATTGTCCCGAAACTGTCCCGGTTGGAGTCCCAGAACTTTGGGAGCTCATAACTCCCAACTTCCAAGTCTGATCGCAACGAGGTCTAAACCAAAGTTGTAGCCCTCGTCGAGATCTTTTCAACGCCATGTTGCACTCTCTATTCGGAGGTCGTGAAGAGGTCGATTCCCGACTTTTAGTGGTCAGGAGTCAAACTGCCAGTTTGACTCCCGACCCTTCTTTTGCCCATAACTTGGGCGACAGATGTCCAAATGGCCAATGCGAGACCATTTTCGATATCTACGCTTGAAGATCTTTCCAATGACACCAAGAACACCTCAATGCGAGGTGTTTTGGGCCTTGCTGTCGACCCTAAACATTCGAGAGTCCCGGAGGACTCCAAATCCCCAACTTTGGGAGTGTTGGGCTTCACCCCCACACTTGGCCAAAGTGGGGTTGCAACATCCTTGGTGTTTACATAATACCGTCATGAGGGTATTACTTTCCTTTTAGGTTTTGTTAAGGATATTTAATACCCCTCCAAGATTATTTTAATATGTTATGGAGCCAAAGGATATTTAATATATCCTATTAGGGGTATTGGATGTGCATTGAGTAATTCTAAGCACAAGCAATACCCTTCCAATAACTTGGACCAAAATAATTCAATCCATAGTGTTTACAAAATACTTTCGTGAGGGTATTGTTTTCCTTCTAAATTTGAACTTTTAATTTTTGGGGGTAATTTTTGGTTTAAATGCAAGAGTAAAATCATTTTTTTTATAAGAATATCAAGCATACAAATAAGAATATGTGAGAATGTATTTCTAACTATTAACACATGATGATGTAAAATGCAAGTAAAATGCCCAAGTCCAAAACAACCCCACCCTAAAATGGGGAACATGTCATAATGGTAAATATGTGATTGCCTCCAAGATAAATTGTTACCTTATAGCTTGAAGACCAAAAATAACACTCAAATCAAAACAAGTATAACCTATGGGCTGTTTATGTCACTATTCGAAGGGGATGGGATCCCATGGGCCTTCCTATACCGCATTGATGCAACTTCTGCATCATGGGCATGTCATCACATGAATACCTTGCGATTGGCCAATGTTGCATCCATAACATCAATCACAAACACCTCACTAGTGATGCTTTGAACCCTAAAACAAATAAGACAATACAACAAGTATTGCATATGAAATGTAAAACCGAGAATTCAAATAAAGTTGAATATGGCATTGTTAGAAACTTATTGACCATGAATCATTTCTAAATCATGGTATTGCATAAGAAGGTTGATCTCCTTATGTCGCACCATCTTATTGGATGTAGATTTCTAGTCATGCTCCATCCCAAGCACCTTTGAATGCCTTTGCACGTGTCGCCCAAGTTGTTCAAATGACAATTGCAAGGTCTTCATTGCCTTCCAACTTGGCTTGCACATTAAGAAAGATGGACCCCACAACCCATGTAATCATGCCAAGAATTCGAAGAATGTGGCTAGAAGCTAACTTCACAAGTGTGGGCTTAGGCACCTCAAGTGTGTATTGCAAATCAACCTAGAGTGTATCCCACTCTAGGAATATGTGCCCATTAGCCCTAGTAATAGCCTTTTGCTCATTACAACAAAATTGAGCCAAAGGGTTACTCAAGACTTGCGCATTCATTGCCATGTGATCTTGAACCTTCAGGCCTTGTTCTTGAGTAGATGGGCATCCAGGCTTGTCCAGCTCCATGGTAACATAATGACACACCCGCAAATGTTGCACCTAATTATACTTGGTTGTATAGGATGCATCGCACCCATCAACGCTACAAGCAAATTTGGGCACATCCTTTGCCCAATGCACAACTTCTATGGCAACCAAAAGAAGGGTGACCACATCTAAAACCAAAAAAACAAAAACATAAAACCTAATGTCAAAATTAATAATCTAAATGAAGGTTATCCGTTACAAAATGAGGGTATTACATAAGTAAACAAAAGACTATAACACATGATGAAAGTATTACAAAGATGGTTAAAAAAATAAAAACACAAAATAAAGGTATCGTTAAAACCCATAATTCAAATTTGTAAAATATAAAGTTAACCCTAAAAGAAAAAAATCACCTACAAAGCCTTGATGTCGCAACCCCACTTTGGCCAAGTGTGGGGCTGAAGCCCAACACTCCCAAAGTTGGGGATTTGGAGTCCTCCGGGACTCCCGAATGTTCAGAGTTCGACAGCAAGGGCCAAAACACCTCACATTGAGGTGTTCTTGGTGTCATTGAAAAGGTTTCGAAGCGTAGATGTCGAAAATGGCCTCGCATTGGTCATTTGGACATCTACAGCCCAAGTTATGGGCAAAAGAAGGGCCGGGAGTCAAACTGGCAATTTGACTCCCGACCATTAAAAGTCGGGAATCGACCTCTTCCCGACCTCCGAATAGAGAGTGCGACATGGCGTTGAAAAGATCTCGACGAGGGCTACAACTTTGGTTCAGACCTCGTCGCGATCAGACCTGGTAGTCGGGAGTTATGAGCTCCCAAAGTCCCGGGACTCCAACCGGGACAGTTTCGGGACAATTTCGGGACTCCAACTTGGGAGTCCCGGGAAAAAGAGCCATTTGGATGTAGCCTCAGCGGAGCATTGCAGAGAATACTATATGGGGGAAGGTGGTGGCTTCCCCCGAGTCCGGGCTAGGGTGAGTTTTGTGGTTCGAAGTGCCCGTGGCTTGTCCCAATAGCCAAGGGTGTCCCGGAATGTGAACTAACCACTTTGTGGTTTGTTTTGGATGCATATTCGAGCTTGATTTACTAGTCCCTCTTCCTAGTTTAATCCCGGGACTTCTAGCATGCCCCTCTACCCCTTTATAGTGCTGGAAGTTGGGAGCGCCTTCCGAGTCCCAACTTTCCGCAACTACATTTTGGTGAACCCTCTTGAGGGTTCACCCCGGGACTTGGGAGTGCGTCACTTGAGGTATTGCTTATAGAATTAAACAAAAAAAAATACCCCACCCACCCTCTCACATGGATAAGGAAGGTGAGGCAAATGTTTGAAAACCATAGTTAATAAAGGTATTGCAAAAAGAAATTTGACAAAAAAAAAACCCCACCCATCCTCTTTACTTGAAAGGATGAGTGGGGCAATTGATTATAAGAAGTTCAATATGTCACTTATATCCATTTCAACATGAGTTTCCACATTTTCTTACTCTAACATTGCAATAATAGTTACAATTCTTTGATCCATTATCATGTTAATTGTTTTTTGCAATTCAACCTCCATTCTATTAACATATGCAGCAACAACATATACATGGGCTTCTCCTTGTTCCTCCATATTCTCACTCAAAGCATGTGTTGGTTGTCCAATTATCCATGTCTCCACATCTCTTAAAGTTTGCTAATAAAAGGTCGAAATCCTTTTCTTCCTGGTTTCCATCTACCATAAACAATAAGAGCATAAATTTAAAAAAGGACCACTAGTAGCAGAAAACAAAAAAAAGACCACCATAGTAGTAGAAAAAAAAAAAACCAAAACATCAAACTAATATGATGACAAGCAATGCGTTGCTTGTCAACGTTTTTGGCACCTACTCCATAACATGAAGAGGATGCTTCCTCCTTCAAACCTGCAAAACCAATAAGACAATGATAAACAACAAAACTGTTTGTTGTCATTTTTGGGCACCTATTTGAGAACATGAAAAGGACAACAAGCTTGGTTCATCATCTTCTTTCACACCTAAAAAAAACACGACAAACAGTTGCGTTGTTCATTGTCATCTTTGGGTGTCTTCTCTAGATCATGAAAACAATGAGGAACAATTGTTTGTTGTCATCTTTAGGCGCCTTCTCCAGATCATGAAGACGATGATGAACAACTATTCGTTAATGTCTTTGGGCACCTACCCCACATCATGAAGATGATGGCGAAAAGTTGTTCATTGTCATCTTTGGGTGCTTGCTCTAGATCATGAAGACGACAACAAGCAGTTGCTCGTCATTGTCTTTGGGTGCATGTTCCCCATCATGAAAATGACAACAAGCAATTACTCATTGTCATCTTTGGACACTTGCTTCGCATCATGAAGACCATCGACAAGCAACTACTCATTGTTGTCTTTGGGTGCATGCTCCGCATCATGAAGATGATGACGAGTAGCTATTCCTCATCATCTTTGGGTGAACTTGGTTCATCATCCTCCTTTGCACTTGCAAAAACCATATGACGACGACAAGTAGCAAAACTGCTCATTGTCGTCTTTTGGCGATTGTTCCAAAACAAAGTAGCTAATGACTAGAAGATTAATGAAAAAAATTAAAAAAGAAGGAAGCTTAGTACTTGAACCTTTCACTTTTGACACCTTCAAGTTTATCTTGTCATCGCACTCCTAAAGCTCCTTGCCTCTCCACACTCCCCAAGCTAGTGAGTGGAAAGCCTTGGAACTTGAATCGAAGCTCAAAGCTACTAAAGCTCTTCTTGGTTCTCAAGCTCTAGCAATGGAGGTGAATGGAAAGTGCCTCAACCCTAATTGAAGCTCAAAGCTCCTGAAGCTCTCCCTAGTTCTGGAGCTCTAGCAATGGAGGTTAGCGGAGAAGGAGGTCAATGGCATGAGGGAGGTAGGTGGGTTGGTAGGAGGAAGGATGGTAGATAGGCTGGAGGGGGAGGTAGGAGGTTCCCAAAAAGAATTGGGGTCAGGGGTGGGGCCAGAAAAAACATGGTAAAAAAACAATCGTCACCAGAAGAAAAAAATGTAAAAGGAAAAAAAGGCTCGGAAGAAAAAATAATAATAATGTAGATGAAGAAAAAAAACGAAGGAAAAAAGGTCCAGAAGGAAAAAATAAAATGATGCTGACCGAGTAGGAGACAATTTCATCCCATCCATGAAATCCCAGAACTGGATTTTTAGGATGGTGCACTGGTGGGTGCTGGGTCACTCAGGCCAATTGATTTGTGATTGCTGGAAAATAACGCTAACACTTAGTATCAAGACCATGAGTAAATGTTGGGCCAAAAGCAACCTCGTCTGTCCTGTTTGAGTCATCCCAATATCAGATCAATAGCTTATTCAACAATAAGTTGTCACCCAAAAAAGGAAGGCCCACAAGGTTTTATGTTTATTGTAGACCTACATTGACACCCACAATTGCTTTGTGTATGTTTGCTGCTACAGTTCTCATATGCTTGCTCATTTTACTTGCAAATTATTGCCCAAATTCATTGCAAGCACACATAACTAACATCCAATTCCAAAAATTAGGTCACACAAGATCTCCCATTCAAATACACCAGAATCAAACCAATTCAAGAATAATCCAGCTTATTATCAAGCAAAATTGTCATGTAACAGAAACATCACACAATAATATTGAAGAATCCTCGGCTTTGGTTCTTGCTGGTATCTTTCCTCTCCTCTCTGGTTTACCCCTCACAGAAATCCCAAACTCTCAAAATGCTCGTGATAAACCCAACCCCAGAAACTCAAATTTGTCTTTCAGCATTTCTGAAAGTCCCATGAAATCACACACTCAATCCCAATCTTGGCCAGCCCAATCTCTCTCTAGGAAAACCCTAATGCCAACCCCACATGATCTTGCAAGCATTTCAGACTGGATGTCGTGAGGAGGAAAACGCATTCTACGTTTCCCCAACACCCAACAAGGGAGAGGATGAGAGAGTGACTTCATATGAGTCTTCTTGGAGTGATAACTGGAGGAAGAAGAATGCAACTTTTGAGGAGTTTCTTCTATCTGATTCGGGTTTGTGGAGTTTATTGGGACGGATGTTCTACGTTTGCGATGGTAATCACCGGCTACAGGCCTGGTATCCCTACATAGAGCGAGTCCATCCCAATGACGAGGACTGGCATGTATGAGTTGTAGTTCCCTCTTTTTAACATTCTGATTTGTACTCCATTTTTTGTATTCTGTAACTCGCCACTTTGCAAGTGGCAACAAGCTGGGTCTAACCAATTGCCATTATGTAAGGTAATAATTGGCAAGAGGGAAGAGTTTCTCATAATATGAATTGCATTGCATGGGGCTCTCCACAGGAGTCCAAGTTTCCCTTCCCTGGAGATGGGAAACTAGTGGATGAAGAGAAATTCACAAACATAGAAGGCTAAGTATGTTCTGTTTACTCTGAAATGATCAGGTCAGATTGACAACAAGTAAACCTTTTAGATATGGGAATTCAACACAACACTTGATTTCAAATTCAGCCTTAGATGAAAATCATGAACCATCCTCACCCCACCTTCCCCATTCACTCATTCACCCCCTTCAGACCCCAACAGAAAAAAATA
>Ga0116228_10001156_pt1 | contig 21642 bp, 30 predicted proteins | sample S1TSphfallax_2_FD_89694 | JGI IMG/M metagenome (GOLD analysis project Ga0116228, IMG submission 89694) | Host-associated microbial communities from peat moss isolated from Minnesota, USA - S1T2_Fc - Sphagnum fallax MG | ecosystem: Host-associated > Plants > Peat moss > Unclassified | place...
AGTATCCCGACGCCGTGGTTCCTGATCCGATTGTAAGGTTCCCCCCGGTGACCGAAGCCCCGACTCCGCCTCCGGAACTTACTGCCGCGTTCCATCTGTTTGTCGTATCTAGAGTGCTGTCGAAGGGATCATAGAAGAGCTGCCTCGGTTCATCTGTGGTTCTCTGAAACCCCGCAGGGAAGTTTGATTGAGCGTTCCCGAGCGAGTCCAAGTTCTTGACCTGGACTCCGCTCTGATCTGAGGCGATGACAACGGGCTGAGAGTTGGCTGAAGTAGCCTGACCGTTCGGGTTATTCGGATTGTAACTCATCAACCACTCCTTATTTTATATTCCAGTTCGAACCGTTTGAGATCATCTCCAAAGACTGATTTATTACAGTAAGATTTACGGTGGTGCTTCCGTCTATTGTCTGCGCCGAGGTCGTCGCTATCGTGACGGTCCCTGATCCAACACGCTTGACGGTGTACTGATCAAGGTTCCCAACTGCCGTAGGCAATGTAAATGTCGTCGTGCCGGAGACAAGATAAACGTAGTCTACAAGGGCAGTGGATCCACCGGTCGTGTTTGAGCTGATGTTTGAGATCGATCTTGTGATTCCGCCGCCGCCTCCTCCACCCAGAGCCGCCCATGCTCCGTTGATGTATCCTGAGAAGGCGTTAAGGGTCAGATCGTAGACAAGGTCGCCGTTCGTAGGCGTTATCGCGTTCTTCTGAGTGGTGGTCATTCTCGGGGCAAGAAGGGCCCCAGTGGTGCTCTTGACTTCAAGCGAAGCCGAAGGGTCTATCGGTGACTTGTCACCAACCTTGAGGCTTGAAAAGGTCGCGGCATGGATGGTTACAGTACTCAGCAAGCTATATACTATGGCGATGATAAGTTTCATCAGAACCCCGCCGTGAATGAAGTGCTGGCCTGTATGATCAGGTTACCCACATAGCCGGTGGTGTTCATCGTGTCCGATGCGTAGTAGACCTGGCCGGTTCCCGTGTTGATCGAGAACGTGACCCCTGTGGTCGGGCCTGAGCTTCCGCTCAAGACGAAGTCGTCCACTGACCAGAGCGCGGTGTCGATGTCGTACTTGACGACCAAGGTTCCGCGTTGGAGGTAAGTCTGAGTCGCGGATCGTCTCTCGATGAAGTACGGGAGATCGATCGCCCAGAAGGTCGTCGGGAAGATGGCGTTCGTGATGGCCGTAGCCGAAGCCGAGTTTAGAAGCGTCTGGTTGAACTGCGGCAACAGGTTGTTCACTTGTGGTGCCAACTGAGATCCTATCCCCAAAGTTTGAGTGACGACGTTTTGGACGTTACCAAAGATTGTCGACACGGTGTATGAGACACTAAAAGCCCTGGTGCTGTCCACCAAGCTGATGCTGGTATTTATGATTCCAGTAACAACGTTTACGCCCTCAGACTGTGTATTCAAAATAACTGCGTTGATAGCCAGTTGCAAGGCAAGTTCGCTCTTGCTCCCGCCCAGGAAGTTGAACCAGTCTATACCGGCGCTGGTATCAAAGAAGCAGTCTCCTAGGAAGGACAAAAGTCTGCTTGAGATGGCCTGGGCCGCTGCCGCGTTCGCCTGTTTGTAGTTCCCGATCCCGTTCCCGAAGGTCCAGTCTCCAGTCGCCGGATTGACCGCTCTGACTATCATTCTAAAAGTCCTCCAAGTTGGGTCGCCAAGGTCGCAAGCTGAGTGGCTACCGCGGGATTAAGCGGGCTGCCCGGAACAGCGTTGGTGTTCGCTAGAGTCTCTAGCTGAGTGAGTATGTTTTGCAAGATGGTATTTAGCGTTGTCGTTTGGTTGTAGATCTTAACTTTCGTGGTGCTTACTCCCACACCGGTCGTAGAGTTCCTCAAGACGGCCCTTGTCGAGTCGTAGTTGGTCAATTTAGTGACCCCTCCGTTGAGGTAGTTTAGCCCGACAAGCGCTATGCCATCTGAGAAGGAATGAAGCCTTGACGAAGCCAAGGGCTGGACCTGACCGCTAGTGAACCAATTGTCGATGCTTCTGTCATTGAAGAGCACCAGGCACTGATCACCTTGGACGATCGGCATCGTGAGATTCGCGTTCCCTCCGCCCAGGACGATAATCGGGACGTCTACAAGCAGCGGGTAGTTCTGCTGGACTGGAGAGTATTGCTTGGTCGCCTCGTTGAGGTTGAATATTGTCTGGGTGTAGTTGATGGTCGCCTGGACCGTTTGCTTGGTCGAATTGAAGCTCTGGACCGTCGCCAGGTGATGGCAATTTAAGTCAATCATCAGGTTCTTCTTGAAAAGATTCAAGAGATCTGAGAGAGAGGGCTCATTTGGCTCAAGGTTCAGGTTCACTGTCATTGCTGTGTCACCGAAGTTAGGGCGTTTGTTCCGTACCACATCCCAACTGAGGTTATGGCGTCACCGCAGACGGCAGCCGATATCGTGCCTCTGTGCTTGACCGAGATCACCTTATAGTTGCCGTTGTACTGGGCGCCGGTAGAGCTGTTCAAAGTAACCGCCTGGCAAACCGTCAAGCGCGGCTCAAAGATCATGTCGATATTTATTACTGTCTGCTCCAAGACTGGAGTTCCAATCAGTCCGGCAGCTGAGTTGATCTCGATTAGATCACCTTCAAGGCACTCGCTGTTGCCAAGGATGTGAAGCTTTCCCTTGTCAATGAAGACCGCGCCACCGGTAAGGTCACGGAGAATGTCTATCGCATTTCCGTTCAGAGCTGCGCCCCTGCCGAGAATCCCCGGAAAGTTTCCAATGGCTCCAAGCTTTACGGTCGGCATAAGATTTACGATTGCAGTGAATTGATCGGCCTGGCTAGTTCCTTCTGGAATCTGTATTGCGATCTGATCGTTCATGAAGGCGAAGCCGCCGTCAAAGCACTCAATGGATGTTATGAAGTTAACGCCTTCTCGAACGGACCAGCACTGGGTGATGTTTCCCTCAAAGATAACCGGAAGGTTTTGACCGTATCCGGCCTGAAGAGTGACGGTCTTCAGGTTGTTGTAGTCCATGACGTCTTTACGGATCTGGTTACGGTTATGCTCCGAGAGATTGTAGACCCTGATTGAGCAGACGTTCGCTGAGGTAAGTGTGTTCCTGGTGATGTCGAACTCCACGGTGAATGGCAGACTGATCGTTAAGAACGTGTTGTCCCTGGTCTGAACAGTCAGGATATAGTTCCTAAAGAGCTTATCCACTCGTGTTCCCTGACAGGAGGTTCTCGTACTGAGTGACTTCATCCGCGCTCAATATGTAGAGAGAGAATGCTCCCTGGTTGAAGTCCTCAAGGAACATGGGTTCACGAGATACGCTGTTCGCCAGGCACGCCAATCCGAAAGGTATCTGATTCTTGAACTGCCTCAGGATGTTCGGTCCCACCGTTATGCGGAGGCTGTTGAGGGTGAATGTTCCGTAGACTAAGTTTGTGATGAACCAACCGTATTGAAGCGGCACGTAGTAGACAGTCATCGTAAGCTGAGTGCCGTCGGGCAGGATCAAGGTTTGCTTCTGCAGGTAGTTATCAGTGAGCTGCCCGATGAGGTACATTATAAACCGCCCAGTGCTGGTAGTTGAAGTGAGGGGAAGGCCCCGCTGCTTAAGCCGGTCGTGAGACTCGTGCTTGAGGCCGGAGTATTCGTCCCTAGATCCGTGACCGTTGACCCTTGGGCCTTCGCCTGACCCTGCACGTTTGAAGGATCAAATAACGAAAGCTGAGTCGATGCGATCCTGATCGTCTTGAACGTGAGCTCAAAGTCAGTGATGACGTTTGTCTCTGCGTCTTGAATTGCCCTTAGTGACTTGATTGCCATGTTTTCAAACACGCACCAAGGGGTTTGAACCGTGAATAGGACCCTGTTGAACCAATAGCCGTAGAGCTGCTGAAACATGATCTGCTGCTTGTTCTGGTTTGCGACCGCCGTGAGTCCATTGCTCCCCACATAGCTGTTGCCGCCTGAGTTCGTAACCGTAGCCCATGCCGAAACGGCGCTGTTGGCTGCGCTCGCGGCTGTCTGATAGAGCTGAAATGCCGTGTTGTAGGCAAGGAGAGCCGTGGCAGACAAAGCCGGTGTGTAGCCAGAAATGGAGACGAGCTTGTCGGCTACGGCCTTCACGGGAGCAAGGGCCGCGGGAGCTACGTCATTCAACTCACCGATGAATCCGTGAGTGGTTATCATTTCTGGCTTAAGGGATATCTGGTCTTGAAGGGCCGTGTTGTCTTCGATGTAGTGATCAGTGATGTCTGACTCCAGAGTCACGCTCTGCTCCCCCTCATAATGGAAAAGAAGTGCTGGAGGCTGCTGTGCAGTGACTCCGCTTGGAGTAACCGTATTCTGCGGCTGGTAGCCAACTGTCTTCTGAGGGCTCACGAGAATTAGGTTTGACAGTCCCAGGGCTGTCGTCGTCAGTGTCGCTAGTGCAGATGTGTTAGCCATCAGTTCGCCTTACCTTGTGGTAATTGCCTGTAAGCATTGTTGATTGCCGCCTTGTGTAAATCTTTCACGGCCTTTGTGTCTTTAGCGTCGCCGTGGTGAGTTATGTTTTGGTTGACTGTGGTGGATCCGCCGCCACCTGTGATCTTGTTCCCGATCCAGTCGCTTAGCATTGAGACGGGGTCCTGCTTGAGGTTGCCCTTCTTATCGGTCGCGGCTCCTGTGATTCCGCCGAGCTTGTCTACGCCGGCACTGATTCCTGAGAAGATCATTCCCCATCCCTCGAAGATCTTGCCGATGACGGAGAACAGCTTGAGTTTCTCTGAAAGCTTCTCAAAGGCCTCGATGACCTTAAAGACCGCGTCTGCCACCTTGGAGATGTCTTGAACCAAGCCCTGACCGTGCTTCGCGTTGAAGTGACCCATGGCCATCTCAATCTTATTCGAAAGGTTTGACCAGGCGACGTTGCTCTTGTCGAGCGATGATATCTCGCTCTGTGAATAGGTCGGAGCCTTGTTCAGAGTCGTGGGGTTGAAAGCGTTCCTGCGCATCGCTGCGATGGTCCCCTCTGACAATCCGAAGGACTTCAGGACATTATTGCCCACGTCTTGCGGAAGCGCCTTGGCGGCCTTCTGGAGCTGTTCCATGACATAGAATGTGTCGCGTGCCTTCTTAGGATCAAAGCCGACGGTCTTGGCTACTATGCCCAAGCCTTCGGGAGCGCCCTTACCAAGTAACATCTGGGTCATTGAGTTCTGGACACCCTTGAGTGAGCCGGTCAGTTCCTCTCCGGAAACTCCGGCTTGCCTCGCGGCATATTGCCATTGTTGAAGTGTCTTGCTTGATAGGCCGGTGAGGGCCGTGAAGTTCGTGAGGCCTGTACCGGCGGCTCCGGAGGCTGACATCATCCGTTCCATTCCGTACATCAATGCGAGAATGCCGGCCTTGGCTTCGAGAGACATGTGTCCCACTTCGCCTAAACCCTTCTTCACATTTCCTAGGCCGGCCACCGTCTTTTCAGTGCCCTTGATTCCCAGGTTTACAAACAGTTCACCTATATTCACTTGTTGATCTCCATATACGCCCGCTCATAGTCAGTCTTAAACTTCATGAAGTTGAGAGCCTGCAGCACGACTCTGGCGTCGAGTTTCCGAACCTCTTCGTACGATCCGAAGCCAGCGTCAATAAGGCGGAGGTGAATCAATAGCGCGTCGTCTGAGGCCTCTATGCCAGGTCGTTTAGCATCGTCGAAAGGAACTGACTGTACTCTGCATAGAGGCTCTTCACGAAAGGGTTGATGTTCTCCTTCGCCACGTTCATGCAAACGGTCATATAGTCAGATCTCGCGACTTCGGGCTCAAATGTCTTCGCATCGATTCTCAGATCGTTTATCAGGCACTGCTTGAAACACTCCCACAAGATGGTCTCTATCTTCTTAGACGAGAAACCAATACAGAAAATGTCCTTGTAGATGCTCGCAAGCTGGGTTGCGCTGCTGATCTGAATCCCCTTAACTTCCTCCAAAAACGCTTGATATAGGGAACGTGACACCTCAAAAGGTGCCAGCCCCACTTTCAGCGTCGATCCACTTGGAAGCTTGAATTCTCTCATCATGTGCTTAAGATCCTAGGAGCGTTCGAGAACTTGAGCGTGTACATGGCGACTGACTGTTCGGTCTCTCCTTCCACGTTGCTCTTTGCCTCAGGGATCTTCGTGAAGACTCCGCCGGACATTATGTAGGTGTCCGAAGTGATGTTGCCTGAGCCGTCACCGATCTTCTTGATGAACTGCCCTGTCATAAGGGCGAAGCCAGCGAAGTTTGACTGCTGGAGGGCCAAGAGTCCGTTCAAGAACTGGTCGTCGGCTGAGTTTCTGATCACGCGAAGCTTGACCTCGCACTGCTTGCCTGACTCGTTCAACCCGTAGATGCTGTTGCCGTTCTTCCCTGTCTTGACGTTTGAGATGTCGTTGGGGAAGGAGAGCTCAACGCAGTTCGAGTCAGCGAGACCAGTCAAGAGCTGGTTGTTGATCGTGATAGTGTCCTGTCCTGAGAGTGCTGTAACGCTCATTTATCTTTCTCCTTATTGGTTCACGTAAACGATGACCGAAGTGCTCTGGATTGCGCCAGCGTACTTGATTGCCATCTGGATTAGGGGAGCTGATCTCGCCACACGGTTGGCCTGTGACTGCAATGAGATCGGCTGCGAGTAGATGTAGTAACCGCGCTGAGCGACGTTCTTGACGAGGCTGTTCACGTTGCCGAATGTCGTGGCGCTGTTCCATGCACCGGGTGCCAAGAACTGGTTCGCTACTGCTTGTTCGCAGACTGCTCGATAAGCGCCCTTGAGTCCGTCCATCCCCTGTTCCGTCTGTGGAATCTTGGTGTTGGTGGTTGCCAGGTAGTTGAATCCTGCAACTTGGAGGGCTCCTGCGAACCACTGAAGGTTGTACTGGTTGTCGAAGAAGTCGTTGGCTCCGGAGCAGAAGACCTTACTGACGCCTTGGAGACTTGGATAGGTATCGGCCCCAGCTGCGATTGCGTTGGTAAGCAATGTCTGCGTGATGTTGGGATCTGGAGAAATTCCTGAGAGAGTCTTCAAGTGCATCGTCTGGGTCGTGTTGCTGCCGGTGAATACGGTTGATAGACCCAGTCCTGCGTAAGCCGCCATGAAGGTAAGTGAGTCGGCAAGTACGTCGTCATAGAAGAGACAGCGTGTCTGCGTGAAGTTTGCCTGTTGGATAGCCACGCATCGACCGCCTGCCGAGACATCGCTCGCGGTGTAGGTGACGTCGAACAAAAGCTTGTTGAGAGTCTGGATGACGGCCGCCGCCAACAACAGTACGGCCTGAGTGCAGACCTCCGCAGCCATGACCCCGAAGTATTGAACGAGGCTTGAGCTGCGAAGTATGGCTTGGTCCAAGGTCTCGCTTGAGCTTCCGATGATGGTGATTGCGACTGTGGGCGTGATTGCGACTGAGTTCGTATCCGCCAAAGAGTTAGTTCCCAAAGTAAATAAGGCATCGGCTCCCGATACCCCTACGAAGTTAACATAGAAGCTGGCGATGGCTCCGTTTGACTGGTACGTGACACCTGTGACGGTCGCAGAGCTCAATCCGGTACAAACCCTTATGTCTGTTTGGATCGTGGCTGCCGACGCGTTGTATGCGATCGCTGTCGATGAGCTTGAGTTGTAGCTCAGGATGAATGTTCCGCTTGCTGCAGGAAGGCCACCCGTGCTCAAAGGGACGGTCACCAACTGCTGTCCCACCTGAGCAGTGCTAAGGAAAGGAATGATGACCAGGTATCCGCCACCCAGAAGGATGTTCGGCTGCTGAGAGAAGACGGCGTTTGCCATAGCATATGTGTTTGATGATGTTGCGAAGTCAACGCCGACCTGGGCTGGCGAGGTGTAGATCTTGTAGCCTGCGGTTCCGAAGGTCGCGAGGTTGACCGTGTCCCTCGTCAAGATAGCAAGGTTGCTTGTGTTGTACGCGCCTATTCCTGGTTGAGGCGTCGCAATCGAGATGTTTATAATATTTGTAAGCGCGAGCTGTGCCATTTAAAAATCCTCCATCAAGGGTTATTGTTTACCTGAGGCGTCGAGAACGTCGAGAAGTAAGGCACCGCTACCGTCTTCACGTAGCAGTATTGGATCGCGACCGAGATGTTAAATCGGTAAGGGATCGCGGCACCGTCCTCATTCGACAGGTTCACAAACTGGGCCCCTGGTGGCAGTTTACCTATATAGAAACTGTTCGCCTCCTGCTGGGAGCGCGAATAGTCACTGTTCAAAGCTAAAATTACTTCTTCCTTCCGATCCCTAGCTTCGCTGTCACGGCTTATCACGTCAAGCTGAAGCTGTGCGTACATGTTAACACTCTGCTGGGAGTTCATGGCAGATCCAGATCCGTCGGGAACATTCAGGCTGGCAAACGGCTTGGCCGACAGTACCGCCACAGCCACGAAGATCCCTGAATCAGTTGGCTGCATGATCTTCTGGTTCCATAGGTAGACTCGACCGTTGGCCAGACCCATCGAAGTCTGAATGACGTCGCAGAAAAGCCCCAGTGGATTTGCGACCAGGATCTGCGCCGTGGCTGTCACGCCGGCTGAGTCCTTGACCTGGATCGTGTCGTACATCTGAAGGGCGTTCAGATATTGGCCCCCGTTTACGACAGAAGGAGCTGTGTACAGACCCGTTGATGAGTTGATCGTCCCGCCGGCCCCGATTGGATTTGTCCTTATTGAATAAGTATAGGGTGCTGTTCCGCCGCTTGCCGAGAAGCCTGCTTGCAGGTTCACTCCTAAAGCTGTCTTGCTCTGGGTGATCGTTATGCTCATGTCGTCGACGCCCCGGTGAAGTCTTGTATCAGATGATAGTCAACGAACCCATATAGAGCGTAGTCCTGGCGGGACATCACCCTCGTTGGCTTACCCATCCATTGGACCACGTCATCGACCTGTAAGGTCAGAGACGGATCGGCGTGAAGCTCAAACCATGTCCATGCTCTTTGGCCTTCCGGGAGAAGCATTAATCTTCGCTCGGTATAGGGCTGAATTATTCCGCGGAAGTTAAGGGGACTTGAGTGCTCAACGACGTTGAACCCGGAGACGGTCTTCGTTAGCACCTGGAAGACCATCGGCTGGAAGTAGTCCTGCATAGCTCCGCTGACGTCAGGGATCGATCCTGACTTGAAGAAGAGTGCTGAGTCCTTTGCGGTCTTTAATACGCTCAAAGTGAAATCCTCTTCTGTATCTTCACGGACCAGTAATTAGCGTCGCCTTCGACGTTTATGTTGACGGCCTTGAAGTTTCCGAGATGACCGAAAAGCAGGTGGCAGTTGACGCCGTTCTTGTTTGACTCGCACAGTGTGATAAGATTTGACGGATCAAGCTCCTTGAGACAATCCAAATTGAACGGAACCTTGTGATGAACCTCAAGCTTTTTATCTCCGCCGCACACCGCACATTTCGGGAACTTTTCAAGGTGCTTGGCTCTGACTGCTCTCCACTTTCCAGACCTGTGTTGACCAGGCTCAGCCTTACCCTGTATGACGTCCTTAACATGCTTAAGTAGGCTCATTTGACCTCATAGGTGATCGATTCCCTAAGCTCACCTGTGTCCTGTAGGAGTCTTCCGCCCTCGTTCTTGTATCCAGGCGTTTTCCAAGCGGGCCATTTGCCAAAGCCTCCGGTGTCGAAGGCCTCAGTGACTATCATCTGTGCGAGCTTGCCCATGATGTTGAGCCACTGTCTGATTGACTTGTCTTTGATGACCTTGGCGAGCGTGTCCTTGTCAAAGGCGCCCGATGATTCCATTCGCTTCTGAAGGTTCTCTGAGATTGGCACCCTTAAGAATGAGCGCATTGGCATCTTTGAGCCGCCGAACTCGTGTATCGCGCCGATGGTTGCGTTCGTCTGTGATCCCTTGCCGTCCCCGCGCATGGCCTTCTCGCCGAGAACACCAACTCTTACGTTTGGCAAAGCACCCTTCATCGCAGCTATAAGCTGGTCAAGCTTCTTGGTGTCGAGTTTGAAGTCCAGCTCATCACTCAAGGCTGACTTCCTCCGTTGACGATTAGGATCTGACCGCAAAGTTGTGGCCACAGGAGCTGGAGGTATTGAGCGCCGTAATTTGTCTTTGCGTATTGCATAAGCTCCGGATTGTCGATGAGCCTCTGCGGTATCGTGAATGACTCCGACACATTTCCGACTGACTTTGAATTCTGTGCCCAGTTGAACTGTCCGTTTAACCCCTGAGTTGCTGCCCTCAGATTAAGGACAAGGAAGTGGGCTGCTAGCAGGTTGAACCCGATGTTGTACTGTGACTGCGAGCTCCACATGCCTTGATTGATGGCGATGTCAGCCATGTTGAAAGCGGTGATGATGTCAGCCGGCGTCACTCCGAGACTGGGGTCGTTGCTGTAGGGAAAGTCCCTAGAGAACTGGGTCTGGAATTGCGCGACTGTCGAATCAGTGTACGCCACTAAAGTCTATCCTTCCCTCTAAGTAAAACGCCCTAAGGTTTTTTAGTCCTCAGGGCGTCTCTAAGTTTAACGCTTAAGGACTAAAAACCTGCGTAATACAGCTCAGCTGGTCTGTAGGCCAACACGCCGGTGAACTGACCGTAGCCGGCATTTTGGAACATGAAGTTGTCCAAGCTGTTGGCCAAGGTGTTTGTGTAGTCCAGTGGAATGTCCATTCTGATCGACTCTTCGTCGTAGTTTAAGAATGCGTACATGCAGGTCGTAACTTGTGAAGGCAATGCGCCCCCAGCGTTTGCAACGTCAGCGTATGCGAGAGGAAGGATCTTAAAGTTCTTGTTCCTGGTGATGATCTGGAAGCCTTCTTCTAAGAGGGCGAGAACAGATTTCAATGGGAACTGAGGGCTTGACTGAACTGCCAAGCCGTTGAAGTCCGACTCTGGAATAACGAAGTGAGTGGGATAAGCGGTGTAGTTACAGTTCTTGCGGTAAGCCTGAACAGCAGCTTGCTGGAATGTAGCGAGCTGTGTGTAGGTCATGAGGCTGAGCTTGGTCGTGATCAAGCTAGTGTCGAACTGACCAGTAGCTTGGTTCAACAATCCTAAGGCAGCTCCGTTGTTACCGTTCTGACCGCGAGCACCCAAGAATGCTACGCGCTGGATACCGAGATCCCAGTTGCGTTTGCGAGCCTTCTCTTTGGCAGCGACGAGGTCCCAGTTTCCGGACTTGGCAGCGAGCTCTAGATCAAAGATCGACCAACCGCAGCTCTTTGCCCAGTTGTTGACTTTGATGTTTAGAGCGTCAACGCCAGCGTCACCGATACTCATACGAGTATTAGATCCACCGGTGTTGATGATGCCTGACTCAAACACATCGGCGATATCGAATGAACGATATGTCGTTAAGTTTGAAGACCAGGTTCCTTCTCCGACCTTGATTGGTAAATAGTCAGCAGGAGCAATTTCATAGAGCTTTTGCTCAGAGACTTTCTTAACGATCGTGGTCAAAGTGGTGATGTTGACTTCGTATCCGAGGGCGTTACCGAATCGCTCGTTGATAAGCTTTTGGGTGTAGTCCGCGTGATACTGCTCATTCTTAGTGAGCTTGATCGGTTTCCCGGTCACATCACTGATGATTGTAGGTTGTTTAAGTTTCTTTAAGCCCATTTTAGTTTCCCCTTTTCCTTTCTAATTAAGCTGTTGCGTACGTTGCGTTTTGAATCAGCATGACCCGGATTGGTCCGGCAGCTGCAGCGCCGTCCACTGCGATACCGACGATGGTTGCAGTGTTACCGGTAGCTTGCACGCCACCGACGTATGTTGAGTCAGCGCACACTTGGTTCCACTGGGTCACTGCGCCTGTGGCGTACGCCCAGATGACGGTTCCAAAGAGACAGACTTCAAGGTTCTGTCCGGCTGAATAGGAAAGGTCCTTCACGTTGAACTTAACGAATCCCATTACGGGGTCGCCCTTAGCTGAAATCGGCTGAACCTGAGGAATGCCGCCGTTCGTGTTGGCGACGATCTTCACTGCCATTCCAGGGTAGATCGCGGAGGTAACTGAGGCAGCTACCTGACAGGCTACGACGTTAGTCGAACCAACATTAAGATCCACCACGCCAACGATTTGGCTTTGCGCGAACTGGTTCTGTGCGTTGCCTGGCTCAGTTGCGACCGATAACTGAGAGGAGTTAACGACCAAATTGCCGTTACCTGTGTCTGTTGTGGCTACGACGTAGTAGTAGGTCGTTCCGCCAGTCAGACCGGAGTCGGACAAGGTAAGAGCTGTTTGACCAGACAAGATGTTGCTGGCTCCAGGCGTGAAGCCTGAGGTTGTTGAACGGTACCACTGATAGGTGTATGGACCTGTTCCGCCGGTAGCCGCTGCGCTTGATAAGCTCGCAGTAGAAGATCCGACTAAAACTTTGCTTAACGCCCCTGCTGTTTGTGCCATGTTTTATTCCCTTTCTTAATTTTTAGTTGGATCCGTAGCGAGCTTTGCCGCGGGCCACTTGATCTTTAGGTAGGCTGATGAAAGCCGCTTCTTCTTCACGAGCATTCAGATGTGCGTTTTTTAGGCGCTCAGCTTTGATTCTTGCGGCCTTCTTAGCGTTACGAACTTTCTTTTCTTTGTCGAACTTGTCTTCTTGAGGGTTGGGCAAGTGCTGGTCGCCACCGCGGCCGTCAACTGACTTCTCTCCGAAAGTTTCAATCTGATCTGAGCTGTCGTTGTCAACGCTCTCGTCGTCGTCGTTCTGAACGTCGTCATCAGACAAGATCTCGTCGTCGAGCTCTTCACCTTCAGACTTCTCGTCCATCTCGGCGTTCTTAGCCTTCATGCCTTCCATCTCTTTTACGAGGTTCATGTGCTTCTTGACCAGGTCGTTCACGGAGTGCTCTTCTTCTCCGACCTTGACCATGTGGTCGCCGTTGGCGTAACCGTTCATGTTCAGGATGGTGTCGTATGCTTCGACGACCTTCGTCAAAGACATCTCTTGCTTACTCTTGGGGAGCTCGACCATCATTCCGTCGAGATCTAAAGAGTTTTCAACCTTGGTGCGCTTGAAAATGTTTAACTTCATCTTGGTCTCCTTTTTGTCGTTTGAATTTGTAAGCCTCTTCAGCTCAACAGTTTGTTTCTCATTGTAAGCCTTGAATTCTTCCGGAGTCATAATGACCGACTCTTCGTACCTTGGGTTCATGACGATGGCCAGGTGCTCGAAGCTGCCATCGAGGACAGTCTTGTCATACTCGACGCCGTTCCACATTCCGCCGTCACCGTACTGGCTCGGAACGTATGCGTTTGAAAGCCTGTAGCCTCTCTTGATGGCCTCAAGCCCACGCTTCGTGTGGACCATGAATTCGCACCATGTCTTGCCGTCGGCCTCGTTGTAGAAGCTCCTGATGACCCATCCGTCAGAGGCGTCCTTATTGATCTCTACGTTGTGGTCGTCGATGCCTTCGACGTGGTCCACGAAAAGCGGTGCTCCACAGAAGGTAGGGCTCATCTTGCGAATTGTGTTCTCATTTACCAGGACAGTTAAAGGCTCTTTGCCCGGCTCTTCATATCTGGCTACGCCAGGATAAAAGTGCATGCCGTAGAATCGTTCGGCCTTACCGTTAGCGTTCTTGATCACGGGAAGAGGCTCAGTGTGAAGAACCCCGTCGTGGCTGAGGCGCTTACCGCCTTTAGTGAAATTCTTGTTCCTGAGCTGATGTTCATCGTCAGAGGCACCATTACACAACCGTTAATGAAACCGGTGAACTGATCGACCTCGTTACCGACGGAGCCGAATGCGATCTTCACTATCTGGCCTGAGCTGTCGCAGACGAGAGCGGTTCCGGAAGTGATAGGCGCGTTGCCCAAGGTGACGTAGGCTGATGTGGTTACGTTCGTTGTTCCGTATGCGTTTGTCAGGACGTTGCTGACTGCGAATGCTGATGTGGAGAGCAGAGAGAAGAGGGCTATCAGGATCAGTTTCATTTCTTTTCCTTTTTAAAAGTCACAACAGGGATCGCGTAGCACCGGCAGTTGAAGTCCTGACCTGGGTTGTTCCGCGCTCCGGTCTCAGTGTTGGTGATAGGTGGATTGTCCCACCTAAACTTTCTACCTTCAAGTACGGCGTGGTCGTGTCTTACCATCCCCTTGACGTACTTACCGCCTAGCGACTGGACCGGGCGCTTCACGGTCCTCCAGATATACCAGTTCGATCCGGCCTCCTGGAATCTGACCTGCTTAAACCCCGTGAGTAAAAGCCTGGTCTCTTGTCTTGCTAAAAACTTTGCCTTGTTGATGGAGACGTCGTGGGATTTCATTATGATCTTGACCGCAGCGTCTCTTCTGTTCCCCGCAAAAACTGATGCTTGCACATCCTTACGGAGTTTTACAATTTCTTTTTGAGTCCAGTCTTTAATTTCAAGCTTCATGTTGTCGTTCCATTGCTCCGCCAGCCTCTTCCTTTGATCGTCTGAAAGCTGCGCCTGGACCGTGATCTTGGAGACGGCCTTGCGAATATCCCTGTCTACTTTCCATAGGGTAGTGTCGAAGTGCTTGGTCAGAGACATGCGGTCGGCAATTTCTTCCGGCACAATCTGCGCAAGCTTGCGGTCGATGGCATCGAGCCTCTGTTGGAAGGTTGACTGGCTGGCTGATATGGCGCTTCTGACCTCGAAGCTAAGTGAAGATTGTGGGAGTTTGAACGTCCCTGTTGTACGTTCCCACTTGGCGCCCAGTGCTCGCAGCTCTTTTGAGATGCCCGCAGTGAATCTTCCACTAAATGATCCCCTATAATACTGAACTCGTCCAGTCCTGATTGCCTCAAGCAAACCACTGGACGCATTTATAATGAGACGCTTATCAACTCCGAGGAGCTTTATAATTGGTAAATAGATCTCTTCGCGGAATAGCTTCCTGATCGCTGACTCGATCTTGTCGTAGTCCTCGTCGTTGTCCGGCAGGGCTTTGAGTTCTTCGGTTACTATCTGCTCTGATTGCATAGCTCGTTGTCAGCATCGACTTGCTGTAGCAGCATTGTCAAAGGCTGAGACTCCCCCTTACCTATTCCAGGACAAGCTTCTCCGAGCTTGGCCCATTTGTCTTGGTTCATGTTCTCAGGCCAGAATGGAAATGTCCTGCACTGGGTTGGCCTGGCATCATATACCTGGCACTTGCCGTCCTTGAAGAACCGACAGTTGTCCCCAATGTTCCTCAAGACCCATTGCCTTGAGACCTTGTCCGTGAATCTCGTGCTCTTGAACTCGCAATAGTCAGCGAACGACCTTACCGACTCCTTGAGGAACTTGACGAGCCTTAGCTGGTCCTTCCATGTCAGGAAGACGGTTGAATAGCCCTTGCGCCAGTCAGCCTTGCAGCACTTTCCACCACAGGACTCCTGGCACTTGAACTTCAAATGATGTGCCTGAAGTAGTGGAGATACACGAGAAGCGCAATTATTGAAATTATGACCCATCTGTCTATCATCATTGTCTGCACATATAAGCTATGAATATCAGAAAGCTTACTCCCATGATCACACAGTACGCGTTTTCACTCATCGTCTTAACCAGAGTAGCGAGACCAGCAGACCCAGACAAGTGCCCATAACATAAACCAAAGTATAATCTGCAAGTGTTGGCCAGTACCTTGGAAGGGGAGGACATGGGTCATCTCTGAAATCCTTAAGCAAGTTGATCCGTATCATTGGATCGGTGTGTTTCCGTAAACCGTGAGCAGGTTAACACCGCGGAAGTAAGTCGTCGATCCCGCAATCACGCATTGAGTGAGTATTTCCTTGTTCGTTCCTTCACCGCAATTCGCGGTGTCAGTCGCAGCGAGCGTCAGAGTGAATGTTCCTGGAGCCGTGCTCTGATTCCCGAGGGTGTGTTGACCGTTTGGGAAGGTGACTGGTCCGGCGACGTTGGAACCCTGGATCTGGGTAGAAAGAGTAGCGCCAGTAAGGTTAACAGGGTTATTAAGATCATCGGTTGCAAGTAAACTAAGAACCACATTGTCTCCTTGTGTGAACTCAATGGGTTGTAACGGGTTCTGACTTACTAATAACATCTTGCTTCATCCTTTCTATAGCTGCCTCTTCTTCGGCTCGCTTGGCCTGAATCTCTTTGAGGACCATGTCGGGTATCAGATGCTCGACCTTTTCGTTCTTCCCGTCGATCAGGAATACGAGGTCAGGCCTTGACATCTGAAGCTCATAGTCTTTTGCCTGCTCGTTTGTTACCCACGGGTGCAGCTTGTCCTTGCAGCACGCTTTGAACTTCTTGTCGCTGCGACATGGACATTTCATGTTGGGCTGCAATCTTAGCAGCGGGTTGTGCGTGTACCCCGGCGGCGGCCGGTATGCCAGCTTCACCAGCTTCGGCATTCTGCCTGGTTGGCTGGTAGATATGTCCGACGGAGTTGTTCGTTGTAAACTCAACTCCTCTGAGCCGGTCAAGTGTCCGTTGTCGTTCGTCAGCTTCTTGGGCTGCTCGTCTTTCTTCTGCATTGAAGTCCTCCTGATATTTCTCTAGCTTGCTGTCGAGTGTCCTTATCGCGATGCCGAGAGCTCCCGCGGTCTGCGTCTTGTTTTCCCGGTAGAACTTGAAGGCCGATAGAATGCACTGCTTCTCCATCTCCTCAAGAGTTATTCCGGGAACCCAGTTGACGTTTATGTTATTGCCCTGCATTTGCTCTCCTATCCTTGCGGTTCAGCTTCTTGACTGATCCAAGCTGTCGGTCGTTTATCATCTGCTGGAGTGCCGCGTAGACCTCGGCTCCCCAGTATTCTGCGGCGGAGTATTCCATGAGCTTGAGCTTGCCTATGCGCTCTATGTCTCCGGCCAGCGAGAACTTGAACTGCTCACCGCCGTCGTCCTCGATCACAAGCATGACCTTGCGAGGCTTCTTAATTGATGTACTCACAGGAACTTGCCTCCGTTCTTCTTGTACCACCAAACCTTGAACTGCCATCTGAGACCGTTGCCGAAAGTCTTTAGCGCGGCTTGCTCAGCAGCCCGCCACAAAGCTTCATCAGACACTGCCGGCTGATCGAAGATCTCTTTTCGTCTCGGGTCTATCCAAGCGTCACCGCCGTCTGCGTGGTAGCTTGCCCGATCAAAATCTACCGAGTTTGTAAGACGCGCGAACTTCTCAACGATAGTAAATGGTTTTAGTTTGTTCACCACTGATATGGCCTTGTCGAATCTGTTGGGCCCGCGCTCATTGTCGTCGTCGATGTCCTTGTTCACTTCATCGCCGTCGTTGCCCTTGTCATCTGTCTTCGCGACCTCATCAAGCTCGGGGTCATCTGCGTCTAATCCTGAGTCAGTGGTGTCGAGCTGAATGTCAAATAGGTTTCCCTTGTTGCAGGCATCACGGAATTCTAGAGTAGTAAGCTCGTTTGCGGCCTTGGCTTGTAGGAGCCGTGCGAACTTCTGGGTCTTAACCGTCTCCTGGTCCATGGCGCTGAGTTCACGTAGGGGCTTGAACTCAATTTCAAGGTCGTCAGGGATAAAACCGAACATGTGCTGGCAGCGTATGTTGAGCATGGTCACGATGTGGAACTTGAGCTTGCTTCGAACCTCAGCCTCGACCATCGAGTTGTAGTTCTCCTGGTCGTTCTGGTCGGTGTTGTTCATCCCACCGTTCTCAGAGGTGCCGAATAGCTTTGAGATAGGCATTCTCATGTCGGCCGCAACTTGGCGACGGATGCCTTCCATTGCCTCAGCTAAGCCTGAGAACGAGAGTTGCTTGTGGTCGTAGTCATCCTCTGAGTCCATGACCAGGGCGTTCTGATAGTTCTTCTGCCATTGTGCCATTTGAATTCGCTGCTGTACGAGTGACTGGCCGTTGGAGCTCATCAATGTGCTTGTTAGGTTCTTGATCTTGAACACGTCAAGCTTGAACTCATCAAGGACTTCAAATCCCAGTGTTGTCGCCTTCAAGTATTGGTTGATTGATCGCACGAGTGTTTCAACGACCGAGAATCCCCACCCACGAAGTCGTGGACGGACGAAGCTCGGGGCAGTCATGCCCTTTAATCTTAATACGCGGCTGCGATGCAGGTTCTCAGAATAATAGTTATAGAAATCGAACTCTGGCTCTTGGAGCTTCTCATCGTAGCCTTCGGTGTTCTGCTTGTTCCAGAAGAGCTCCCACATGTCTACCGCTCGGAACTCTAACTTTGTCTTGGGACCAATTGCTTCAATATCAAGAGGAGTCTCTGGGTCTTGGTCGTCCAGCAGAATTATGATCCCACTGCCTCCAAACAAGCGCTCCCACTCGGCTGCGGTTCCGGCAGTACCCAGGTCGTCTTCGCGCTCGCACTCAAGGTGGAGCTTTTTGATTTGTTCTTCGTCAAGCTGCTTGGTCTTGATCATGATGCCGCCGCGCAATCCGTCTTTAACTGGGACGGAGACTACGGTTTGGATAAGGCCGATCTCGACGTAGGCTTGCGATAAGAGCTGTCGGTAGTTTGAAACGAGGTACCATCTCATCGACGAGAACATGGTCGCTGAGTCTGATACAACCTCGTTCTGTCCGCCGTAACCTGGTATGCCGCCGAAGAGGCTGTCGTAACCGAGCGCCCCACCTAGACTGTTCACAATGGGCTGTTCGGGCGGCTTGCTATTGACAACCGCTTTGTCTTTGTTATTCTTAACCTTCTTACGAGCCATCTTCTCTCCCTCTATAGGACGTCAAGCAAACTTATCCTGTTCTGTGAATAAACCATCTTAACAGCGTCGACTAGGCAATCAACAAAATCGTCGTGCTTCCCTTTGGGGAATGCAAGGACTTCCGCCATCAGCTCGTCCTTGATCTGTAGGTCCTGGTTTATGAAGACCTTATTGGCGCTCAGGTGCGGGACGGCGTTGTTTGCCCGCTCGGTCTTGTTCAGTCTTCGGTCCTTGAAGAACTCGTCTGTCTGGGTTTCACCCGGCATCGTGAGTCCAAGCCTTCTGAATCGCTGGTTGAGATAAATCCCGTGTCCCTTAGGCTCAATATAAGCTCCACGAAATCCCCAACCAGAAGCGTGCTTACGCATGAACGAGACCGTCGGAATTTCCGCGTCCGAAGCCTTGACCTGAGCGCGGTAAACGTCGATGAGATAAAGCTTCCCATACTTGAATCCCCATGCCGCGAATACCGTGAAGTCAGACTCCTGCTTATCGGTATAGGCCGTGTCAGCGGTTATGAACGTGTAGTCGTACCTTTCAAAGTTGACGACAGCGAACTCAAACATCTCCCGGGAGAACAGGCCTCCCCCATCAAGGATAGGTGACTGCTGATAAAGAGAAGCCCAGCCCCTTGGTCCAGATGTGGCTTTGATGTGTTTCAGTTGATCGAGGTTGTACTTCGCTGGCCACAGCGCTTCACCGATCTGCCTTGGGTCATTCTTATTGTTCATGCTGACCCTGATGGCTGGATACTCAACGATGTCCCACTGGATGGCGTCGGGGTCTTCTGACATCTGCTTGATCAGTCGTCCCGAGAGGTCGTCGTCATGCCAGCGCGTCTGTGTGATGAGAACCTGGCCCTGTCGGCCATTTGCCATGTCAGTTTCCAACCGGCTGAAGAGATCGTTATTATAAAAGTTCCAGAGTCTCTCTCGGAAAGCAACGCTGTCGGCAATCTCTCGTCCTTTGATAGGATCGTCAATAATAATGAAATTAGCTCCCTTGCCGGTAAACGAACCTCCCACGCCTTGTCCTCGGTACTTCCCTTTGCTTGATCCGACAATGTGATGCTCCGATGAGTTGCGGACGCCCTTCGTGTAGTTCACACCCGACGGGTAGATCCTGGTGTTCGGGAACACTGCCCGGTATTCCGGTGAGTCCATTATCTTCTGGACATCGGACGTCATGTCACCGGCTAAAGAGTCCAGATAACTGACAGCCATGATCTCAGCGTCAGGGTACAGGCCGTGGAGGAATGCGGGGAAGCGCCTTGAGACAAGCTCTGACTTACCGTGCCTGGGTGGCATGAAGACCATCATGAACTTGATCTCACCCCGGGCGAATGCGTTCAGCTTGTTAGCGATAGCCCTGTGGTGCCAGTTGATCGAGTAGTCTTCCTTGGTGAACATCGTGAAGGCTAGCAGGTCCTTCTGGGCCCGCTCTATCCACTCGGTCTCTAAGTAATAGAGGTCAAGCGCCTCACTCATTGCGGAATGTTTTCATTGGCAGTGCAGGGCTTACATACTGGGTTACCCATGATCCATATCGGGGTCAGAACAGGGTAGCCACACTTGCAGCACTTATAGATCACTGAGTTGCTTTGGGTCATTCGCTGTCCAGCTCTTTCAGCTTGCTGGTCAACTGAGCTATGCGGTCCTTGCGAAGCTTACGGTCCTCTTCAGTCTCCACAGCTATCTCCACAGGTCCTCCGTCAAAGCCCGCTACTTCCATGCGCTGCTTGGGTCTACCGTGGATCATTTCGATCAAAACCTTCAGTGGGCTTAGGTCACCCTTCTTGATACCGGCTAATAGAGAGGAGGCAATAATTGTCCTTATGACGCTAGGATCGTTGTCCACTTCCTTCTTGAGTTGATCGGTGTTGATCAGCAGGGTGTGGCTTATGACTTCTTCTAGCTGGTGCCCTGTGAGCTTACGGAGGGCCTTCTTGATGGGGTCATGGGCGGCCGCACCGCGCGGATTAGCATTGTTTCCCGGCTCGAATCTTCTCCCTGGACCCCTAGGCATATGGCGTTTATTCCCCGTTATTTCGATAGGTCTGATTCTGAATGTAAGTGTTACCTGGTCTAGTTGTCCAGCACTTTTTGCCGGCAGGACCTGCGGGTTGTTTTTGATTCCAGTTACAATAGAGTTACATACAAGTGGGGCTCAAGTTCCTGGCCTCCCTCAAAGCCCAAGGACGGGCTTTCCCTTAAATATTCCCGAACGGGAACTTTAAGTAAGTTATCGACGAAAATTTGTGGATTATTCCCACCTGCACCGCCAAAGTAAAAGTGCGGGCCAGTCGGGATATCTCTTGCCTAGGTGACTGGCTCACCATGGGGCTCGGCCGCCGCACCATATCTTATAAGTATAATATCTTTTTATACGTTTACGTATGCAGGTGCTAAGCCTGTTACTTCCAATACCATCGAGACGTCTTGTTCAAACTCTCTCGAAGCTTTTCTCTGTAATACTGAAGATCTTCTAATTCAAACCCCCAGTGCTCATAATTCATATCTATAATACCTGGATCTTCGCCGTATTTTATAATGCCCATGAAATAATATCTTCCAATGGGGCAGCGTGGATCTATAGAGACATACCATTCCGGGCCTTTTGCCTTCGCTATTCTAGCGGCATGTTTCCAGTTATCAGGATGGCAAGTAATCTTCATTGCTCCAGGCTATAAACCTGCCACGATTAGTTTTTTAAACTTGAAACCACGTCTATTGCCCATGCCTTCTTTCAAACACCGTTTGATTTCTAACTCATAGGTTTTTTGAATATCGTCCCACTTTTTGGGGTCGTGAATTTGCATATCATAGCCAAGACCGATGTTTAGTTCCACGGGGCCATCGATGCCTCTTTCATGCATTTCATGCTGGGTCGCAAATTCGGCCCTGATTGCCCACTCAAAATTCGGGTCCACTATTTATCTCCCCCAGTTCTATCACCAGTGTCATTGAGTGCTAAACGCGCGTGTTGTGCCGGAGTCCAGCCCATACCCCTATTATTTCCGTTATCTGCAATGACTTTCAAAGCCTCAGTGAGGACCTTAATTCGATTAAAGA
>Ga0116228_10001157_pt1 | contig 21621 bp, 11 predicted proteins | sample S1TSphfallax_2_FD_89694 | JGI IMG/M metagenome (GOLD analysis project Ga0116228, IMG submission 89694) | Host-associated microbial communities from peat moss isolated from Minnesota, USA - S1T2_Fc - Sphagnum fallax MG | ecosystem: Host-associated > Plants > Peat moss > Unclassified | place...
AGCCTAAATTGGAAGGACCATTTGCAACACATCTGGATGGTTCTTCAACGTCTAAAAGAGGTGCATTTGAAGCTTAACCCTAACAAGTGTTGTTTCAAGGCCCAAAACATTACTTTCATGGGTCATGTAATGAATGTTGAAAGATTGTACCTTGACCCCAAGAAAATAGCTGATGTGGAGAGTTTTCTAGTTCCTATAATAATAACCAATGTTAGGGTTGTTCTAGGATTTACTAAGTCATACCGCAAGTTCATTTCTGGATACACAAAAATTGCAAAGCCACTATTAGGTTTGACCAAGAAGGCTTGCAAATTTGTATGGACACCCATTTACCAAGGGGCATTTGTAATTTTAAAAAGATGTTTGGTAGCATCTCCAATTTTGACTAGGCCAAATTTCTCACATCCATTTATTTTTAACATAAATTGGTCTATAAGGGGGGTGGGAGCCATCGTATCACAAAATTTGAGAAACAAGAACAAGTTATCGCCTATGTTAGCAAAGGATTGTCTCTTGTCCAAAAACGCTTCCATCCTATGGAAGGCAAATGTTATGCCCTCATATGGGGCATAATGCATTTCTAGCAATATTTCCACCAAGTTTTTTTTCTTCTAAGGATTGACCACAAGCCCCTTAAGTGGCTTGCTACTATTTTTGACGTTTATGGACGTAGGGGTAGATGGATCTCCATGCTCCAAGACTTTCAAATTAAAATTGTTCATAGTGCAAGCTCTAAACATGCAAATGTGGATGTGCTAAGTAGAAATCCAGTGGATAGGTACAAGATAAATGAGGATTTTGGCAATGAGATACAAGATTTGGAAGGGATTACTTAGGATGTTTCCAAATCAAGTTTTACAACGGAGAGTGAAACTATTATTACTTTATTCATTGTGTTGACTAGTGAGGAAGAGGACCATGGTGATGATCAATATAGAAGGGGAGGAGAGCTCATTGCTTTCAAAGCTAAAGTGCAACCACAAGTTGAAATTGGTCAACAATAGGTTGTAGAGAAAAGTTAACAAAGCGATTGGGATCTAACCTATGAGGCACATATTTTTGTGGACAAGGCTAAAAACAAGATCATACAAAATAAAATGATAATGAAGATGTGTAGACCCACCATTTGGACATTTGGGATTATCCATTGGACATGAAATTGTTCATTGGTGGTTTGTTGGTACAAAATGAGCATGATTCTATTAACATTGAGAGAGCAAAGGAAAAAATGATGCATTACTATTGGTAGGAAGACACATTATATTTTCAAAATCTAGTAGTCCCAAAGCCAAAAGGTAGATCATAGATCATAAAAAAAATGCATAACGGAATTGGCCATTTTGGAGAGGCAAGGACCTTTTTTGAGAGCAAACAACGATTTTTTTGGCATGATAGAATTGATTTTGTCAAATTTTTTGTCAAAGCTTATGAAAAATGCCAATTAGCTAAATAGAATCATAAATTAAAGTCTAATGTTGAAGGTATGAAAAACATATTAGTTTGTGATTTGTTTGATTGTGTAGCACTTGATATTGTAGGGCTTCTACCTTAGACATCTATTGGCAACAAATATGTTCTTGTTGTTGTTGACCACTATTCCAAGTGGTGTGAAGCATGTATTGTAAAAGAACATGATGTGACAACTATAGTCAAATTTCTTTAAGAAGAAATCATATGTTGATTTGGAGTGCCCAAATACATCCTCACTGACAATGGTAGTGAATGGATGAAGGAGTTTGATGCTCTATGTCAAAATTATAGAATTATTCACCAATTCACTGCACTTGCATGGCCACAATGCAATGGGATGGTAGAATGGTTAATACAAATTACCAAATGTATGGTTTGACTATGTTATCTTCAAAACACATACAAGGATGGGATACTTAGCTCCCAAGGATATTATTTGGCTTTCGATGTGGTGTGCATGCTAGTACAAGGTATTCACCTTACATGGTGTTGACAAGATGTAGTCCTAGATTTAATGCAAAAAATAGTTTGAATGGACTGTGTGATGTAGTTAATAAACAAGTGGGACCAAAGGCAATGGCTAGACATATTTTATAAAATTTTTAGCTTGTCTCATGCATTCACAAATCTTTACTTGAGAATGTTGAGCAAGTTCAAAAAAAACAATGCAAGGTTTATGCTTCTAGGAAGGGGTTATAAATGTTTGAAGGATTTGAGGGAGAGGGTACAAAGGTCAAGATGCATAAACTAGGTAAGAAGAAGAATCTTGCGAATAACTAGGAAGGGCACTATGCTTTTTCTTGTATACAAGGATGGGAAGGGTTCTTAAGAATAAGATGAAGGTGGCAAGACTTGTATCATAAAAGACATGGATGAGAATTACCGGGAAAGGGCAAGAAAAGACTTGTAGATCGACCATTTTGTTGATTAATGATGGATCTATGAGGTCATAGATTTTAAAGAAGGGAGTGGTGAAACATGTGACTTGAAAATGTGTCAATTTTTTTTTGGTGTGAACAAGGCTTAAGTAAAAATATGGATGAAAAAGTAACCTAATGGATGAAGAGTTGCGATATTTTGGACTGGCAAAAAATGCCAAAGTTAGGGACAATTGATCATCATGAAACATTGAAGGACCATTGTGCTTCATTTGTTGTTCTTTTTGTTTTAGTGTTGTTTTGTTGGTTGCAGGTGATGAACTTTGTTTTGTTTTCTTCATGGTTGTGATGATGTTTAGTGTGGATCAAGCGGGAATCTTGCATTGTTTTGGAGTTGGTGATTGATGGAGGGCAAATGTTGCAATATATGAAGGGGCTTTTTACATTGAGAAGCTAAGTTTCTACATTAAAATTTGAATTGGTTTTTCTCCATTTGTTTGTTTTGGTAGTTTTCAAGTTTGTTGATGTATGTTTGTTGTGGGTTTCTTGCAATAAGTTCTAGTGAGGAGGTTTGTGAGGGATGAATGCCCTAACTCCATGGAATTTTCAGGGTAGAGGGCCTTGTTCTTTTGTTGTGCCATAGCTTTCTTTTAGGTGTAGGCGGATCTTGTTGCATAATGTAGGGATGAGTTTAAAAAAATGATAAAAAAAAAGGGTTTAGAGATTGATTTTATTATGGCAATTGGGCTGGGTGGAAAGAAATGTTGTATTATTGGGACAAAGTGGTGATGTGTGTGAGAAGGAGTACCCATTTAGGTGGGAGCTTTGAAAGGAATTGACATGTAACCTAAAGAACCTTGGGATTGTTGGGACATACTTGCAATGGGCAATTTGGGTTGCCATTATCTCTTTGTACAAACTTCTTAAGAGTGAGCCGTGGAATTGAGAAGATTTCATCTTATGGGGTTATGAGTTGAAGTTGAGAATTGCCATAATTCAATTAATGGGCTCAAGAGAGAAGTTGGAGTGAATTGATTCTTCATGGTCCATAGTTTAGATGATATAAACACTTTTCAGTTCAATGTTGAAATGTTGTTACATTTTTCTTTGGAATTCCAGAGAAGTTGGTTCTTAAATGTGTTTTTTCTATCAATATTCGTGGATTGGGCATTGCCCTCTCTTTTGGTGATAGTGGTATCTTGTGCCTATGATCATCCATTGTTTGTAGTAAGAATAATAATTTAAAAAAAGGTAGATAAGAAAAAGAAGAAGAAAATAAATACCAAAGGTTAACCTAATCCTCTCACATGCCAATCACACATTTTTGATATTGGACCCTCGAAGACTCCAAGCCTCTAGACACACTCACTGCAGCTTAGGAAAAAATGTTTTTATGAATATGAAGAAGGGTCCAATTCAAGATTCAATTTGCTTCAAATTGGTCCCTGGGCTTTTGGTCTGTGGACCGTTGTCGAAAGTGGCCCTAAGTTAGCTGCTCACTTTGGGCATCGCCCTCAGTTTGCAGGTGTAGTGCCCTGCTGTCAGGGCACTAAACTACACAGAAATCTGGTGATTTTCTTTTAGTTTCAAATTTTGGCGGCTAGAAAACCCAAATAATGCTGATCTTTTGCCTTGCTCACCAAAAAAACTTGCTAACTGACAAAATTTTACTGAAAAGAAGACCTCAGAAAGCGGGGCTTAAAATTGAACCTGTGTTGTCCTTTAAACAGGGTTCAAACCAGTGTTGTGCTGTTCTTCTTTTGTAAGAGAACTTACTTTCGCAGTTTTGATTCTTTAAAAATATTGGAGGTTCTTGGGGTGCAGGTTTGAGACCGCTTCTTCTCATTTAAAAACTTTGCAGTTTCAATTTTAACATCTTTTTTGAAATTCAAGAACCTCCATGTCTGCCTCAAAACTGAGTCTGGTTTCATGCAGACATTATACATTCCCCTATGTTAAATATCATATAGATAAATTTTTTAATATCAAATTGAAATTGGGGTCTACATTGGTATGGCATTCATTAACTAATAAAATTAATCTTTAACTCTGAAGTTGAGCCTACTTTTAACTTTTGAAGAAAAAAACTACTTGCTTATTTAAAAGAACTTGCTCCTCTATTTAAAACTGTTTCTAAACAGTTCCAGTTTCAGGTTTGGATCTAGTAATGTCCAGTTTTTGTGCCCGTTCAACAAAAAGATGTGAGCTCAGGTCTGGGTCACACAACCGAACCCTAAACCCCCTCTTTTAACACTAGAAACCTGATATTGTTACAACACTTGTTCGAACTAGTATTGTTTTGTTCTTGATCTCAAACAAGACCTTCAATCTCGGTTTTAACTATTTTTTGTTCTTGATGAAACCTTCCCAGGTTGGTCTCGAGACAGGTTCTAACCTCTGGTTCCAATCATTTTTATAAAGAATTAAAAACTGATTCAATTAAAAACTAGGTTTGGTTTCATTTTCAATACACAAAACTAAACAATTTTTTTATTGGTTCAACTAGTGCACACATTTCAAAATAGAGATTATGTAATATTACTTATGTACAATCAATCAAATGTAATACCTTGGCCATAATGTATGGTCAAGCTTATACTTAAAAAAAATAAAGTTTTAACTTGAACTAGTTAAAAATAAGTAACACAACCAGTTCAAATTCTAAGTCAATTTTGGAAAAAAGGCAGTTGCCCAATTAATGTTCAATGACATTTCCAACCAAACTTAAAACCTCTGATCTAGAGACGCTAGAACCTAACTTACAACCCATACCCCAACCCACCTAAACCCCAGAACTTGCCAACACTAGCTCGAACCCTTCTAATTCACAGCAAAATTCTATTAATTCTTCAAGCCTGAGGGGCAGTTAATCGTTATCCAATGAATTTTGAATCCTCGGGGCACCTATCTCCACCTCAGGAAATTTTCTTTGAAAAGTAACTCTTGCTGACTCACTTTACAATGAAAGCCAGGTTGACATCCCAGGGGTGGTGGCTAGCTGGCATAGCCCATGCTGGGACCCTGGAACTCAAAGGAGATCCTAAGATCAAATCTCTTCTTGTATGTGTTGCCCCAAGTCTTGATGTGTCTTTTTGGCAAGAGTCTGGGTTCACTTTTAGTACAATTTTCGCATTTATGATTTTAGGAGCAGGTGCATATGTGTGCAATATATTTCAGTTTCATACAATTTTCTAGGCTGGTACCCTTTTTATTTTGAATATATGTTTGTTTTGTCATGATTTTTTTCTTTTGGATATTGCCTACCGCATTCATTACATTCCAAACTTGAAAAGTATTACCCCAACCATAATTTGAAAACTGGGAAGATGGCCAGTCTTCTGTGCCAATGAAGTTGTCAAATTATAAAGTGGTCATGGGAATCACATACTGAGTACAGTGGGAGACTCTGATGTGAGGACATCTCTCATGTGTCACATAGTTTCCCATAACTTGAATATGAAAATTTAGAAAAAAGCAGAAGTCTATATCTTGTGAGTTTCATTGTGCAGAAAAGTAACAGTTACCACTTGGTGTGAGAGTTATAAATTTTACTACCCACCAAATGTGCATCCAGAGCTGCAATTATTTTTGGGTGCAAATTTTGCCCACTCTGACAAAAAAATCCAGTGTGACTCATAAAAAAGATTTCTGTGGAAAAAATATGTTCTAAGTTACCAGATTTCAAGGAAAATATTTCTGAAATTATCACAACAGGTTCAAGCATATCACTTAAATTTTTTTCTACTTTCCTCTCTGACCTGTAGTCAAATTTGGCTAATTTCTGGTGATGATTGCTAGTGTATAAGTTTTTTGGTCAATTTTGTGATGTAACCAAAGTGGTAATCATCCATTGGAGCATTTAGCCAAATTTGGATACGAGATAAATATTAATTAAATAAATATCTTCTATATTTCTGGCTACTTATTTGAACCAAGTATACAAGTCTAGAAATTTTTCTTAAATTTTGGTAGAATTATGGCTATTGAAAATCTTTAATAGCACTTGATTTTAGCATTTAAAAATTTATTTTTGACTATGTATAGCTGGCAATAAAAAGGCTGCCAGTGTGGCTACATATTGTTTTAAAACCCTACTTCAGATTCGGAAGGGACAAGGGTGATGTGGGTGAAGTGATGATGCTAATGATCTTGTGGAACTCTTAATTCACCTAGCGTGTATGATGGATTCTGCACTAGACATACGAGTTGGTGTGCTAAGTGTTTTTGGATACCAAAGATAATTTGCATAGATTAAAACAATAAATGACTATAAGTGACTCAAAGGAGGAGGGGCGAAAAACAGAGCCAGAACATGTGGAAATAGCCACCAAATTCCCACAGGTCAGCCAGGACAAGTTCACAATTAACAGCTAGGAAGGCCTGTGCCTGAAGGCCTCTTTGCCTTCCTCAAGGAAAAGAAAGCGAGTGAGGGTATCTTTTTGCTTACATGGAACTGTGTGCCAAAGTAAAGAACAGAATGGGGGAAGCGGGGAGCCACTCATGTCACTGAATGGACTCTACCCATAGGAGCAGTCTGGGTTCAGAGTCCAAACCCTGCCAACCCCAAATAACAATTGCAGCTTTTTTCTGCGACTTTAAATTCTAGAGTTCAAAGTTTGTAACTTCCAACCGACACCCCTCATAAGATAGTACCAACCTTGGGGCGACTGACTGCGTCCAATATGGAGCGTCCCACACAAACATATGACCACTAGCTAGCAAACACCTGAAGTTCCAATGTTCCAGGTTTTTCAGTTTTCATGGCCATCACGGTGCTTAAAATCTTGGACTCAACATCCAGATCCAAGAGAGCAAGTGATTGCAGTGAAAACATCAATTGAATCTGACCCTCCATAAAACATGGGCATTATGCCAAACCAAACTAGAGTATGTGAACAGATCGAAGCCAAGCGCATGGAGTGAGTGTGACTTAACAGGATGTAAATACGGCCGCCACTGTGGGAAGGGGGTCAAAGGTTAGTCTGTGTAAGTATTTGTGGTTCACCCCTACTGTATAAGTTCATATCAAAATTCTATAAGCTACAGAAAAACTATGTCTGTGACTAGTTTTTTCTTGTGGAGTGAATTTTCTCCAGTTGGAAAAAATAAAAAATAAAAATCTAGTGTGACTCATTCAGAGGATTTTTGTGAAAAAAGTGCACCAAAATCACCAAAATTTGAGGGAAAAAGTCTGGATTCACCATATTTAGACCAAGTTGTTTTTTCTTTGTGATGAGATTTTACCACTTGCTGACCCAAAAGAAAAAAGGGCCCTGCTACTTCTACAAAATATATTAAGGGGAAAATCTCTCAAATTCACCATATTTCAAGGAAAAGAAGCTTGAATCCCAATATTTAGTCCTTACTTCCTTGCAAGTCGCTAGTACATAGCAGGTTTTAGAAAAACTCTACTTTTCTATCTGAACTATAGCCAAAATTGGCTACGTCAGATTCATTAGCTAATTGTGTGTTAAGTGCTCACAGCACTCCCCTTGCCCTTGCGCGTTGTGCTGTATAGCTTCCAATAGGTCGCAAAAATATAGCAGAATTCTTAAATATTTTACTTTCCTCTCTGACCTATAGCTAAATTTGGCGAAATCCTCTACATCACAAAATGGAACAATCTATCCCATTCAATTTAGTAGTCGTCGATTGAAGTATCGCTGGGCCCTAGGTGAAGATTTTAGGGTTAAGTGTGACTATTAGGGTACCTGGGAGATAATTATGACAAATTGCTGCACCATGTGCAAGATGTAAACAAATGCATGTGAAACAAGTTGCTGCTGTGTGTGGAGAGAATCTTTGTTAATTTACAAACAGATGCATTAACTGCTCTTCCATCATGCACAATGGGCTTTCCAACAATTGTACCATGCAACTCCCCATTATACACACATCAACCACTCCAGCTCAATTAGTAATGCTAATATATTTTATCAATAAATACTCCTCTCGATTTATGGTGTATCACAGTAGATCACTTTCCATAATTGTGCCAGAAAAATTCTCATTACAAGCTCGTGATATATACCTACTATACCTAGTGTGCATCATAACGTATGTACGTACGTATGACAAAATGCAAAACTCGTTCAGAAATTTATTAAATAAGTTTCATAGTTCTTTTTGCACCTGTCTCATGTACTCCTCCTATTTTTGTCTGGCGATTGCTGCTGAATCGCTGATGTAGAAAGATCACAAAAATATGCTGGATTATCAATCATCAGAAACTCCACACTAATATGATTTTTAATTATGTATATTTACATAGTGTACTAGTTCTTTTTCTTTTTCGTTTTAGACATTAATCTGTCCTATTTTTCTGAATAATCCAAACAGAACCCAAGAAGGCTTGTTATTTGTGGGGTTTGGGGTGGGATTGTACATCACCTAACCTTCTAAGAGCATCTCCAATGTATACTAGCAAATTTTCTTGGCAAAACCAAAGTTGTGAAGGATTTTGTTGGACTTATGCCAATCTTGAGCTATTGTGTGCCCCATTGCAATCACATGCCACAAAAGAAGAAAAAAAAACATTGAACTCATGTAGTAGCAAGAAAAAATCAATGAGCTTGTGGTAAAATTAAAAAACTGAGTGTGTGAGTTCATTGTAGCAAGAAAAAATCAGTGGGTTTATTGCTCCAAACTCATTTATAGTAAAAAAAAATCAACAAATTTGCTATGAAGCAAAAATTAAAAATTGAAAAAAAACATTGAAAGAGCAAGAAAGAATCAACAAGCTAGTTGATTTCTTTTTTATTTTAGGATCAACAGAGAGGAAGAAGAAGAAATTTTTAGTAAGAAAAAGAACACACACAAGAACCAATCAAGGAGACACATAGTAAGGAAAAAAAAAACAATGTAAAATACTATTGATGATGATGGCAAAGTGCCCTCTGTTACTGAAGATGGGAGCCTTGAAAGGTAGGATTGTAAAAAAATTGGTGATCATGAGGTTACGATGGGGAGCTCACTAATGAATTTCAAATCAAACTATTGTTGACATGGGATAGAGTGATGATGATGTTCAACAGATATTATCCAAACTAATCATGATTGCAAATAGACAAGAAAACCACTTTAATATTCCAAGGCCATCACTTGTAACAAATCTAAAATTAAATCAAAAGACACTAATCCATCAATGCCAATTGTGAATGGAACATAATAAATTATTTCTAAGTTTATCCAAATCAACTCCAAATAGAAACACCAACCAATTGAATGACAAAAAAAATAGCCCAATGCCTAAAACTTTATGCCTTTCAAATGGTTATGAGTTCAATGCTCTATTTGTTATACTAGAATGATATGTGGTTACCAATTCATGTCATTGGGGATCAACAAGTAATTAGTGACCCATAACTATATTAGGAATGGAAGGACTTCATGAGTAAGGGAGAAATTGTTTAACAACCTTGTTGCACCCAATGCGATGGTATCCACTTCCAAAAAAAAGGTAATATCTATCTATTATGGATGGTAGTTTGTTTGTTTCTCACATCGAGATCTCCCACCACCATATCACCACAGGTTGTGATCTTGGTATTATTGGAAAGCTTCAATGAGTAAGGGTGCATTGAACTAGTTTGGTTTAGACATAAGGTGCAAGAGTTATTTAATATTGAACAATTTTAATAAAAAAAAATTCAACAAAATCAATTGAGGGAAATTGGGGCAAGCTCTTGGTATTGTTGGAAAGCCCTTCATGAGTGGGATTTCTTGGAGGTGTGTGATTTGTAATTTTTAGACCTAAGGTGGGGGAGATATTGAATTTGGAATAATTTTGTCATTAGAAAGTAGGTTCACATTTGTTGAAAAAAAATTCACAATTGAGCTTTATCATCAAGGTCTTGTTCTCACTTAGGTTAATGGCACAAGCAATAAAGCAAACGTGGTTTGTTTGTTTGTCACATCAAATTCTCCCAAACCAAGGCACCTTTCACCATGCTCTTGGTATTATTGGAGAATTCTTGACAAGTAAGGATGCGCCAAGGTTGTTTGGTAGTGTTTAAACATATATAATGCAAGAGTTATTGAATATTGAAAACAATTGTGAACAAAAATTTGAAGAATCAAATTTAAATATTTTAGGGGAAGTTATGTGAGCTTTTGGTACTGAAGCAAAGCCCTTGATGAGTGAGATTCCTTGGAGGTGATTTTCTTATTTTTAGACCTAAGGTGGGTAAGATATTGAATTTTGAATAAATTTTGTCATTGGAAATTATATATATATATATATATATTTGAAATTGAACTATATTGTCAAGGCCATGTTCACACTTGACCAATGGTACAAGCCACACTAATATAGTTATTAAAGGAAAATATTTTGTTTGTTTAGTTTGTCACATTGAGATCTCCCTAACCATACCACCCATGTCACACTTTTGGTATTGCTGGAAAGTCTTTTAATGAGTAAGGGCACACTGAGGAAGTTGTCTACTGTCTCAGACCACAGTGCAAGAGTTATTGAATATTGAATACTTTTTTCATTGAAAACTAAAATTAAAGGAAATTAGGGCATGCTCTTGATATTGCTTGGAAGTGCTAATGAGTAAAATTTTAAAGAGGTGACTTTATAATTTTTACACCTAAGTTGTGTGAGATATTGAATTTTGAAATTTTTTTTCTTTGCAAATTCAACTCAAAAACGAAAATTGGTTGTGGAATGAGAAATTGGTTTGGTAATGAGTTCATACTTGGCTCAATAACACAGGCCACACTAGTCTATTTATTAAGGAAGGCTGTTTGTTGGTTTTGCTTTCTTGTCACATTAAGATCTTTCAAACCCAAGTGCCTCTTGTTGTGCTCTTTAGCATTGTTGAAAAGTTCTCAATCAATAAGGGTGAACCAATGTGATTTCATCATGTTTAGACCTATGTTACAAGAATTATTGAATATTGAACAATTTTTTCATTGAAAATTCAATAAAATTAAAACAAGCAAGGTTAGGACCTTTCAAAATAGAACAAAGTCAGCCCAAATCAGTGATCCTCAAGTGCCAAGATATTCTGCAAAGGTCTCTCAAAATGAAGTTGAGGAAGGTATGTTAGAGATTTCAATCACTTGGTTTGTATACAACCAAGCCGTCACAAGCAGACTTCAAATACAAAATCAGCCCCTTTTATTTGCACCAATTTGAACTTGAAGTATGTGAGGAGAGCTATTTTAGAACTCAGTAATGCAACTGTCAGATGAGTTTCATTGAGTGAAGAATGTGTGGGAGTGGGCCAGTAGTTGCAGTAGAACATGAAACTTCATAGTTGATATGGTCCACCAGAAAGTTGAATTCGTGAAACATGCATTGTCAAATGATCCCCTCCCCAAGAAATCCAATTCCTTGGATAGAATCTAACTAAACCTTGCAGACCAATGGGATAAAATTTAATCACTCTGAGTTTTACTACTGAAAATGGACGGCATGCGTACCATGTCAACCTAAGGATTGGGCTGATCTTTCTTGATTCAGGAGGAGATGGTTTCATTCCTAGTTTTGTTTGCTAGAATCTGTATCCTGGACAGATTTGAAGAAATATTGGTTTAGTTCTGTAAGCAAGCACTTCCAAATTTGTTCATTTCATGTCACAGAAAGGATCTTGCCCTCATTGGTGTGAAAAAATTCGGAGGTACCAGACAAATTGGACATTACACCCAATGAATGATGGTGGAACAAATAGGTCTTTGAAGCTGAAAGAGCCTAAATCTGTTCACAACTCCCTGATGCAAGTCCACACATCTCGGTCGTGTCAGCTGCTAGCTGGGTGGGGAGACATATACATGTTCACCAAATGGCGATATGTGGGCATCTCCCTTGGCATTTCTAGGGTTTGTTGTACTTGCATCTGCACGGGAAAAAACCGTAAAACAAACTTCACTTTTTAAAAAATGGGTGCAGAAAGTTCGCTACCAAAAAAACCCCTTGTTCTTTCATTCAGCTTGCAAATATTTACCCACGCTCTTGGAAGGCTTATTATCCCATGCCAAAAATCGTGACACACACTTTCAGGAATAGAATTTTCATGCAGCCTGTGAGAGGTTCAAGATGCACCCAGGAAGGGCCATCTTTCTTCATTTGGGGGCCAAAGTAGATGAGGTGAGGTGAGGGGGAGGGCAGGAGAGGGGAGGGAGGAGGTGTGGGGTTCTACTTTTGGATTTTGATGTTCCCAATGTGTTCCCTACAGGTTTCATTGGCATTCTTAACATGTTCCTCAGATTTCCAATGTGTTCCTCAAGATGTTCCCAATAGCATCTTTTTCATCCCATATATATATATATATATATATAATTTTATTTTAATTTTAAAAATTGGGTGTTTTTTTAAGGATATATTTTCACTGCTCCTACATGTAGGACTACAATAATTAGTCTTGAACCTTGTGCATTAAATGCTGAGTTTCAGCATTTCATACTGAGATTTAAATAAATTTCACTACTTTGCAAATACCATTGAGAGAGGGGATAAGGGGTGAAATCAAGCCCAAAGAGAGGGTGAAGACAGGGTGACTTAACGGATAACTTTATTGAACTGCTATTTCACTCAAGATAACTATGTCCCCAAAATTTTGCCCCTTATCATTAGCCCAGGTGAAAAATGGTGACCAACAACTTTGGAAAGAGGATTTTCATGCAATGAGAAGGCTCAGCATGCACTCATGGACGGTCCAGTTTTTTTCTTTTTTAGGGGGCAGGAGGAGATGGAATTTTTGTTTTTTTTCCCCTTGTTCCCATCATATTCCCAGAGTGTTCTAAAAATGCTGTCCCCAAGATGTTCCCAATAGCACATGGGTTTTACCCCATATGGTCTGCCCAAAGTTCAACTCGCATGTGTATAACTGAAAAGGAGGATTGTATGGGAATACATTTGTTTCTATTTTGCAACTGGGGTCCAAAGAGGTGCTTTCATTAGGGAGAGTTCAATGTTCCAAAACAAATAGATGATGGGCCAATGAATGTGGCTCTTTAAACAAAGGAAAAAAGTGAAAAAGTCATGAGCACACCCATAAACTAATTAATACGAATCACAATAGGAACCACAAATCATAGTGAATAATAGGTACCTTAGTTCTTAAGAAGGGGGTATTAGCCCAAATGATATCACTATGTCGTACAATGTTCAAACCACCAAATCTAGCAATCTCATTGACATGAAAAAAATCCTCAGACCTAGACATAACATTGAAAATAATGATCCTTTCCTACCATTTCTTGGTTCTCTAAAATTCTCACAAACCTACCAATCCCCACTACACATTTACCTGCTTGTTCACTCAAGACATATAAGGAAAAAAATTCAAAGCACCAAATCCAGCACTTTCATTGTCCACAACATATTTATGAACCTAAGCACGGCCAATTCAACACCCTCTGTATTTAATACACTAATATTATAACCCTTGTATGTATAGAGACAGACAGTGTTTTAAAACTTTAGATGCCCCCACCTCCCACTCCAGCCCTCCATTCGGCCCACCAATAAGAATTCAGTGTATAACTTGGCATGTCTTTGATCTGGCCGCTTGCTGACTTTTGCCTGCTGGATAAGAAACAAACTTTCAGTGGGACAAAGCAATTTGCTTAGTTCTGAGTGTTGATTTGCTTGCTACCAGTTTACCAGGTAAACTGTGCAGATGGTGTTCAACAAGTCTCAGCAGAATCTAAGTCTCCTGCACAAGAATCGAGTGACAACTAGAAAGGCTAAATTCATTCTGAGCAAATTTCACACACCACCCCATAGCTGCAAGGTGTTGGCATTAGAATCTGAGACCCTGCTGCAATGAAGGCATATCCAGAAACCCTAACACGCAACTTAAAGGCTAGCTGATGAGCTAGACCTTTGTGAGTGTGAGGGGAGGGGAGGACAAACATAAGCGGGGATTAGTTACATGGTGTTCATCTCAGTCCCATTTCCACAAAAATCAAGATGCTAAATTATAGCCAAGTCAAATATGCCTAAAAGCTCATGATAATGGTTGTAACAAACATGTGGATTGATGGAGATGGGTTTAGTACATGTTTTGGAATTAGCTTGTTAGCAGTCATGAGTACATGCCAAGACTTATAAATTCTGGGCATAGGCTGATTGATTGATTGAGGTCTGCTACAGTTAGTGCGCTTTTCTTCCAGCATAAATGAGGCTCGGTAAAAATGTAAGTTATGCCTGCTATAGTCATCTCAGCAGTAAACACGACTGAAAGTGTTTTGCAAAATAACATAGCGGGCCAAGGCATAATGGAAAATTCAAAATATCATTGAATGGTCTTGAAGAGATCTTGACGTTATGTCCAGTGTTTGGCTTTTAATAACCTGTGGTTCCACTTCTGTGAACATTTGAAAATCAAAGAACCTGCGGTTCCAGTTTTTTGAAAATTTGAGAATCAAAGAAACTGCAAGGTTTCAAGCTTTTCATATTTTAGAAGTGAAAGTTCCTTACAGGGTCGGTCATGTCTTGGCCATAAAATAAATGAATATATCTAATGGTTCTTTAGTTTTAAAACATTGCCATGTCATAGGTCCATGCCAATTATTTAGAAGTTCTTAACAACTTGAGTATGCAAACATTGCAAGAACCTGAACCTTGCCATTGCTATGTTACTGTTTTACTCAACCTTTAGAACCTACAAAAGAAAATGCTTTTATTGTGCACAACCCTAATTCAAACCAACTTCAAACCCACCACACAAAAAAACATAACAAAATGTGTTTGGTTAACATACTCCATCTCCAAAACAAAACAGAGATCAGAACATATTTTTTTGTCTCATCGTTGTATTCATGTTTTCAATAATATAAAACTTATTACCAATGAAATGTCTAAGACAATGTTGAGGGTGTGCCATATGGCACATGTACGTGCAAGCTATGTGATGTTAATTTTTGCCAATATGTGATGCCCGAAAGTAAAACCACACAAACATGGAGCCCAAAATTTTAAAAATAGTGATGAAAATTAGAAACAAAGTTTTGTTTTTATATGAATACACAAAACCCACAATCCCTCTGTACTTCCCAAAAGTTAGGGAATCTTCTTCTTGTATTGAACATCAATTTTTACAACACCCGGAGTTTTTATAGATTGATCTACACATTTCCCAAATACAATCAAATGTATATCAATATTAACAATTGAAATCTTAAGTAGCAACATACACATGAATCCCATCCCTTCAAAAGTCTTATGTAAAGCATTTGTACTAAGACATATTTGCATTATATTGCAAAAAAGTTATCAATCATAAAAGCTTGTGCACAACCCCATCATATCTTATTTTGCAAAAATACAACCACCAAAAATGAAGATCACAAACACAACTCAAACATGCATGCAAAGATCACCAAATGGGAAAGAAGAGAAAGAGAACAAAATCATACCTGAAAATCATAATGACAATCATTGATGGTGTGTGGTGACCTTTTCATTGTTGTACAATGTTAGTAATTAGAAAATCTTCAATTTTGGGCCAAGTGTAGGTAGGTAGAATTGGAGATAGTTTGGAATCAAACCCACTTAAGGTTTTGTTTTGAACAATTGAGACTTGGAAATCCAAAAATTTGAAGAACTAGGTTTGGAATTGCATGCAAGGGTCTATCAATTTTTCAAAGTTCCTACAACCAAAATTGAAGGTTCTTTTCAATTAAAAAAAATTAAAACCAAGACCAAAGCATTTTTTGAAAAGCTAGAACTAAACAACACTAGTCATGACATGAATTAGATACAATGTCATTTTTCCCATCTTCTATATGTCACCTAATTGGTGAACCCCATAGGGAGTATTGAAGGCAAGGTGAACTACAACTTGTCAAAAATGATTGGCTACTTGTAATGGTGATAACCTTGAGATAAATGAATGTGATTTTTATTTTTATTTTCATAACAACTTTTGACATTTCTTTCATATTTACATGTGACAAAAATAATACTTGATCTTATATTCTCAGTAATGAATCATGTGAAGGAATGGAAACCTAACTAACATGATATTATCCAATTGCAACATGTGGTGAACTTGCATTTTCGACTTGCATAGAAAATGAACATTGATACCAAAGATAAAAAAAAGAATTGGGGCGATTATCAAAACTTGCCCCAAAAACCAAAATCAATGGTTCTCATGAAAAAGTGAGAACCACCCAACATTGTTTTTACTTTCAATTTTTAGTTTACATTCAAAGACATTACAAAAATACAAACTCCCACAACTAGAAGTGTAAGTTGCTTAAGGTCTTAGGTATGTTTCATTTTGACTTTCACAAATTTTCCATTTTGTTTCAAGATGTAATTCACTTCCTTTTGTTCATGATGTGCCTAGTTTTATTGTTGACCCATTTCCTTTGTTTTGCACTAATGTTGTATCTACCCAATGTGAAGACCTTGCAACACATATCACATATAAACACTACCAATTTGACACCCCAAGTATAAAACTTGGTTGTGGACATGTTTAGTAATCTCACATTTTGTTGTATTGCTCCAATGTTTCTTGGGGTTACATTTCACAATATGAAAAATTGCAACAAAGGTTTAAAGTATTCATGTTTGATCATTGGCTTACTAAATCCAATAGTTTGAATTTTTTTGTAGATGTATTCACAATGTTTTTGGGTGTAAGCACAATGAAGTAAACAAAGAAATTGCTTTGTCAAGTTTGGATGCAAGTACAAATGTAAAGTAGAAACAAATTTCCATATATATAATTTTGATACATTGAATTTTTTTAGTTGAATGATCAAAGGCCAAATAATTTTTCACTATTATGCATTAATTTTCAAATTTCAACTAATTTTAATAAGTTCTCTACCTATTTGTTTGAAATGCAAGTAGATTTAAAGTTTCTTTTTTGCAACATGGACTTTGTAATGTAAATGTTAAATATGTTTTAGTAAATATAAAGTGTCATCATGATTGGTTAACCCATTGTTAAAATGACCCACTACCAACTCCTTCTTACTTTGTTTAAGAACAATGGGTTAACCAATCATGATGACATGACAAAATTGGATTAGCTATTCAAGGAGATCATTTTTATGATAATGATTTACAAGTCCACATAAAAATCTTATGACCTAAGAAGATCTTACACTATATTATTATGAAAATATATATTGAAAAATATTTCATAGACATTTCATTATTAATTTGACTTAACATTTAAAACCATGTAAAATTAATTTGTTGTTTTGTCATACATTTTATGGCTCATTTTAGCATATTGGACCCAACCAAGTAAAATAAAATTTATGGTGCTTTCAAAAATACAATGATATGTACAATGTAACCTACTATAAATATATAGGTCCATTCACAATTGGGGTACCAAAAAGGAATGTTTAATGCTTAAAGGACATCAAAGGACAACTTTGAATTTTTCTTTTATTTGCATCATTATAATCATTGTGGATTGTTGTATGCCAATACAAACAATTGTCATGTTAAAATTTTAAAATATTAAAAATAATTTGGATATTAAATTAACTATATTAGGTGTCCAAATTACATTTATTTATAAAATGAATGTATATTCACTAATAGAAAAAGTGTTGTTTGCAATTGTCATTTGTAACTAAATTTTAGTCATAAGCAACACAACAACTAAAAATTAGCATAGTAACAAACGACCATGAGTTGCAAATGATGAATGAAGTATTTTTTTGTAGAATACAAGTATGGAAATTTTGTATGTATCAAAGGATGAATTCTTGTAACTACACTTGCAACTACACTTGCGACTATAATGCACACCAATATGTTCACATGTGGTAGTTTAAAAAGTGACATGTGGCATCATTTGGATTTTTCAAAATATTTTTCCAAATAATTTTTTTTTTTCAACCATTTGATTAAAACAACTAAATTCTACCATGTCACAATTTAAAATTTCCCTATAGTCATTTAGGGTTAGTTTAGGATTGAACCACTTATGATAGGCCACGTGGCACCTAGCTAGGCCTAGGTTAGGGGCCTAGGTTAGGCCAGCTCTAGCCTAGTTAGGTGCCTAAAGTACTTAGCATAGTTTTGGGTTAGGCCATTTACAATAGGCCATGTGGCACCTAGTTTAAGCCTAGGCCACCTAACCATAAGTCCAACCTAGGTAAGTAGGTCTAGGTTTAAAACTTTTACAACAAAATCCCATTTTAGTTTAAATTTAGCCTTTTGGGTGGAGCCTATGTGATTAGCTCCTCCCATATGGCAATTGAAAAAATTGAATGTGTTTATTCCACCAAACCAACCTAGTTATATAATTTGTAAACTTGAAAGGGAAAACAAATAATATGGGATAATATTTTAATTGCAACCTGGTCACATAATTGTAGCCTAGTTGCAACTATTACTTAGCACATGTTATTACATGGCCTACCTACTAAATAACATAAATTCCTACTAGATACTTATTTAGATAATATTTATTTTAAATACATATTTAAATAGCATATATATAATTATTTATTTTAAATACCTATTTAAATAGTCTCTAAATAATTATTTATAATTAAATAACCTACTATGTAATTAGTGGGTATGTAGGTATATATGTATGTAAGTCCTTGGTAAATAGTATATAGTAAGTAAGTAGGTAGGTATGTACGTAATAGGTAGGTAGGTAGGTAGGTACCTACTAATCAAATAGCTAGGTACGTATATCCAGATAGGTATGTATATATTATTAAATAGTCTATATTTGTAGCTACTAAGTAGCATACGTACCTTATGCAACTATAATGTGACTATTTTTGTTGAATGTACAACTAAACATATATATGATGTTGTATAAAATACAAAGACATCATGAAAAATCAACCTATTGGAATGATGAAATAGGTCATAGTTACAACTAGTTGAAAGGAAGACCAAAATCCATCCAAATTTGAAAAATAGTTGCATAAGCATACATAATTGCATAGGGAATGGTTGCAAATGACCGGATTTTTACTAGTGAATGCAATTGATGTCAATTTTCTTTAGTGGATAAATAATGCTTACATGTATGTTTGGCCATGTTCATTAGATGCATTTAATTCTATTTTAAATCATATGAAAATTTTGAAAACAACATAGTTCAATCTTTGGGGTTATAAGCAAATTTTTTTTTTTTGACCATTTGGTTGATTGTTTGTATTCATTAGCTTTAACATTTGTAACTCAAAATGTGGATCATGTGTGTAAAAAATAATCATGTCATAAAACATATCAAATTGTCCACATAAGCTTATTCAAACTTTTTTTGCATTTATAGGTTTGAATTAAAGTTTATATGCACACAAATGTACATATGTGAAACATCATCACCACCACATGAATTATCTTAACTTCAATTATTCAAAATTCTTCACTTAAATTTGTCTCATGTCAATGTTATTTGTAAAAATTAGTTCTTAAAAATCATAATATCTTTTTTCTTTTTTTGACCTCCAACCATAAATGAGCCCATGATTCATTGATTATTTTGTGCTAAAGGCCCCTTGAACACAAATTTATTATCCATATTTGGCCTATTCCTTGTTATGTAATTTGTAAATTCATTTTACTCCTAGTTTTTTGGTTTACAAAATTCCTATAAGTTTAATAAAAGGCATGTTCAAAATGTTCTATCATATTTCAACCTATTTTGATGTTACTTTATTGTTTTCATATGCGTAATATAGGATTAAAATGGAAATTCCTATTTTTTGGTCTAGTTTTTAGCCATGACTCTACCTTTTTAATATATATTTTGTTCAACCCAATTGAGTTAAGTTGTTCAAAATCAAAGAAAATGGTTCATTGACATACAAATTAACATTTCATGGGTGTGAACACATTTTGGATCCATAACCTTAATATTTTATTCATTTATGATTTTTTGAACATGGTTTTAAAATTTTAAGTGATTTCATTTTTACATGTATAAGTAGGATAAAATATTTTTAGCCACAAATTTTTCTTGTGTTTTGTTTTGATGCACAATGCTTTACATTTCATTGTAACAAGGTTTTAACCACAATAGAAAATAAATTCAACTGAAATGACATTGACCATACATCTTCAAACTTCAAAATTATAATCATTAAAAAACATTAAATGTCCATTTTGACCATATGTTTGTGACTAATGTGTGACTAGTCTCCAAAGCAATTCAATATGTCACTTATACCGTCCTTTGTGGCACCTTAGTTGCAAGTGTTCATAATTACATACATGACTAAACTTTCATAAATTTGAATTTTAGTCATATGTGTGATTACCACAAGTTTAGATGAAGATATTGATGAAAAATGAACATATCTCATTTACTATGGGTGGCATCCGTTGATGGCTGATAACTAAATTGCTATTGCAATTATATTTGCAACTATACATAAGTGATTGAATTAAAAAAAATTGCTATTGAAATTCAAATTTTAGAAATTAATTTATTGGCTAATATGTTGCCATAAAAGGCTATTATAATGTAGTAGGTAAATTAGGCTAGGTAAGCATAATTGGTTAAGTTAAGCTAAATAGGCCTATGTACATTAGTAGCTTAGCTTAGTTTACATATTTAGTTAGTTGGCTTAAGTTAGTTATAGGTAATAGTAGGCTAGTTTATTACGCCTAACTAATAGGATAGGCTATGAAAGTTAGACCTAGTGAGGCTAAGTAGTGGGTAGTAAGTAGGATAGGTAGTAGGTAGCTTAAATTGTAGATATTTTATTGTGTGGACATGTGATAATGTTTTTTAATTAATTAGCTAAGATAGGTGATTAATTTATTAAATGTAGGTTACATAACTAATTTATTAGGTAGTTAGCTAAGTAATAAATAGTAAGTATGTAGCCTAGGTAATATGTAGTAAGTAGGATAGGTAGTAGGTAGTAAATAGCTAGGAAAAATGGTAAATATTTTATTGTGTGGAAATGATAATGTTTTTGTATGGGACAAAAGATATGATAGTGTTGTAATGTTTCCTTTTCATCAAAATTTATCCCATATCTTTTGTTTACAACTTCAAACTTGTAAAATATATAATTAGGTGAAAGAATGGATTAGATTCATGGTATGCACTTTAAACATTTTAAATGAATGTGCCATTTGGGATGAGCCAATAAAAAGGCTTGTCACCAACAAAAGAAATAAAATCCTACCTATCTACTTAACCTAAGTTAAGTAGCCTATTATAACCTTACTTAACCTAAAATATACTACTAATTATAACCTTGCCTAACTTGGGAAAAATTATAAATTATTTATTATAATATTTAACTAATGTAATTATAATATGTTATTCTTGAAAAAATAGTAAATTGCCATGTGTTTTAT
>Ga0116228_10001160_pt1 | contig 21566 bp, 4 predicted proteins | sample S1TSphfallax_2_FD_89694 | JGI IMG/M metagenome (GOLD analysis project Ga0116228, IMG submission 89694) | Host-associated microbial communities from peat moss isolated from Minnesota, USA - S1T2_Fc - Sphagnum fallax MG | ecosystem: Host-associated > Plants > Peat moss > Unclassified | place: USA...
ATTAAAACACGTGGCAACACATCATTTGCCCTTAATTGTTACCAAAATAGTTGCATCTTAGTCGCATGTGACAATATGTATACAATGTAGTCAAAGGATGAAATGTATTTGTTGATTTTTTTTCCATACAATACCTTTTGTCATTTGCGACTAATTTATCACATGCGACTTGTCTTAGGCGACTACAGGGATTTTAGTTGCAAAATGTCTCTTGCGACTAAAATTTAGTTACAAACACTAGTCGAAAATACACAATTTTCTTCTAGTGTTTCTTGTGATGCCATATGTGAAGTTTTGATTTGAAAAATAATAATTAATAGTTGCATGTAATGCATTGTGGCCATGTGCCAATGTGTTGCCCATCTATTCGACATTTTATCACTTGAAGTTGCAAAGATCCATTCCTAGTGGCATAACGCAAATTTTTATTACAATTTGGTGTTGTTTTATTTGTTGTACCACTGCATGTTGGGGTTTTTGAAACTTTTCATGTGACACCATGTGACAAGTTTGAGTGGAATGAACAATTATTAATTATCACAACTTTTGTCTAATAGTTTAAAGTAATGCATTGTGGCGTGCCCATGTCATTATGAGAAATTGTGTCTGTAAAAACTAAACTAGCATGCAACTAGATCATCACGGAAACTATTTTGCAACTAAGGTACAACTACAATATGGAAATACGATGAATTAATAATTAAAATGTCACGTCAAAATATTTCATAGTTATAATTTAATTGCACATTAGTTGCAACTTGGACTATATATGAGTATGTACGCAACATATATACGGTGTTGGTCAACATAGTTTGACCATGATCACAAGTTGTAATGAAGTGGTTAATCTCAATTATGTTGCAACTTGTGTAGCTTTAGCATTGAGTGAACAACTACTTTGCAACTGGCGTACAACGTTGATGCATACTATCATGCCACATGTACGGTTAGGTAAAGTCCATAACATATGGAACTTGTAACTTGTTTGCAACTAGGAGTCTATTAAATTGGTTAGTTTTACAACTAAGTTATAACTAAATGTGTCATTGTGGTTTCATTACATAACTATTACTTGTCCACTATTTTGGAACTACAGTGTTCAATTCATCTAGAATTTGTTATCAATTATGTGGCAATTCATATTATTAAAAGATTTATAGATTGTGCAATTCATTGAAAGTGTAAATACAAGTGTTCAATCGGATTGGAATGGTGCATTAAAATGTTTATGAATATGTACATATAGATATAATTGCTTATACATTTCAAACTTTTACAAACTAGATTATTAAATGTTTCATTGAACTATTCATATGAATTCATTAATCAAATTTGATTAATTATTATATAATTAAATAATATATTAATAAAATATATCTAATAACTAATTATTTAAACTCGGCAATTCATTGTATAAATTTAATTAATTAATTCAAATAATTTTAAATAACAAATTTTGTTAGTGTAGATGAATGAATATTGAATTTTATTTGAAATCGGATCATCAGTTATCAACATAATTAATTGTCATATATTTAATTCAAATAATTATGTCAAATGATTAATTATAAATTTCAAACTAATTACAAAATTAAAATCAAACAAAAAGCATGTGGGGAATATATATATATATATATTTACAATTCAATTGCAACTAGGGTGTCACTAAAAGATATAACCCATATGTTTTATTTTCAATATCACAAACTATTTAAAGGAGGTGTCTCCTCTCGCATTCTCACGTTAAAATACATGTGCCATGTTGGGATGAGCTCATAAAAGCTTAACCCTAAAGACAAAACACATAACAAATTTAAAAACTTATGTGGCTACAATTTAATTCACTTATTCTTCTAGTATTTTACCTTCCTATCTACCTACTTGCCTATTTAAATAAATAGGTCCTACTTTTCTACCTACTTAAATAATAAACAAGTGGTTATAAAAGTAGGTAGGTAAGTAAATAGGTTGGAACTATATCAACTTACCTACCTATGGCTATGTACCAACCTACCTAGGTACATATATATATATATTTGTTTCCAATTTTCAATTAATATGCCACATGGCAACTTTTGTTTGTGCCACGTGTCATAATCCAAGACCATCTAAAACAAATAATCATAATGGACGATGGATATCAATATTTCAAAAATGAAGAAAATCCTCATAATGCCATGTGTTAAATTTTGATGGATGGATAAAAAATGACGTCAACATGACATTATGATTATAATCATAGGGGAATTGCATAGTAGTTGAAAAGGAATTGTTGTGACAAAGTTGTAATTGAGTTGTAATGAATTGCATTGTATATATGGTGAATTGCAACTCTTGCAACTAAAAAATTGAGTTGTAAATCCAATTGCAAAACACCCCTTTTTCTCATAATTATGTTGGACATTTTTTCATTGGAAGTTGCAAAGATTCACCATATTGCGGATTATTTGTTATTGACAGTTGGCATTGTTTTATTTGTGTCACTGCTGCACATCGAGGTTTTATAACCTTTATAGTGACACCATGTGACAAGTTTGAGTTGAACGAATAATGATTGATTATCACAACCTTTATCTAATACTTACAAGTAATGCATTGTGGCGTGCCCATGTGTTGCCCATCTATTGGATATTTTTTCACTTGAAGTTGTAAAGATTCATTCTTAATGACATATTGTAAATTGTTTGTTATTGACACTTGGTGTTATTTTATTTATGGTTCCACCTCATGTTGGGGTTTTATAACCTTTCTTGTGATGCCATGTGTAGGTTTGAATTGGATGAACAATGATTGATGGTCCTAACCTTCATCTAATAATTCCAAGCAATGCATTATGATGCACCCACGTGTCGCTTGTCTATTGGACATTTTTTCATTTGAAATTTGAAATATTCACTTTTAATGCCATAATGTAGATTGTTTGTTATTGCCAATTGGCATTGTTTTATTTGTGGCACCATTGCAAGTAAAGGTTTTGTAAACTCTCTTAAGATGTGTGTTAGGTTTGGATTGGATGAACAATGATTGATAGTTGCACCCTTCATTTAATAGTTGCAAGTAATGTGTTGTGGCATGCCCATGTGTCACTTATTGACTAGACATTTTTTCATTTTTTCATTTTCCCACTTGTCTTTATTATATTTGATGACTAGTAATTGATAATTGCAATGTTCAAAGTCCTTTTAATATTCAATTTAAAATGCAATCATTGAACATTAGTCACGTAGTGTGAACTCATGGTTGTTTCTACTTGTATTTACCATACATGTCATAACATCATGCATCAACATTGAACTATTACATTTCCTTGTGAAACAATGTATCACTTTAACATTGGCCAATTTTAATAAGCTTTGTACAACCCATCTTTAGTTTCATGACTTCAAATCTATATTTGTAACTTGGTTTTAATGTGTTTCCAAGTTGCTAAACCTAAGATGCAAACCACAAATTTGTAATGACTTCAAGAATTATAACATTCATAACTCTAAATTAAGTTGCATTGTGTTATCCCACACCCATGTAATTATTTATGTTTGAAATTTGAAATTTCGTCAACACTAAAAATGTTTGCACTCATAATTAATGTAATTCAAACTACTAATTGTTATTATAATTGTCATTATTACCTTGATCATCATAACAAACTATATGTTACTCTATCCAAAAATATCAATAAGATGTCATATTGATTACAATTGCATAATCATTAGGACTCGTTTGGCATTTTGGTGTCATTCACCAATACCAACTTATTTATGTTATTATGTAGTCATAGACTTTTGTTTTTTTGCACCTGGTTGAAAAAGCCATGTGTTACAATGATGGTTACCACCTTCTATAATATATTATGCACAAACATAAACATTAAACCAAACCTCAAGTTGAAATTATGATTGTGAAAAGGTGATCTAGTGGATGTAATTTGTGTGTGAAAAACTAACATTGAGTCAAACCAATTTAAATAGTCCAAATTTCAAGCATCCCACAAATCTCACAACAATATTTCTAAATATGATGCCCATGGGTTCACGATCACAAAATCTTTCAACCAATATATTCCCCACCATTTGTGCCATGCCATAATAACATGTGACATTCATAATGCATGTTGTTTAAAGCCACTTCCACTAATTCCACATTGGATTCCAAATAGCATAATGGAAACAAAAAATTATGGAGTCAACATATGGATTGTTGACAAATATGTCTAGTGACCTTGCACATAAAGCCAAACAATAGAACATGTTTTTTTAACTTCATAAAGGTGAAGTTAATAAATAGTTTTGCCATGGGAGGTTCCAAGCCAAAACATTATTCTAAATGTCTTCAATTGTGAATTCACCTTTGTTTCATTTGACCCAACTATTACAATTGGGATAACTTGCCCATTTATACTTGCATCCTTATCCATTTGGCTTGTGGTTGATTTTCCTCCATCCCTTATATTTGCTCATAATGAGTTTCCCCAACACCTTTGTCGGACACAACAAATATAAAAGAGGATGATGCTAGAATCACCATGAAAAGTAAATTCAAGATTCAAGGTAGGGATAATTTATAAATACATCTTTGTATTATGCAAGATTAACATACATGCACAACATCTTCCTACACGCCTCTTGTAACCAAGTTGAGATGTATGTACCTTTTTAAAGAATTAAAAATTGAACTTACTTGCAAATATCTCCACGTTAGGCATGATTTTGGCACATTGATTAATTTACCTCCTAAAATTTAAAGAGAATTTGGTTCACTTGATATATCGAGGAATGTGTGTTGGTTGTAGCCAAAGTTGGTCTCTTTAAATGTCTTGGGTCCCTACACCTTGCCAAATATATAGTAAGTGGGTAGATGCAAGTTATCGTGGCTCAATATTAAAAGAAATTACACTCCTTACAAGTCTAGACAAGATTCTTTAAAATAATTCAAATGAACATGGTTATTACTTTTCAAATGATATTATTTTAATCTTTGAATAATACATGTTCAATCAACTACAAACTTTCCCAAATCTATATGAAAACTTGTATGTAATGTAGTTGATGTCATTTTTTAATTTGGAGGTCCTAAAATGGTAACTCACAAAGTTTAAATATTGCCCTATTTAAAACTTTCAAGAACATATGATTTTGTGACCAAAAATAAATAAATTACAATTCATATGGACTCATGAAAATGTGATCAAATTTTAACCATTCAAAAGCCCCTAATTATTAAACGATTAAGGTTTTCAAAAAAAACATTCTTTATATGAATTTATCATCTTGTATTACATTATATATTGAAACCCAATAATAAAATTGGATTGTGAATCAATATGATTTTTAAAATTTTTGTGACATTCTAATCAAATGACCAATTTATTCACTATTACGAAATGCGTCCTAGTTCACTTTGGGTTTCACTAGATTTTGAATGAATTTGGACATTTTTACGTAGTGAAATTGTTTAACCCCCTAATGAACGAGGACCAGTTGCTATAGACAATGACTTGTTTCAGTAGTACTTAGTGAAACATAATTATTCTCAAGTGAAATACAAATTTACCAAACCATTCACTTGCTAGTTAATTAACTAAACAACATGGAAATCAATTAAATTTTAATTATTTAATATATAATATTATTGATAATTTCATGATTTCAAAAGCTTATTATTTATTGACACGTGTCACTACCCATGTTAGGTCAAAAACCTAGCCTAAGTAGGCAGGTAGGTAGGCCATGTAATCAACTTAGGCACCTATTCTAATAATTTGATAGGAGATTATTCAGTCAACATACCATTGTTAACCACACACAACACCACCCATGAAGTTTGATTCCTTAACCTTTGGATTGGAGGCAAACACCTTTATCATCAAACCACCCCACTTGTTGTGATAATATGTTACATTACATTTTATTTATTAAATACTTCATTTTAAACATTACAAAAACATAAACTTTGAAAATTCATATCTTATTGAAATTTTATTCAAATAAATTGATTCGAGTTTACTTTTTTTAAAATTCAATAATGCACATATTTACATTTATTTCTTTTTGAAAGTTTAAAATCATTTGAACAAAAAAAAAATTGAATATCATTATTCAATAGCATTTTAATGATTATTCATTTTAATTTTTTACAAAATAAATGGACAATTTTATTGTTAATATAATAATACAACCTATGTTAAGCTACTTTTAATTATTATATGACTTTTTCATAAATTTAAATTATTTCACCCTAAATTATTTACGGCTATTTATGGCTATTTTTAATTATTTTTGGTTGTTTTTGGTTATTTATTCCTAGGCTACTTTTGGTTATTCTAAAAAAAATTAGCTATTTTAATTTATTTCACCTTAAGTTATTTTTGTCTGTTATAAATTATTTCACCCTAAACCCCCACCCCTCCAACCCCAAAGTTTGTCTTTTGATATTTGTTGGAAATATACAACTTGGCACCTTGCTAATAAAAAGAATAAGAATATATTAGACCTTAAGCACATCAATGTCATGTCATGATTAATCCCCCAAATCACACGAATAATTTTCAACTCCCCATTTTCAATGAAGGACTTCCATACAAACCATAATCAATATAATTGGTTTGGTCATAATATCTTACGATTTGTCCCCATTGAATTCATGAATATTAACGTTTTATTTACAAAAAGATGAATATTGTAATTCTTTGATTAATTACATGTATGAGGAAGCACATATTGCATATACCAAGATTGTGAATTTGTTGACCTTAATGTCTTGAACAAATAATAAATGCATATTGTGCCTTCGTGGTCCTACAAAGTTAACTACCAAGGTTTAATGTGTGAGTGACGTCACAACAATATATACGATGTTTGTGATTCTTGATCATGCATGGCTATAACATAAATCACATGAGGTCTACAATGTCCTCCATATGCATGACATAGAAGTGAAGCCCCCTACATCTTTGTTGCAACAAATGAAAATTCTTTCCTCTATGAGTTTGATCTCCTTTTGAACACATGTATCATTATGCAACTAACACATGATATGTAAACCTTATCTTCCTTACATGTGTTTTTAAGATATATGCAATGTTTTTTAAGTTAAGGCTAAATCCCTTGAAACCTTACTAGAGGCCCATACAAACAATTCCTCATACATCTCTTAATTAACATTTGGAATTATTTTTTGTTACATGTTCCATAAGAAATTGTTCATAGGATAATTCTTCATCTATGCCTAAGTGGCCAACCCATGATGCATTAGATTTACCTCCATCCCATGAACTTTTTTTATGATCCAACCATCCCTTTGACCTACACCACATCACCATATATGATAAAGTTGTACATGTATGCAAAAGATACATTAGGGTTCAAGCCTTTGTATGTTTTTTATATTGTTCTCAAAGTTAGGGCTAATAGATGCTAACACATTATACGAAAAAGTTGTACATACACCATGAAAAATATAGTTCATGCCACCTACTACCTTATAATAATTTAACAAAATTTTATACTTTGAGATTTGAATCTCATGTTTAAAATTAGTTTAGTTTGTTTACTACATAATAATAATTGAATAAATTTGAAATCTCTAATTTTAGAATTTATTTTTATGTCTAATGATAAATATTTAATCTTGAAATTTTAATCTTATGTTCAAAATGGAGGTTGAAAGATTTGAAAGGCCATAATGTTACTCACAAAATTATGTTGGTGTGCTTCCCAAAGTGGACCTTGTTTTCCTACCAATGAGCCATGTCAATTGAAATTTGGCACACCGGCAGTCAAACATAGATGTGATTTTGAAAGGACTACCTAAAGAAACATAGATTATTCAACTTGTTTATGTAGGTCAAAAAGCCATCATGTTGCTCAAAGCATATGGGATAAATAATGAAGAGCAACACCTCATTATTTGTTGTGCCTTTATATTTGGGCTTGGCATATGTTGGGATTTGGCTCTTCAACGCCACTATTGAATATAATGTTTTTCCCATTGCCCAACTTTGTTATATTTCATTGGCTAAGTTTAAGCAATGTAAAAACCATGCATAAAACCCAATGAAAAGACAAGAAAATTTTATTGCTTTTGTGGTTTTTTCTTAGACATATTATTCGCGTGACATTTGTATGAATTTTTTTGTTACAACAATGAAAGTATTCAATTGTCAAAAAAATAAAAATAAAATGCAAATGGACATGTACAATTTGAATATTAAAACCAAAAGCCATGAAAGCATGCAAGTTTAAATTCTTCAAATTGAATCAAATTGAAGTTTCTTGCAAATGATAAAAGTATAAAGGCCCACAAATGGGCTATAAGATTGTTTATTGGTCCAAACTAAAAAAGTTCAATTACACAGTTTATTCAAGCCATTGGATTACAACCCTTAAACACTCCCAAATTTTGACATTAATTGAGGTTGATTTGTCTCTCCAACCAAGTTCAATCCACCATCATAAGCAATGCCTAAATCAACAAACAAATTATCAAGTGTATCAATAAGGGCCTCACAATTTTCTAACACATCCATGGCCAAAATTCTCTATTTGTCAACTAAATAAGACAATTAGAAAACTTGCAAATGGGTCCATTCATGGTTGGGGTACCAAAAAAGGAAAAAAATACTTAAGGATTTCTTAGCACTACTTTTCACAAAATAACATTTACATGAAACAAACTTACGTGAGAAAACTTGAATAGTCGAATATAAGATAATTCATGTGTTAATGGTGATTTCTCACAATCATATATAATTGTGTATGAATATTTTGATTTAATGCTAAAAATGCAAAAAATCCCATAAAATCTCGAATTGAATTTCAATGGACAACCAAACATGTTTTTTGGCATGTTTATTTCCTTCACATGTGACGTGCATTTAAAGCTAAACATTTTGAACCCATTGAACATTATTTTTTATCGAATGGTTTTTTTAAATGAGTCATTTGCCTTGCAACCCTTTATTTCAAAATTTCAAAACTTTGAAATTTTTAAATGATTTGATTTTTCTTCAAGTTCATCCAATGAACACATACTTTCATAGAAGGGGGCATGTTTTTGTTGTACAAAAAATTTGAAATCAATTGTATGATTTTAGCCTTCCTTTTGATTACTTTTTTTTTAAAATGTATTTTAAACATTTGATTCCTTTAGTTTGTAGGACTGAAAATGACATTAACATAATATCCAAATTATTTTAAAATATTTTCATTAATTTAAGAAGACATTATTTTATCTATTGGCATACAACAACCCACTACAATTATAATAATGTAAGATTTTTAAAATCCAAAGTTGTCCTTTGCAATCCTTTTTCAGTTAAACATTCCTTTTTAGTACCCCAACCATGAATGCACCCAAATGGCCATTCAAGCATAAGATGGAAGACAAAGTAATGCAAACACTTGGTTTTTAGGCCAATGAGATGAGCAAACCGACAAAAATTGATGGGTACTAAAACTTTAAGCAATATTTCCAACTATAAAAGTTAACATGGGCAATCCATTCAAGATGAGGTGGTGATTCATTACCCCTATAACCAACATCACTAAAATAGTAGGTTTTGTGCCCTCCCATTGCTACATTTTGAAACATGAACAACATGAACACAAAAGTCAAAAATCCAAAAATCCCAACCAAAACTCTTAAAGCAAAGAAAGAATGAAAGAAAATATACCAAGGACATTGTCAGAATAAATCAATCAAGATTTCCAACACATGAGATGTAGAGATAATGCATTGGGTAACATATATTGGTGGACACATACCGTAAGACACTTGCCAAAAAGGTTCATTGGCTAAAGGTATACTTGTTTTCCTTATGTAGTTCCTTTGTAGATGGTAGGTACATCATATTGAATTCCCAGTTTTATGATTTGGATCGTATAGTGAATAATGACAATTAACAAAAAATGACAATCACACAAACATGTAATAATTTCAAGGATTTTATTCCTACCAATGGAATGTCTTAAAACAAGATCAAAAAACAAGCTTGAACATAATGTTGAAGCTTTAATCTTACATTGGTTGGTTAAGCAATCTAGATTCCCATGTAATGAAAATCACAAAAGGATCATTGGTAGAGTCTTAAACATTACACGTGTGTGACTAGATAACATCAATAATAACAACACAAATGTTTTTTTTTTAAAACCACTTGCCCTTCCACCATTCATGTGAAGTAAATGTGACAAGGTTAGTGTTGAATACCTTTAGTACCTTTTGTAGTGTTGTAGATATTGACTTTGGGAGTCATGAGTTTCAATTGGTGCTTCTTGTTATGAGTAACAATTTGAGAATCACAAATCTCAACTAGTGTTTCTTGCTAAGAATAACAAATGTCCTCTTAATGTGTGTAATAGTTATATTTGCAAATTTTTTTGTTGCCGAAGAAGATGGGAAAACAAAAAAACCTCTTCATGATAAGCTATAATAATGAGTTTTACAAAACCTATGAGCATGAAATCAAATCCTTAATTACAAGCAACATTTTGCAAGTTCATTTAGCCTTTGCCAAACACTTATTGATGCATTTTAGCATGGTTTTATAGTATGAAAAACTTTATTGCAAATCAATTGTTAAATGTAAACATCACAATATTATGGTATAGAAAGCCATGTTCTGTTAGTTGTAAAGTTTGGTTTTGATTTCTAAACAATAATCTGAAGGATGTAATGAAAGACAATTAATGGATCATTTTGATTGGCCATGCTAATCAAAGTGTCTTGTTCTAGATAATGAAATCTCATATGGAATGAGGTTTACCTTATAATCTAAAATTTTTTAATTCAGGTTGCCTTTTGCTACGTAATATAAGCCTTTTACTCAACTTTGGTAACACCACACTTAGTATGAACCATGTGTCTATGTCACAATCAAGCCTAATGCAAATGGACACACCTTTACGACATGTTTGGGAATAATTATGCTCTTTTTAAACAATCATAGTTGCACAATCACACTTGCTTGAACAATAACATATCACAAACATACTATGTAAACAATAATATGCATTATCATATGTTAGCTAAATCCTAATTTATATAAAAATTACTCTATGAATTTAAAAACCAGGATTATCCTCCTATTCTAAAATTTTCATTTCAAATGACAATTCAATTAAAAAGTAAGTTTGATGTTAATATATTTCAAAGTATATTTATTTTTTCAACATTCATGAATTAATAAAATCCAATGTTGATATGATTTAGTAGGAACCTCAAAATAATTGAACCATAAACCTCCATCATAGTTAACCTACAAAATATGGCATTCCATGTCCTACACAAAAACCTTATGGCATGCCTTGTCCATATGGCATATTAATAATGTAGCAACAAATTATCATCACAACTAAACGCATATCAATAATGCACAACTACATTTGAAGGTATATATAAGAATGCAATATTGGAGAACATTATTATTCAAATTTCAAATATATGGAATCAAACAAAACATTCAAAACAAGTAGGTGCATTTGAAATGTTACATGAATCCATCAAATTACTATAATTACATAATAATTTATGATATTACATCAATGAAATCTAAGGGTTGTTTCACTTTAGTTAGCCAAGATTAACCAACATAAACATTAGACATCTCTAGATATTCAAATATTGTCCTTAAAACCTCCCACTAGCCATGATTTAAACCCTGGGCCAAGTTTGTTTTTAACAATTTACTAAAGTTTTCAAGTTAATTCAACTGAACTTTCAAGTCGTACACTTGAGAAAAAACCATTGAAAATCATATCCTAAACCCATTCTAAAAAATCTTAAAATAAATATAATACATGCATCACCTCAATTCTCATCAAGGAAGCCCAAGTTCCAAAATCTAAAGGGCCTACTCGGGCGTTTGTGTTTTGATCTGTGGTGATTACATTCCACCAAATTCATTGCGTGAACCTGAACATTTGCATAATGAAAAATGGCATCATAAAATGCCTTGCAACAAAGGTGATCATGACTAGGGAGGGTTTATTTATCATGTTTTCATTCACACTCTCCAAAAAATGTATGGGGGCATATTACTTACAATTGGCACATATTCCAATCTTGGATTTGCTTCATGAGGAAGTGCACGTATTGGTGTAAGATATTAATCCCATAATTAATGAGGTGGTATGTTCACCTACAAAGCCTTAGAAACCCATTGTCCAAGCATGAAAATGATGCATTGAAAACACTAATAAAAATGAATGTGGATAACCATTATGAGAAATTGTGTATGTCGAAAGCACATTACCTTTCAACTAAAACTCAAAAAATAACTCATATACAACTATTATGCAACTATTCCTTGGGTATTACAACTATTGTGCAACTATCCCTTTAGAAATATGGTGTATTAATAAATAAATTGTCACGTCAAAAAATCAATTAGTTGTATTATAATTGCAAATGAGTTGAAAATGGGTCTTCTATACAATAATTTATACATATCATACATACATATGTAGTCAACATGTTTAACTTTTTAAGGAATTGCATTGTGGTTGCATGTCGCAACTACTTTAAAACTATTGTAAATGTGTCATTAAAGCAACAACTATGTTGCAATTAATGTATAATGTACATACATACAATCATGCCACGTGTCCACATCTCCACCACTAATTATGTGATACATTTGTAATTAGTTTTTATTATGATTCCCATTGATACAATTAGTATGACCATTAATGTGCCACTATTAAAGTACTATTGTTCAACTATGTTGTGATTATAATATAATTATTTGTAATTTAATAAGGATACATATTCATTAGCTATTTATTTCTTCATCATATGTGTTTCATTTTGAGTGGTTTAAAATGTTAAGGTAGCACTACCTCAAGTTTTAGAAAATCATATTTGAAATGCAAAGGAAAATGAGTAATGAAAAAATAACAAGAAGAGAAATAAAATTTATAACTTACAAAACATGTTTTTTTCCTTTTTTGTTCTCTTTGGACCCTTCCTACTTTAAAACCTTTTTCTTTTTTTCATTCATTCTAAACAATTTAAAATGATATAGGATTACCACTTAAAGTTATACAAATCATTTTTGAGCTTTCATAACAACAAATCAACATACAAGGAATTTTGTGGGTGTTTGGGAACCAACCTTTGTAGCACTCGGTGGTTTGTTTTTTTGAGTTTTTGATCCCCTTTATTTTGAAGGGCCATAACTTTCTCAATTTTATTTTATTTAAACAATTTTTAATGCATTAGACACACCAATAAAAAGGGATTCAAATTTTGTTTAGATACCAAAAACAATGAAGCCCTCCTCTTGGATTTGGTTTGCCTTGAGTGCTTAAGTGTTATAATTACAACTAATGAACAACTAAAATATTTAACCCGTATGTTTTATTTTTGAATCCCATGTCACAAACTATATAAAGAAGGTTTGTTCTTTTATGTTCTCAAATTAAAATACACGTGCCATTTCGGGATGAATTGAAAAAAACTTATCCTAAAATAAACATAAATTTAAAAAACAAATCATGGTTATTCTTTAATGCACTTGGTCTTGTGCTTTCCTGCCTATTTACCTACCTAGGTAAGTATGTATGTCCTATTTTTTTTACCTACCTATGTAGGTAGGTAGGTACGTAGGTCCTAAGTAAATACGTAGGTATGTAAATATTAAAACCTACCAACCTACTTACCTATGGTTATGTGTGACATGCCTAGCTACTAAAGTAAATTTTTATAATATTTATTTTTTTCCAATATATAATTAATATTCCATGTGGAAATTTTATATTATGCCACGTGTCACAAGATCAAACCATCATTAGTAATCATAATGGACAATGGAGATCAATAATTAGAAAAAAAAATTTATGTCAAAAAATCTTCATAATGCCACATGTCATATTTTAATTGATGGATGACAATTATTGACATCAATATGACATCGTAGGTTTAGTCATAATGGAATTGCATAGTAGTTGAAAATGAGTTGTTTTGACTAAGTTGCAATTGAGTTGTGATGAATTGCACTGTATATAGGTGAGTTGGAACTATGCAACTCATGCAACTTGTCCATTAGCATTCATGGCATATAAACACAATGAGTTGCAAATGTCTTATGTAATTCAAAAATTGAGTTACAAGGCCAATTGCAAAACACCTTTTTTTTCTCATAATGAACAATGTTAAAAGATGTCATGGTAAGACACTCATCGTCTTGTATTAAATGTTGGAAATCTTCATACTTGCAAAAAACCCCCCTTTTTTAACTAAAAGTTTTTAACTACATGACATTTGCAACTATGTTTCAACCAGATTAATTTTTTTTAATATACAATTATGGCAATTACCAAATAAGTTGACTTTTTTACTATATTGGTATGTAGTTGAAAACATTTTTCAATTGGATGGTCATTTGCCAAATATTCCCAACGTCAACAATGTCTCCAAGTTGAACTTCCAACTATGTTGGTAAACAATGTGAAACATGTTATTATTAATTAATGTTTATGTTCAATACGCGTGTAATTTATTATTTTTATGTAGATCATTACAACATATCAAGCAATGATACATAATCAATAATATTGTGCAACCATAATGTTATTCATTTTTATAGACATGATATCTGAATATTTGTTTAAAATTATGGTAAAAACTCATTAAATATTAATGTACCCTATGTCATTAGCCTAAGTTTGAATGCATTCAATTGAATTTTCCTTCCAAACTCCTTTTTGAAATTTCTTTGGATTTCCAACAACAATATGTACCCACAAAAAATTCAATAATATTGTTCACATTTTAGATGTCAAAATTACAAAACTTTTAAAAATCAAACTTGGTGAAGGTTTTCCAGTGATACCAATAACACCCCCAAATTCCAATATAGTTTTCAATCTTGATTTTTCAAACAATTCAATGAAAAAATGGTTCAATGATCAATAGATTCCACATTGTAGTTCTAAACATTCTAAACCAAGTCATTGCACCCCTATTCATTGAGAACTTTTTGATGATAAGTTCCATAACATATTTAAGACATCATGGTTTGGGAGATATCATTATGACAAAACAAAACAAACCACCTTCCTTCATGGATAGATAAGCTAATATGTGTTGTTGGCCCCAAGTGTGAACACACTCAACTCATTTTCCCTTTATAACCCAATTTGCTGTAATTTGTTTGAATTTTCAACAATAAAATTCATTCAAAAGTCAATATCATCCTCACCTTAAATATGAAATTATGAAATAAATTTTATTAAATTTAACTCAATGACTACTTTCCAACAGCACCAAGTACACCTTTGGATTTGAGTAAAATTCTATTTATGATTTTATTAATGTTTAATAAAAAATGGTTCAATAATCAATAACCTTTGCATTGTAGTTCCAAAAAATTTCAACCAATTAATGCACCCCTATTCATTCTTAGGTTTTCAAAGATATCAATTACATTATATGAAGCAATTTACTTTGGGAAATGTCAACATGATAGAATAAAACAAAACAAAATATCTATTTTCATTAATAGATTAAATTACATGTAAATGTTTTTTTGTATAAAATCAATTGTTATGTATGATGTAAATATTTTTTTGTGCATACAAATAGTAAAATTTGATTGAAAGAAATTTAAGGAAACTCTGAAATATAAATTTGTAATAATGTGCATGTTCAATACACTTAATTTTGTGGAACTTTACTGTTTATTCCTTTTTATACATATGATGTTTCAATATATTTTTAAATTGAAATAAAAATTCATTAATTATCAAGGTACATGTTTTTTTTTTTGTATACATGAATGATTACATGTATGAGGATTTTTTTTTTGCATATAGATATTACACTTTTAATTTGAAAACAAAATTTCAAGAAATTCTGAAATATAAGTCAACGTAATAATGTGTATGTTCAACACATGCATAGTTTATTAGTTTACAACATATCAAGTAATGATACTTAATATTTTTTGGAATATGTTCAATACACGTGTAATTCATTATTTCCATGTAGATTCAATTTTAGTTTACAACATATCATGTCATGATACATAATTACTATTTTATAGAATTTTAGGTTTTATTATAATCTTTGTTATTAGTTCCAATATTTTTTCACTTTTATTAAAATTCCTTATTTATTTAGTTATTGATGATTAAATTATAATAAGTTTTAGAATAATTATTAAAGATACTTAATAAATTATCATATAATTTCAGAAATTATTTTGATTTAACAATACTATAATATAATTGTTTTTCTTATTTTAATATTTCCAACAAGTTAGATAAAAATACGAATCAAAATAGTTAAATAACTAACCTAATTTCACTACTAGCTACAATATCATTATTAATGTTGTTATTGTAATTATAGTCAATTATTAATTATCACAACATTGTAATAATTGTTGTAATTAAAATATCATCTAAATTTTATTATTGAATATTTAATTTTTTTGTTTATTTTTTTGTTTTATGAAATGTTAATAAAAATTTATAACGAATTTGAAATTTTTTAAAAATTCAATGATAATAAGCTAATTACTATATAAATACATTTAATTGCTGATTTTTAAAAAATTAACTACTCACCATATTATTTAATAAATGATGATAATATGTTTATTTGTTTATTTTACCACTATACAATTAAAAATAGTTGATGAATAATTTTATTATAAATAATTAAGACAAATAGTTAAATGTAGTCTATGTAGATTATTAAACTAGCTTGTACAACTAAATTACAACCATTTGAATTGCAATTAGGTTACAACTAAGGTAGACATCAAATGGTATTCTATCAAATTTTCCTTCATTTCATAACCAAATTGAACAATTTTTTATGTTATTGGAAGTGCAAAATAGAGAGCTACAAATGTTCTTTGAACCTAAAAAACAAAGGAACAATGCAGAAAATGCAAGAAGATAAAGAGTGATATTTTGTCTTAAACTTTGATTTTAAACCCCCCTTACTTCTAGCAACTATATCTTGCTCATTTCTCATTCATTTTGAACAATTTCAAAGGCTACAAATGTGTTATTTCAAAATCTATAAAATTTGTTTAAAGTCAAAAGTAAAAAAACAATAGTTGAAGAGCTTAAATTTCAAAATCATATTGAACACTGATGAAAAAATCCAAAGCATAACCCTCTTCACTTTGAAATGGCAAATCTTGTTCATTTTCCATTAGATTATAACGTTTTTTACAAATTTGGATACACTAGGTGAAGGACTATAATTTTTTTTGAAATTTCAAAAGGAATAGACCATGGACAAAAAAGTTATAATGATCCAATATCATTAAATGTTCAATGATAGGTGTGTTTACCCTAGGTTACAACTAAAATTTTTATCCCATATTGTTTGGATTTCATTCCATGAATCCAAACTATATAAAAAAAAATGCACTAAGATTGTTGGAAAACACAATAAACTTGAAAATGTAATAGCCATTTGGGATGAGCCAATAAAAAAGGTTCAACCTAAAAGGCTAAACCAAATAAAATAGGATTTCATTTTTTAATTTCCATGTGGTTTAGGTCTATACCTAACATAAGTGCCTAGATCTAGCCCTAACTTAAGCCTAAATTAAATGCCTATGTTAATGCTTAACCTAGGTGTTTAGGTTTAGACCTAACCTATCGATGTGGATGTGCCATGTGTCATTTAACTATTTGTTGACCCCAAAATTTGTGAACATGCCATATGTCATTTAATTATTCATTGACCCCACATTTTATCAATGTGCCATGTGTCAACATTGTGAGTGTGCCATGTGTCACCAAACCATTGGCCAAATGTTTGATTTACATTGTTGCATCCTAATTACAATTTTAATTATATTTTTGGTTGATGTCAAGTTTAGTCAACGAATGAAGTTCATCCATTAATTGAATGCAATTGACAACATCCTTTGACGATATTAGTAGAACAATTTTCAACTAAATTAACAAGTAGTGGCACATAATGGCTATTGTTGTGGTGTTGACACATGGCATACACTTTTGATTGTAATTTCACTCTTGACTTGTACTTTTCGACATTACTAGTTAGTAGTTGCCAAAAAAAAAATTTAGTTGCAAAAAATAAATTACAACTATATGTGTAGTTTTTGACTTGGTTTGTAATTGAATAGCAGTTGAAAACATAGTTGCAAAAGGGGGGGTTTTCTAATAATGTCACTTGGTAAAATGAAGTCATTCAAAGACTTATGTTTTAAAAGTGACAATAGAAGAAATTGTTTTTTGTTCTCAAAACAATAATTGGAACGTTTTTAGTACCCCCTTCACCCACAAACTTCCTCCTTACAGAACATTCTTATTTCCCCCCCCCCTCCACATCCTCCTTAACCTCCATTGAAATTATAATGGCCATATGTGTTTAGACATTGTGGCCCATTTATGCCATCTTTGTTAAAGGTAGCACTATCTTGGCATATTACTTGAGTTAATTCATTTCGAAGATGACCCAATTGAAATTGGAGAGCTAAGTTTTCTTCTTGCCAATTAATAGTGTACCTTGTTTATTTCTCTTTGGTATCTTTTAGTCTCTTTAATTAAGGTTGGCCACAAATCTTTTATAAAAAAATTCTCAAAATCTAATATTGAACTTTGATAAGTAACAAGCCTAGACTTGACACTTCCACACAACTTTGTAACGTTTTCAAAAATTCAAATATTGACCACAAAATCCACACAAGTGGCAATAGAATCCTTTGCAACTCCTAGCATGCAAAATGGTCAATAATTGCACAATATAGGCCTCTTGTTCAACCTTGGTAACACCACGCTTAGTACAAGCCATGTGTTTATGTTACAATCAAGCCTAATACAAATGGACACCCCTTTGCAATATGCTTGGGAAGAAGTATGCTCTCTCTATAAACAATCATGGTGTTGCACAATCACACTTGCTTAGATAAAAACATATCACCACCACATTCAATAAACAATAATATGCATTTGTCATATGTTAGATAATTCCTAATTTATATACAAATTATTCTATGAATACATAAACCAAGGATTATCCATCTATTATAGGATTTTCATTTCAAATAATAATTCAAATAAAAATAAAATATTGATATACTTCAAAGTTTAAATTTTGTTTCAACATTCACGAATTAACAAAATCCAATGTTGATATGACTTAGTAGGAACCTCAAAATAATTAACCCATAAACCCCCCATCATAATTAAACTACTAAATATGGCATGCCATATTGTACTACTGAAAAACCTTATGGCATGCCTTTTCCGTATGGTGTGACATATTTATATGGCACTCCATGCCTTATCCATATGGCATGTCTTGTGTGTATGGTGTGACATACTTAATGGCATGCCTTGTCCCTATAGCATGACATATTTATATGGCATGCCATATTGTTAAGGCATGACCATACAATAGCCATTTGCATTTATCAAAAGTGAGGGTAATTTAAAATAAAGGGTTGATGGGCACGAAACAAAGTCCACATTATGTCATGCTAGGGTTCATGGCACCTTCATGTTGCAATGGGCGTGTTGTAAAACCAAGGCCCATGACACCTTCATGTCACAATGGGCTACCATAGAGGAAGATGTTTTAGCCTATGGCACCTTCACATCACAATGGGCATGTTGCACAATGTTTTTTGTCCAAGGTATTAGTAGGATTTAGGGTTTGGGGAGGGTTGTGTAGGCATTGGGAAGGGATTTAGTAATGTTTGGCTTCTTCACATCTTTAGGGAATAACACTTGTGCTACTAAAGGTGTAGGAGATTCAAATGAATATCTTTCAAGCCTACTCAGGTATGTGGTTATCACAAAATCCATTTAGTTTTTCTTGTATGCTCTCTGTGAACGCATGAAGGATAAATGGACAAGCTTGGCACCCTTTAGATGTTTGTTTCCATCTTTTTTTTTAATAAAAAATATATATGTTTCCTAATTGATCATCTACTGTTAATTAGAAAACAAAAGAGACAGATTGGAAAAGTAGCAAATTATAATGTTGTAGAGTGCTAAAGGATGGATTTGATGTTAGAACAATAATAACAAGGTTAGGGCCTTTGAAATAAAAAATACAACAAATGGCCTCTATTTGATGTTTGTAAAATGGTGATTAGAACATGAAGAACTGACTACAAAATTTTGAAGGGAAAGAAGTTGGTTTTTTTTATGTGTGTTTATTTGTGACATGCACCTTTTGAAACTATTTAACTTTCAACACACTTTAAGTTTTCCAATCTTAAATTTTCTTCCTATAATGATAATGTTAAACATGTTTTAATAAAGGTTTCCTTGTTGGTGCATGTATCAAAAGGGTGGAAGTGTCCTATATTACCCACAACTTGCTTCAATTTGAATGTAGTATTGCTAGGTATAAGACAATTTTACACTTTTGTATGGAAATTATTTAGGTGTGCAAAAAGCTACAAACTTGGGTTCATTAAACAAAAATGTTAATTTTTCCTCTTTTTGCTCTTAGGACATGGAATGATGATGGGAATCCATTTGCAGACAATAATAAAAAGTAAGGCATCCTATTTGTAAGTTGTGTTTACGTTTTATTTGGCTACAACCACAATGAACCAAAATGGACCTTTAAATTTCCTCTTTGGGCACCTAGGTTGCAAGGGACATATTAAAAAAATATGAAGCTCACCCTAAAAAGCTTGTTGTAATTTCAAGGAGGACACTTTCAATTTATTTATTAGCAATGTTGTCCCTTAAATGTTATTCAATAACATGATTGAGTCTTCCCATTGCTTCTAGAAATGAAACATAAACTCAAAATGCATATGTTTGTATTATTATTAGCCCAAAACTTTGGACTAACATTTGTATATTTATCTACACCCATAGTTGGTAGCCTAATGAATACATCGGGTAGTGATTGTAGTTTGTTATTGTTATTTGCAATGAAGGTGATGGTTTGACACTTTGTGTGTAGCTTTCATATGATCATGATTGCACCCATTATTGATTAACCTTCAAAGTAGTATTATGAAGATCTTTGTGCAATTTTGTAACCTACTTTGAAGATTTTTCATGTTAGTTCTGATCAACCATAGCCCCAATTGATGGTACTAATAGTTAATGTCAGATTAATGTCCAACTTTTCTTATGTACATCATGGCACTAGTTTAATGAAATTGTAGTGGAATTTATGAAATAAGATATAGAAGTTTATGATGAAAAGGTGGTAAGACTAGCTCAAGAAAGAGAAAAAAAAATCTCTTTATTTTTTTCAATGTCTTTTGGAATCTTTGTGTCCTTTCAAAAAAAAATTGAATCATTGTGTCATTTACATGTGATTTCATTTTAATGTGTTGAGATTTTCAAGAGATTATCATGTTTTTTCTTTGAGATTAAGCTAATTTCCAATATAAAAAAATCCTTTAAATACCTAATTCAATGATTTAATCCCCACTTGCTTATCTAATTTAATGTTCATCCACCCTAATTGTCTTCAAAACTCCAATGAATTAAAAATAGGGATGGCTGATTAAATCTCCACTTGGATGATAATTGGGTAGTATTTTGTACAATTTGAATTATATATATATTTGAAAATAACAAAGTTTTCAAATGTAAATC
>Ga0116228_10001161_pt1 | contig 21562 bp, 23 predicted proteins | sample S1TSphfallax_2_FD_89694 | JGI IMG/M metagenome (GOLD analysis project Ga0116228, IMG submission 89694) | Host-associated microbial communities from peat moss isolated from Minnesota, USA - S1T2_Fc - Sphagnum fallax MG | ecosystem: Host-associated > Plants > Peat moss > Unclassified | place...
GTTATAGGTGAAAATTTAAGAAAATGGCAAAATTGGGTTGATTTTTTTCTTCTTTCTTTTTCAAGTTAATACCATTGCAAAGCTCTTGATAAGTGGAATTACACCAAGGTGGTTTGCTAGTAATGTAACACCAAAGTTATTGCATATTGAATATTTTGTCAAAGAAATTTTTTAAATCAAAACTAATTTTTTAGAGAAATTGGGACAAACTCTTGGTAGTATGGGAAAGCCCTTGAAGAATGGTATTTCTTTCGCGGTGATTTCATAATTTTTGAATTCAAGGTAAAGGAAATATTGACTTTTGAAGGAAAAAAATTATATTGAAAATCAATTTTACATTGTAAATAACTTTTTGACAATTAAGCTTTATCATCAAGGTCATGTTCACACTTGGGTCATAGGCATGGTCACATTATGAAATCCACTTTCAAAGAATTAATAGAATTTATATGTGTGCGTGTGTGTTGAAAGGCTGATTTCAAATACATTAGGTGAAATTCAAATTCCTAAATTGAATTGAATAGTATTGAATTCAACTCAAATTCAATTGGATTCATATTCAATTTAAATTAAGTTAAATTGAAGAGAAATGGGCAATATTGAAAATATGTTCATCATTTTCCATCATCTATGATTATGTTGTTGAAAAAAAATGCTTGAAAATATACAAATTTATAAAGACATTTTTCCCTTCCATTTTGAACAACTTATAGACCCAAGGATGCCACTTCCATTTTATTCCAAATGGCATGCATAAAAAATATAGCATCTACACTTATTAATTGAAAGAAAATTAAATTTTTTATCTATTTAAATGTAAATAGGATGCCTATAATTCATTATGAAAATATATTTACAACATGCATATATATCTTAGAATACACCTAAAATATATTGAAAATATGTCATTATTTTACAACAAAGTAAAAAATACCCTTTTAATTTAGGTGGCTATTAAAATATACAAATAGTGATTTCCTTAGGATTGTAAACCAAATTTTATTTTGGTACAGTGATACTATTAATGAACCTTAAACAAATCTACCCTATATTAGCTCCAATGTTACCATCATCACTAGAATCGTTTTGCCAATTCTTATCCCCATGGTGAATGCATGAAAAAAAATCACCTTTTCACATTGTGTACACATATTATTATCCATTTTTATGAGAACTAATCACATTATTGAAATGAAAATTTCATTCCTTGACCTCAACTTTAACATGTGAACATTCATAACCAATTTGTATTAAAATTGTTATTATTGCACTTTTGTTGACAAAGTTTATATTAATGAGGTGGTTTACTATAGAAAAGCATATGATTATGAAGATTGAAATCCAAAGACATTTTGGGTTTATCTTTCCTCTTGCAACTAAACCCATAAGTATGGTGAAGATTAAATAATAATGATGGTATTTCAGCAATGATTCTTCAATGTGACCACAAGGGTAGAATATAACACATGTTTGTTGGTCTTCTAAGGTTAATTCATGATTCATGAGTTTTCATGAACTCAATGATTATTTCTATGATGAAAATTACTTGTTAATTGGTTATACTTATCATTTTTTAATGATTTACAAATAACTAATATTTTATACATCCATTAAATGTGATACTCAATATGTGACTAACAATAATCCACTTATTAAAGTAGAAAATTATATTTAAGTGTTTTAAAAGGACATTTTTGAAGCCTAAAAGGCTTACATATTCAGATTTAAACATAATGAAATCATAGTTAAACAATGTTGTGCATAAGGATTTGTTGTGTATTGTATATGAGATACAACAACAAACACTTATAAATCTATTCTAGAAAGAGGTATGTCTCTTGATCCTACTAATAGTTTATTATGTATCTAACCACAAGGATTGCACTCTTTCACTTATTATGTGTCTAACACCTTCAATATGACATGTTGCAATATCCACAACTTTCCCCCTCAACATGACTATTCTAAATCTTTACAATTTTCCCTTTTCACCTCAACTTTGATCCTCACACATGTCAAAACTTTTCATCTATGACTAAATTATTTTTACACGTGTTTGTTTTCCATCTTCATAGTTTCATTATTTTCACACTTCGACTATTTTTTTAAGATCATTTTGATGATGCAATTCAAAATAATTGAAGCATTTCATTTGCACTAGCTTGGCTTGTTGCACAACATTGTTTTCTTGAGTAGGATGTGGTGCCATACACTTTTTTGTAAAGTGTCCATATATCCCACATCTATAATATTTTTCATTTGTTTTGGATTTCTTAAATCTAGATTTAGAAATAGACCCATAAAAGGCTCCAAGAAAACCATAATCTTCTTCATATTTGTCATTTTTTCTTCTCATTCCTTCTTCTAAGAATAAGCCAATAGCTTCTTGCATTGTTTCTACCCTATTGGTTTGTTCCATCACTAATGAAACAAATGAATTTGGCATTGAACCTAAGAAATCACATGCAACTTCTCCATGTAAAATTGTTGCTTGTGTTATGGTCAATTGATCTAGTAAATTACAAAATTCCAATAATGAGTAATTAGAATTGGTATATGGGGGAATTTTTAGAATCCCTCTTATGGTCATCCATAGACCATTCCAAAGACAATTGCAAAAATAACTACTTCATTTTCAAGCCGAACTACTTCATTTCTTTTTTAATAACTATTTCCCACCTTTCCCAATATCTACTTCCATTTTATAACTTTGTCACTATTTTTCTCTATCCACCAACATGGATATGAAAAAAAAATTAACATGTGTCTTTTTAGGTTTATGAAATGTATATTAAATTAAATTAAATTTGGCATTAACATAAATAATGATGAATTATTGAAAACCATTCGAAAACATAAGAAAAAAAAAGAAATTTTGATCATCATTGGTTTTGCATAGCAACACAAAGCTTAAGTTCAATTTTGTGTTTTTTTACATCTTCTTTTTCTTTCATTTTAAATGTATAGAATTCATTTTCATGACATTTTTAGCTTGGAATTGATTTTTCAAAGCATCTCAAACTTCGTTTATTGTTTTTAAAGAATTAACATGAACCTTTTGAATGTCTTTCACACCTAGGAACATAGTAACCCTTGTTTTATGATCCTTTGAATCCGATGTTGATCGATGAATAGGTGTAATTGGACTTAATGAAGTTCCATCTATAACATTCCATAAATTTTCCCTTATAAGTAGATTTTAAAAATTCTATGGTAGTGTTTCATGTTTGATAATTAACTTTATCAAACATAACATTTTGCCCATTATACTTTATTCTGATTCAATCAATTTCTTCAATAAAACATTTTCTTTTCTTAAAAAATCACCTAAATTCTTCAATGGCTCTAATACCATGTTAGAAACTACATGTATAAAAAAATTGTATCAACAAAGGTAACCTTATATATAATGCAATGATATACAACAACAAACACTTATATATGTATTATATGAAAAGGTATTTTTCTTGGTCCTACCAATAAACATTGTTATGTAACCAACCACAAGGATTACATTCTTTCACTTATTATGTGTTTATCATCTAGAATATGACATCTTGTACTATTCACAACATGTATTATATGACCTTCTCCTTAAGGAATTTTATGTTCCTTCTATGATTTATCATGGAATTTTGAACAAGGTGATGAAAAAGAGGATGATGAAAAGAATTTTTACATTGTATGCATGATCAAATGATTATGCTTCTAAATTTAATAAAGAGTATATCAAAAAACTTACCTTATGTTATCACTTTTAATCAATTCCAACTTCTTTTTGCTAACCACACAATTGTTTTTTGCAATGTTGACAAATGGTATCAAAAGTAAAAGACTAATTGATTTTCAATTTTGTAATAGAATCCAAACCCATAGCACATTCATTTCCACAAAGAAAGAAAGCATGGTGAAAGCTTCAAAATGAGACCAAAACAAATTCACAAGCTTAAATTCAAGGTGAAGTCAATTTTCACAACTTATAGAATAGGTGGTCAATGAAAATTGGAGTCATATTGTTTCACAAACAAACCATGAATACCTCACATTCACAAAACACACAACATTTTGGAAAGAGTTCATCACTCTCCTCCTTATAGTTAACTTTATGATTGGTATTAAGGACTACGTCAAAACGACAAAAATTCTCAAAATTCTTTATTCCCAATTTTGTCAAATTATGGATTCCGCAACTTTGTAAGCTTGTAACTATACCATATGGACTTCAATTTACAAGTTTTCAAGAATCAAGTTATAGCCTTTGAAAAAAACTTTATAGTCATCTAAAAACAACTTTAAACAATATCTAGTGCCTCAAATGTGTTGTGTAAGAAATCTATTGTTTTGTGGTGTTGTTTTTTCAAATGTGCTATCTTCTTTTTCACCTTATTGGAATTGTCATGGACTTCTTTTGTCACCAAAAAAGACACAATGGACCTAAAACTGTCTTTTTGAACTTCTTCCCATTGGGCTTGGTGGATCCATCCTCCTTTGTCCCAACACTCTACCATCAATCATAGTTCTTAAAAAGTTATAGTCATCTAGAAAATAGTCTATTGATTATTCATCCCATTTTACATGAAACATAGCACATGCATTTTTTGAAATGGTCTCACCAAACAAGCAAGGTTCAAATTTGGATAGTTGATGCAACTGACACTTTCCATGACCACATATGGATTTTATCTTATTCAATTTTTCAACTCCTTTCATGATTCTTAGAAAAAGTAAAATTGCATACATGTGTAGGTGTGAGTCTTGGAAAGTGACAACACAAACTAATACAAAAAGTCAAAAGTGATTACAATTCAAAATAAACATAAATGACTTCAACTCTATCAATGCATAACAAGTGAAAGCATAAAACTAGTAGGACTATTTGGATTATCACAATCATAATTTTTCTAAATTGTAAATGAACTTAAAATGTAAAACATATTCAACATATAAAATTATCAATCTTTTAATTATCCATGTTGCCATAGAATTTAATTAGAAGCATATTGAAAATCATGGTTATGTTTTTTTAAAATGGACTCATGATGGACTTTTGAAATGATGACATTACATCTATCATGCATGTAGAATAAAGTATGTGAATTAAACAAATATGTCATAGTAGTGTCAAAATATAAATATAAAAATAAAATGAATTAAAATTTTCCCAACACAAGAAATTTTAATTTTTAAAATATTAAATTGCTATGATTTTCATCATTATTTTTATTTTTTTCCATTTCACATTGAAATTTCCAAACTTTCACATAGATTTTTGACCAATCACTCATTTAGTGATATTTAGAAGGTGATTTAACAATATTTTTTATTGAAAACATAAGGGATTATTATAAGATTTATAGTTTGATAATTGTCATAATTGTAAAAAAATTTAAATCATGTAATTAGGCATTCACATGACAACATTATTGTCCATCGTTAATGAAAATTAGTTGTATTTGATAATATTTCATTTTTCCCTTAGTTGCAAAACCTACAACTAATTGATTAATTGCAATTGTAGAATTTTCATAACAAAAATAATTTACATAGTCACAAATAGATACATTCTTAGTTTATAAAAGGACATTACAAGAGGGAAATTGTGTACTTACTTGTTGCCTTAATGTTCCTTCAAATAATGTTACCTCAATCTTTATTGTAAAAAGTTGTGATGCAAGGAGTTGCATATTCTCAAGTTGCTCCTACTTGCCAACACAATGTTCATTCAAAAAGTTGCTTTGGATGAAAAATTAAAATATGAAGGCTTGCATTCTCATGTTGCACCTATTTGTCATCTCATGTTCATTCAAAAAATAGTTTGCTACAAAAAGTTGCTTGAAACAAAAAATTGTGTTCACTTTTTAAGTTGCTATGGTGATTTTTAATCTATAGTGATTTTGGTTGCAAAGGGTAACAAAATAAATGCTCCTCATCTTGCTTCTTTCTTCCCAAGCTTTCCCACTATTACAACCATCCACCACCATCACACCCCTCTCTTCCTCAACAAAGTGAGACAAACAAAACCCTCCCACCATAAAACTCAATGCCCTTATCCTAACAACACATGTATTTCTAAAATTACATGGAGAAAATGGGCAAGAATTAAGAATTTCGTTTGTGAGAAAACAATTATAACAATGCTCACAAAACATTGACAAATCACATCCTTCCTCCTCCATCAAAATAATCAACTCCTTCAAAACAATGGCCCAACTTTGTGTCAAAACATCCAACATCAAACAAAAGCCTTCTCCAACAAAACACCCAACTCCTTCTTCAAAGCACCCTTTTTTCCTTTAGAACATTTGACATTCAAAAGTTGTGCTTTGGAAATTCAGGGTGATGAAATGTAAAGGCCCAAAACCTTACCGTACTTCCATTTATTACTAAAATCCCTTATATTCAAAGATGAAAAAATGTTCATAAAAATAACCTTTCAATCTAATAAGAAACTTGTCCAAGCAAAAGTTCAAATTATTGTTAAATTTGAAAATGAGTTGCAACCTTTTCAAAAGGCTTTTTGGGAAAATTTTCAAAAAAAAATGCCAAAAAGGTAGGGGAAAAAAGTTGAATTTGCCACATCTAGATTTTAAGGTTTTACAAATTGGTAAAAATTGGCATGATTCTTAAAAAAAAATTCAACTTCCTATTTGTATTAAAATCAAACTTGACTAAATCCTCATGTGGATGGTTGTAAGTGTGACTACATCACAAAACTAGAAAAACAAAACACTCTTTGAATCAACAATGATTCTATAATCAATATCCTCATACATAGCGAAGCAGCCATTTGAAATAATCAATTATTACAAGTAAATAATCAAATGATAATTAGCCTTTGAACCCCTTTATGGTAGTATTTCCACTTTTTAAAACCATTTTCAAAAATTGGGTCCTCATTTAAATCACTGATTTGACTTGCATTATAAAGACAATAATGCTTATGGGTAAGTACCAACTATATTAGACCTTAACCAAGGTAGTCAACTTCCACTAGCTCTGGGCACGTTTGAATTTCTAACCACATTACACATCTCAATGCCATTAGAAAATCAACTGCAAAACAATGAAAGATTAAAAATATATAACTTTGATTGTCATCATATAAAACAATGGGTTTCATCTTTGCCTAACCAAGAATCCCAAAAGATGATGAAAACCACAACGTCTACCTTGTTCTTTAAGAAGTTGTCGTATATTCAACTTTTGTTGATGACATAATAATAAAGGTATATTTCCTTGTTTTGTATCATGGTTAAACACTTTTTAGATTAAACTACAACTCTTCTTGCAACAACTACACACATACTAACTCCATAGACTTCAATGCAAGTTCACATCAATAAGCTTTGGATGATTATTGATCAATTGTATTGAAGTTGTGTTTTTCTCATCTCTATTCTCTCATTGTTCCAATGTCGATTTCCAACAAATGATACATTGTCATTGAAATCATGATTCCTTTTTCCTTCCGTGTTGGTGTCATGCTTTTGCTAGTCTGTAAAGGCCATTGATAAGAACCTTGAAGGGAATGTTCATTGTACATAGCATCTTTGATATGGGTCGATTGAGATTGGCAAGCACAAGTTTGAAGCATGTTTTGCATAAAAGTAGCTTTTATTCATCTAATTGGCAATACATGTACTTGAGAGTGTTGCCTCTGACAATTTTGTTGCTCAAAACTCCCTTGGGTTTTAAAGCTCCTTTGTTGTTGGATGACAGACCAAATTCCCCAGGTTCCAAATTTCTCTTTACAAAAGCTTGAAAAATATTGTCGAATGCTATTGCATTGTGACAAATTAAATGAGATAAGGCACAAATGTTAATCTTCTCGACCTAACATTGATACCTTTTGTGATCAAGAACTCGATTAGCAAGCTAGCTCTCAGTCGATGGATGGCACCATTTGATTGAGTCTTTCTCTCCCAACCTGTACTTCTGAGGAAACAATGCATAACTATAAGGTGAGATGCCCACAAATTTCAGCTTTCAGAGAATCACATTCCATAAGGGTTTTGATTATTGACTTCAAGCAACAGGCCTTCTCTCTCCTGCATTCTCTCCCTGCAGGTACAAATGTGATCAACAAGTTGCTAATTACCAAGAACTAGGTACAATATGTGAGTTGCATACATATGGGAGTTGAATGATTTTCCTCTTGGGACAATGGTGGACTTGAATAATTATTTTGTTCTATGACTACTAGCAATTCCAACATTGCAGGTATTACACTTGTCTGAAAGCTATGGCATGGATGGGCTAACCAAACGAATAATGCAAAGATGTGGACAATTTATACAATATGATCTTTCAGGACTCACCAATCATGCAAGCATCATATACTCGCACATATAGGCCCAGTTTTCAGCAGAAATGAAGGAGAGAGAGAGAGAGCAAATGCAGGATGTGATGTGTTTGAAAACAAAATTGGAGTTGTGGGGAAGGCAGCAGGTAGGTTCACTCACTGGTTGGTAGGTAGGAGAGAGGTGGGCAATGCACAATACCATCTTGTATGCATACTGGGTACATCTTGCTGCTGCTGGGGCTTGGCTTGTTCTGCATTGCAAAAATTATACCCTGGGACTTTGTAGCTTTGACAAGCCAAAGAGCTAAGCAGCAGCAGCAGCTGGAGTAGGAGAACTCTTTCAGGTAGTATAGGAACTCTTTTCACAAGTCAGTTTCTGACCAAAGCAGCTAGCAGCTGCCTCACAATCCATGTGACATCCACGGGTCATTCCTTGATCACCATCAGTTGAGCATGGTGTGATCAAGATCCAGAGTGCTCAAAAGCCTGTGTGCAAGCTTGGGTGTTGAGCATAGTGTAATCAATGACCAGGGTGCTCAAGTCAATGCTCAAGTTTGGGTGGTTTTTGGAATTTAGGAGATCAGATTCAAACGGTTTTTAGTTGTCTTAATATGTTGCAGATGAGCCCTTCCTGCCTGCAGATGGCCTCCAACAAAGTACCATACTCTGAGAGAGAGAGAGAGCGTCATGCCAAAGTGCAAGAGAATAATATGGTCACAGGGATTAACATGTTCAGAGAAGGAGTCAGTTACGCAGGAGAGCAGGAGGACTTGCTCCATCTCTTCTTCCTCGCTTCCTCTGCCAAAAATCCCCACAAACCCCAAAAAACTGCTGTGAACCACCCTCTCCTCCTGCCGCCTCTCTCTGTCTCTCTCATGGCGCTCGCGAACTTCTCTTGAAGAAGAAGTAGTTGATGGCAGAAAATGCATAAGGGAAAACCAGTTAGCGTGCAGACCCAAAACGGTGAACAACACACCTCTCTCTTTCTCTCTCTTCTGAACCTGAAAAGCAACTTTCCCACAACCAACAGGAGAATCTACGAGAGAGTGAGGGCCACGTTCGAGAAAAACAAAAAGAGAAGACAGAGGATCAGAGAAGAAGAGCGAGAAACTGTAATTCAGAGGGACCCCAGAAACAAACAAACAAACAAATCCATCCGTGCGTGCTTGTGTGCCTGCGCGAGGAAACAAATCCTCCCAATCAAGCAAGGAAGGAGAGGGAATTGAAGAATTCATTCCATCCCAGTTTAGAGTTTGATTTCTTTCCCATGGCGAACGCTGCAATCTCCATGGCATATCATCGTCTACCGCAAACTCTGTGTCGTCCTCAGGTCTTCTTCTTGTTTCCAGCTTTTCTCGCTCAAAGCTCTTTGCTCAGGTTTTGTGGGTTTTGTGGGTGGGTGCTTCTTGAGGGTTTTGGGGAGTAGAGGAAATTGTGGTATCGTCTTGCAGCAAAATTTGTTGGATCAAAGATGGGTTTCTCGAGAGCTGCTCTAAGAAGAATAAGAATTTGTGGGGGAATGGGTGGGTGGTTCTGTTGTTGTTGAATAAGAACGTGCAGGAGGGAAGAAGGCTTGTACAGCAATGGAATTCTGCTGCAACAAGGCCACAACACATAATCTGGGCACGATACTCCACTTCTTCAACAATCCCCACACAAACACAAAAGGATCAACAGACCAGAACAACAGGTTGGTTCTTTACAAAAAACAATGCAGGAAAAAAAAAAATTTACCATTGCTGCAGCTCAACTTCCTTTGATGAATTTGACATGGATTCTGAGCTTTTTCTTCTTCTTCTTCCGCATCTTCACCAGGATGCAGTCAAGAACAAACCCTAGCAGAATCATCAACAGAATGTCAGTGTCTATGGTTCAAGGCTCATGCACTCATGTCTGTGACCACAAGAAATTCTTGCAGTCTGTGTCTGTGACCATAACAAAATCCTTGCTGTCTGTGACCAGAGGAAATCCCTGCAGTTGGGGTTTTTCTTTTGCTGAAAGAATGTTTCTGGGTTTGGCTTTATTTGTTCTGATTCTGGGTTTTTTTTCTTTTTTTTGTTGGTGTGTTTTGCAACAGAGAGGTTAAAGGAATTGAACAAGCTCCTGGAAGATGTAGCACGAACTGCAATCAGCACAGGACCAAGAGGAGCAATCAGATTAGCACAAGGCATTGAAGCTGTGGTATCTGTTGGTAGTGAATATCTTCTTCAGCTCTACAGAGTATTCTTTCTCTGCTCCTTACTCTCGTCACTACCCCATCATCTCATACCATTCATCACAGTTTGTGTGCATCTCCGATGGCAGAATCTTCCCATGAATGAATGAATCCTCCCTCTGGGTCTTTGCTCAGAAAACTCTGACTGCACAGAGAGACAGAGACAGAGAGAGATTTTTGCATCTTTTGTTTTCATTCCTGTTTTTTTGCACAGACATATTTGCAGGATTGCAGGATGATGTTTCATGCAACACATTTTTGTATGATAACCATTCATGCATTTGGTATGGTGTTAAGGTTGAGTTTGCTAATACCGGGTTTGAATGTGGAGTTGCAGAATCCACCAACAGCAGCAGCAACATCACCAAATACAATGCCAAGTTTTATTTTGAACCCTCCCGGAGCTGCTGATCTGCGACGCCTATTTGAGCGGCTTGGGGCAACTTACATCAAGTTGGGTCAGGTCTGTTGTTAGGCTGGCGTATATGATGGATTCAGCTCTGATTTTTACAGGAAGCAAGTGTTTGGAAGTCTTTGTCATCTTGATAAAGTAGTGATATTCGGGATTCTTACAAGACACAAAATCTGGATTTTGGTCTGCAGTTCATAGCATCGGCTCCAACATTGTTCCCAGCAGAGTATGTGAAAGAGTTTCAAAGCTGCCTGGACAAAACACCAGCTGTGCCATTTAATGAAATCAAGGCCATTATTCGACAAGAGATAGGCCGCCCTCTGGAAGAGGTTTACGATTTTATTGATCCCCAACCACTTGCCTCTGCTTCGGTAGCCCAGGTACAGATCTGCAGAGGCATACTTAGGAAACAGAAGTGTGTTATTGTGCAGTAAGGCACTAGGTAGTGCCTCAGAGTTACTTTCGACAGATTTCTTCCAGTGCTGAAGGTCCTAGCCATGGAATTTTCAGATGTCTACCCCCCTATAAAGTCTTAGCCAAGATTCAAAGTATGTCAAGGTGTCTTTCAACAAGCATTGCTGTCTTCACAGGTACATGCAGCAAGACTAAGAGGGAGTCAGAAGGAGGTGGTGATCAAGGTGCTGAAGCCAGGAGTGGAGGACATTCTAACTGCTGACCTCAGTTTCCTCTATGTCACAGCTCGAATTCTGGAATTTTTGAATCCGCAGCTGAGCCGCGCATCTCTGGTTTGCAAACTCTATTGTGCCCATTTGTTGTTGTTGTTCTGTCAGCTTGTTGTCTACAGTATTATGGCGCTTCTTAATGCACAATCCTTATGTTTTGTTCATCAGTTTTTTGTTGGAATTCAGGTTATGTTGTGAAGCAATCAATGCTGGTGAGATATGCTATATTTTGGAACTTCTCACTCTCTCTCTCTCTGTGCACACACACACACACACACACACATATCTATTGGGTAAGTTTCCTCAGTTGGGTCTGCTTCCCTTTTGCAGGTGGGGATTGTCGGAGATATAAGGGCATCAATGCTGGAAGAAGTGGACTTCAGGAAGGAGGCAATGAACATCGACAGTTTCCGGAATTATGTGGAGGTAATGGGTCTTGCAAAACAGGCAACAGCCCCCTTTGTTTATCGACATTGCAGCACACAGCGGGTACTGACTATGGAACGACTATATGGTGTCCCACTCACAGACTTGAACTCCATCCGCTCCATTGTCCCCAGTCCTGAGGCCACACTTATCACAGCTCTCAACGTCTGGTCAGTGCCTTTTATCTCTCTCTTATCCTGATTTCTGCTTTACTGGATGACAAGATACACATACCAGCCAAAAAAGAAAAAATGCAGTGTTACAATGATGCTGATGGATATACCTGCCATAGCAAATTGTTCAATACCTATCATGTCGCATGTGAAGAAACTGCACAAAAATGGGTGTTCTTCATTTGTCACAGAGACTAAGTAGCAGCTGTGTATATATTTTGCTTGGTTTGTGCTAGGTTTGGAAGCTTGATAGCTTGTGAAACATTCCATGCAGACGTGCATGCAGGCAACTTGCTGGTACTGAATGATGGACGCGTGGGCTTCATTGACTTTGGTAACAAATCTTCCTTCTTACCACTTTAGCTTGTGTTCAAGGATATACATGCTCTAGAAGGCATGTGGTGTGTCGGTTCTAGGCACTGCAATTCTTGAGTAAAGGGATTCTGGTTATTTTGGAATCCCCAGATGTTGGGTTTCAGAACTTATAGTCTCTGAACCATCTTGGACACTGGGGTCAGGATGTGATTGTGGAATCAGAGTGAAATGCAAACAGAAAAGGCTCTGAAAACTCAAAAGAAAGTGAATATGTTCTCTCATCAAGTCTGACCACATCTCTCAGCTGTCTGCTCTACTTGTCATCTCAATCACAGCATTCTGGTTCTCTGTTTGCAGGTATAGTAGGGCGCATCTCCCCACCTACATGGGCAGCCATGGAAACATTTCTGGCATCAGTAGGGAATGGGCAATACACAGCAATGGCAACAGCATTGGTTCAAATGGGTGCAACAGATTCAACTGTCGACATCACCAGCTTTTCTAGGGACCTGGAGAAAATTTTCTCAGCTGTGCAGGTAACCCTTTTGAAAAGATCTTCTGCAATTTGAAGAATCAAGCATGTTGATTCTATATGTTCTGGACTGGACACATCAGTGTTTGATTGTGCACAAAGCTGCTGTTCAAATATGAATGAAAAACTCTGTCGACACACAGGGGTTAGAGTTAAGGTAAATTTCCAGACCTTGAAAGTATAAGAGAACTGTCAGTGGTTAAATTATCTGATTTCTTTCTTAGTCACTGAGTTCATAAGAGTTTCTCTCCTGCACAGGACTTGGACACGGATGTCCTCATCACGACGACTGCAGGAGGACCAGGGAGTGCTACTGTAGCTGCAACCATGGCAATTGATGAACAGCAAATCAATGCCCTCCTGCTTGATGTGGTATGTAGTACCCTTGCCCTGAAGAATGTAGTGGGATAAATCAGCAAGATTGCAGATCCTACTACAGTTTCCCTGCACTAGTGGTTTTTTGTCCACCCATTTTGCTCTTATCTTACAATGCCCAACAACACTTTTGTAAAGCTCTGCATTTGTTTTCTGTGCAGATTCGAGTGAGTGAGGCATATGGGTTGAAGTTTCCCCGAGAGTTTGGACTTCTACTGAAGCAACTCCTGTATTTTGACCGTTATACACGATTATTGGCTCCAAACCTGAATGTTCTTGAAGATGATCGAATTTCACTCAGGAATCGTGGATCGCCGCCAGATCCATTTGGTCCACGTCAGCCCCGGTTCTAAGCATAGTAGTAGTCGTCCCTTCCTTGGTCCACAGATTGGACATATCCCAATTGGAGATCTCTTGGAATGGTCCCTTCCTTGGTCGACAGATTGTCCATACCCAATTGGAGATCTCTTGGAGTCATGACCCTTCCTTGGTCCACAGATTGTCCATACCCAATTGAAGATCTGTCGGAGTTGTCCCTTCTTTGGTCCACAGATTGTCCATAACTGACCTGATTGAAGATCTCTTCTTGAACCAGTAGTGTAGATGCCCATTCCAAGGTTCGCAGGTTACAGGAAAATTGCCTCAGTAGGGGAAACAATATAAACACAGTTTATAACTTTGATCTGCATCACATCCAGATGGAAAGGTGTGCAGATCCTGTAACCTTTTTCTAACAGCATTACCAATATAGTATGTTCTCTGTACAAATTTTGATCATATTTTATGTGCGGTGGCACTTTCAGATGATGACAAATTGCAAAGAGTCCAATGTCCAGGTTTTTCTCATCTTCTAGTTTTTCCCTGAGAAAAATGCTGCCAAACAGATGAGTGAACTTTCATAGACCAATAACTTCAACAGTAAAACATACAAATTCGTTCATCCTTCCTATCAAAGATACAAAGTCTGACAAATTTGGTTACGTTTTTGTTTCAGCTCACCATGTGGATGGGTTGAAAACAGCATTTGGTGGGGACAATGCGATTGTGCTTTTGATCAAGTTGGGTGGAGAGAAAAGTGCATATTTTTGGAGGGGGATTACAGGATTGCACTGTAAAATTCCATGCAAAATCTTAAAGTCAAAACTGGTGTTTCTTCAATACCTGCAACAAATTGAGACAGGTAAACACTTTTACGCTTTAAAACCCTTAAGGTTTTTGCAAGGTTTTCTAACAAAATCATTTTAGAATAGAATAACCATGTTAATGGCCAATTCTCTCACTTGCATGCAATGAATTCAAAAGCCATGTGTAAATTTCATTCTGCACACTGTTATATGTGTATACAGGCAAACATAGATGAAGAGTGCTGTAGATGTTGGAAAGTTGAGAATTGAGCCCAAAAACAGTTCTGGGGTCTTTTACAATTAATGGGTTCAGCCCTCTCTCTCTCTCTCTCTCAAGTAGACACAAAAAAACCTCAAAAAAGATTTCATCTCGGATCAGGAGCTGACACTTTTTTAAATGCCACTTCACTAAAGCAAAAAGGTGGTTCAACTCTTTCTTCTATTTGATATATTGGTGATGCAGGTGGTGAACTGCACATTCTCTTGACATGTGATTAATATGGATGGTGTCCACTATTCTAATTTACGTATGTCCCTCCTCCTTTCTATAAGAACAACCCAAAATTGTAGAAAAGCAAGACTGCAGTGACAGCAAGATTGGTCAAGTTTTGAAAGTTTGGAAATACTGCTTGTTTTTAGGGGCTTCAAGACTTAATTTTTTCTAGTTTCACATGGGTTGAAGTTAAATAATACATGATTAGAAGTCAGACCCAAAGATGTGTCCAAACACCACTAACTTGGGAATTGCTATTAATATTACATCCAAATTAGACTCAAAATCCTAAGATGAAGGCAAATTGTGGAAAGAGTTTGAAGCTATGATGAAGGCTTAAACATGAAGGTAGATTAATGCAATTAATGGCAACAACTATTGGAAGTGTTGGTTTTTAGAGGAAAGATCTCACTTGATATATAGCAGATGTCCTTTGTAGCTTCAATGGTGACATTATGGTGGAATTCTACCAGTCGAACTTTATATATAATGGACTCCTAGGGTTTGAATTAATACCTTCTTGTGCAATGTGAAAGAATGCTTCAATTAAATTGGTCATGCAGTTCACGAATCAAATATCAATTGCCAAAGTGCAGAAAAAGTGGCATTAATTGCATAACACTCATATGAAACATGAAGCATATGTATATTCAAAAGAACATTCCAATAATCCATTGCAATGAACCTTATAACTATACTGGTTGTAGATCATTTGCCAAAAGGAAAAGGATGGCAAAGCATTAGTAGCATTAGAGTATGGTATGAAAACCTCTGGCCACCACAATGCCAATAGCTTAATTAAGTTCTATTTAATGTGGCCATCAACAAAAGATCAACCAGAAGCCATGTATGTGGTGTTGTAGAACTGAATTCATATTTGTTGCTGGCACTCCTGTACTACTTCTCACCATTGTGCTAAACCTTTATTCAATATTTCTCATCACACAGAAAGCATGTGTTCCTGCATTCAGATGTCTTGAATCTTGGTTTCGGACAAGTTACAAAGAATTTTGATGTCAGTTAGAATTAACAAAAGCCTCCTGAGGAATGGGGTTTAGGTCCTCACACAACAGAGATGACGTGCAGAGACGAGTGCAGAAACAAACAAGTTAGACTCAGGTAGCATAGATCTGCCGCGGAATCTCTCCAGGGAGAACCAAACCTTTCATGATTGGTATGTTGTGTGGAGATGACCGTCCCTGAAACTGGCTTCAATCACTGGACACCAACTCTTGGATGCTGAGACTGGTGCCCCAAGTGGTGGTTGAGACGACTCTTACAACCTTCTCCCAGTGTTGAGGAGTCCCACTGTAGGCCAGCTCTCAGGACTCACAAAAGCTCAATAGATGATTGCGATGGGTCCTTTTGCATTCCTATCATATGTTGACAATGCTCAGTTACTGGAGTACCCATGAGGGTTTTGACCAGCATCTGCATAGATGATTTCTGCAACATGATGTAGAACAAACACATGCAGATCGATCCTACCAAAGAGAAGCCAACAACTATAGAACCAACATGAAGTTCCATCATGGCACCACATCTCAATCAAGAAGGGGCCTAAAAAAGAACCAGAAACAATTCCTCAATATCAAACTACCTACAGAAACAAATGAACTTACAAAGCACCAAAGAGAATTGAAGACCACCCAGAGGGGGAAAAATACCCTGCTAAAAATTTTGGTCACATGAATAACAAGCCAGAATCCAAGTAGAATCACCATCAAAATGTGGAAAAACCTGACACAACTTTGTTCATCAACCGCTCCTTCTCTTTCAGACGAATGCTAGGGTTGCTCTGCATGCACATATATATTGTTAGAGAGTTGCCACCAGCAGGAAATTTTCACCTCCTTGTGCCCTGAAAAGCGAATCTACAGACGCTCAAGTGCCAAATCTAACCAGTCTTCTAGGAAGTTCTTCCATTTTCATGGGCAATGCCAAACTGAAACTGGACACAAACATTCAACTGATATGCAGGTTCACTAGTTTCAAGACTAAGGCATTTCACTTGGACAACCAGATTCTCATTCATGACTTTTAGTCAAGGCTTCCCAGGTTCTTACCTACAACAGCTGTTCACGGTGTAGGCCACTTTTGTACATTGTACCAACACCACTGATTGCTCTTCAGCAGTGCAATTATTGAGTTATAGAAAACTTGGAGCATTGAAAGGTGCAAGAGAAGAACCTGAAGAGAGAGCAGCGCCATTTTTGTAAAATCTGCCATCTCAGGAAGAACATGAGCAGGCAGAGTATCTGCAATGGCCTCCAGCTTCACTTTCTGTTGCCTAGCTGTTGGTCGGTCCGGACCCGCATATAACTGAACTAGCTTCTTCAAATGGTGGGCTTTCCCTAAGATGTCTTTCACCTCTTCCTGATCAATTCAAATTCACCACACAGAAACCAGCCCTGTCTTAATATATCTCATTATAATGAGGCTCTACTCTATTTTCTCAAAACAGGGAATGAGGCTCATCCAATCACCAACATCAGTGATCCAAACTCAACACCAAAAATTGTTTGTTTGCTCTTAGATCCATTTCATACCTCCCACATCTCCTCTGTGATATCGTCGCGCATGAGATAGGGCTTAACGCGTGCCATAGTTTCTTCCAGTGATATTTGTGGGGTTTCATCTATATCTGGATTGTCACTGAAGTTCTCCATCGCATATTCAGGTTCAAAATCCAACTGCCACAAGTCAACAAACCTTTTCAACTTTCCATCCCTCACAAAGAGGTGCTCTCACGTTTACTAAACCTATATTCAAACAAAACCACCTGCTATCACACACAAACTAGGCCTAGTTTAACCCAAAAACTGCTCATGAGCCATATTTGCAGCTGGTCAGACCAATGTCCAAAGGTTTCAAACAATGACAAAGAATTTGCTCTTGACTTTTCCCTTATATAATAGTGTTGACTGGACCCAATTCAATATGGACATTCTGTTTGAACAGAAACCATGTTGAAAATGAAATGCAGAACAGGACACTTGCTCATTGTATGCCTTAAATAAAATTGACATAAGACATATACCAGGAACTTGGTATGAAGGGCACTCTTGAATTGTTCCTCTTCATCCAGTACTTTCAGGCGTTCCTCATCTTCTGGTGTCATTTCTCGCAAAGTCAATGGCACTTGTGGCACATCCTCTTCTAATGCCCTGCATCACACAAATACATACAGGCAGGAACTTATTCAAACTTCATTCACAAATCAGAACACACTATATCAGACAAAGCAAATGTCATCATTCCTAAAAAGCAGACACACCCCTCCAGACCCTCTGACCTGCGCTGCCTGGGTCGTATTTGCCGCTTGAACCTATCCTTATCAGACTGTGAGCCTGTTCGAGGAGCTGTGGTGTCCGGTCCCTTCCTGCGAAACCTGTTGGCCACAAAGTCAGTCACATCTGAGAACTTGTCCACAGGTCCACCCCTCCTTCTCCTCTCCTCCTCTATGGACAGGTTCTTGTCAATTCCCTCCTGCAGAACTGCTACAGCCCGCTGCACAGCATCTTCCCTTGAGAGCTGTGGCCTTGGTGGTGACAAGCTCCTCTGCACCCAGCAAATTATGTACAGTGTTACTATAGGCAATTGCTGGACCCATAATAAGGCTACACTATTGAATGCTTCACCAACAATGTCCAGCATGTACCAGTGCTGGTGTCCCTTGTCTTTCAGGCAGCTTTGCTAGTAATGCCATTGCTCGCTCCCTAGCCTGCTCCCTTGAAAGCTCTGCATGAGGCAATCTCTCTTTTTGACCTGCTTTTGCTCCAATGGAAGCAGGGGGTGACACAAGGGGCTGGCCAGGTGAACCTTGTGGTGCCCCTCGTCCACGACCTACTGCTCGCACACTAGCATCTGGCAGTGGTGCTCCTCTTCCACGACCAGCTACTGACACTGCTGAGGGTAAATTTGGCAACATAGAAGGATTGAAATCTCCAGCCCTTCCAGAATCTTCAAAAAGTCCACCAACTCTTCCACGACCAGCTACAGCCCCTGCTGAGGGCACATTTGGCAAAATAGAAGGATGTAAGTCTCCAGCCCTTCCAGAATCTTCAAAAAGTCCACCAACAGGTGGTTGTTTCAGCAGCCCTCGAAAAGAGTGCAGGCCCTCTGACTCATCAGCATGCTGGGCAAAGAAACCCCCAGGTACAATAAACTCAGGCTTGATAGTATCAGTACTTGGGGCTGCAAAACCTTGTGACACTCCTGTTGCCTTTGATTCTTCTTTGATGAGTGTATGTGAGGGAGGTGCACTTTCTATTGGCTCTGCAGTCTGAGGATGCAGATCCCTTGTACTTGGTGATAATTGACCGGGACCAGTTGTAGCTTCCTCAACTGAAATCTGAGGCTCAGGAACTGATGCCTTTTCTACCAGATGGAACTCAATTGCTGTTGCCTCCTCAGCATGGACAAGCTCTTCTGGAGTCTCATCTCTTGTAGCTCTCTTTTCAGTTTCAGGTGCACTGCTCATGGACACCGAAGGGGGCTGTTCCATTGTCGGGGATACAGCAGAAGTCTTTGATTTTATCAAAGCCTCTCGCATCAGCTTGTACACTGTGTCCATCTTGTCAAACTGGCCTGACTTACTATATATTTCCACAAGCAAATTGTAAGTGGGAACAGTCACATGGACACCATCTGCCTTCATGTCCTCATAGACCTGGTCAACCTCAGCAAAACGCCCTGCATTGTAGTGCCACCTGATCATGGCCACATAGCTCTCATCTGCACCACAAAATACCAAAGATATACTCCACTGGTGAGAAGGGTGGAAGAGAACAATCAACTAAAGACGAGAAGTTTGCAACAACTGTAATCAGGCAGTCATCAATGTAAAACCCGTGCTCTGCAAGACAAGACTGAAATTGCCCACCTGAGAGTTGAAATTGAGTATTGGGAGTCACAACTGGTGGGCCTTTTTCAGGCTGAACTACATCTGGCACATTCTGCATCTGAGGTTGTGCTGGGAGTGTCTCAGGCTGGAGTGGCACCTTCAAACCTCCAGTCTGCAGAACAACTGCTGCATGTGGAGGTGGTGTAGGGTGATCTTGCAGAATTGTCATAGGCTGGCTTTGCAGAGGTGGTGTTGGCTGGTTTTGTGGAGGTGATGTAGGTTTGCTTTGCAGAGGTGGTGTTGGCTGGTTTTGTGGAGGTGATGTAGGTTTGCTTTGCAGTGGTGGAGTGGGCTGGCTAGTTGTCCTCCCTGGAGGTGCCAAAATCTGAGACAGGGATCCCCATACATTGGCTCTTTTGCTTTCTACATTTGGAGTTCCATGTGCCCTTTCAGTCCTTCCCAAATTGTTAGCAACTCTAGGTGATGCAGACAACTCCTGAAACGATTTTGTTGTAGATGCAACAACAGAATCCTTAGCTTCTGTATGAGAGCCAATCACACCCATTTTAGCTCCCTGCTGCCCTGCTTTGTGTTGCTCCCCCAGGATGCTCACCACCCTTGGTCGTGTCTCCCATGTGTCCATTGATGCACCTCCTCTCTGCCGATGCAATTTTAGGTCTTCATTCCAGGGAACAGCAGGGCGAGCATTGGGGATTGTTCCTCTGCCAGCCCCTTGAAGAAGAAGCTCAGATGACACATTTTCTGGAACTAGCCTTTGTTGCCCTGCCAAGGAGTGAACAACAGAATATCCAGCACATGAATGTGATCACTTTGTAGCTGCATTCATCAGATGCCAGTCAAACATCAAGCCAAGCATATTGAATACAATGCATGCACAAGCTTCCAGACAACAAACCCTAAAACCCTAAACCCTCAAACTTTACTATCACAAACATCTATGGATATGCTCCAGGCAATCCATAGTTTAGAGGGATACATATCTAGAATTCCACAGTATCAAAGCATAGTAGAAGTACACATACCCACTGCTTCTGGAGGCTTTACGATAGCTACAAAGGGCTTGAACGGTTTGAATGGTTTTTCTGTAACAGCGTCCTCAAACCGACTGTCAATTTTCGCTGCTTGTCCATCCGCTTCCAAGAAGACCTTGCTTGCCTGCAAAGATCATTATGTCATTGATGCTACAGCAGCAGCAGCAGCGTAGTAGTCACAAAGAAAAGTAAAGCGAAGAGCAAGGAAAACAAACAATCAAGAACCTGTTGGCCTGAATCTGGCACGTTCTCAGCTTCTGCTTTCGCAGGAACGAATGAGTTCTTCAAAGGAGGAAGTGGGGTGGCGACCGACGGTGGTGGTGGTGGTGGTGGTGGTGGTGGTAGAGGCGAAACACCTCCCTCTCGTCTCCCTCTGCCGACACCCTTAGATTCATTCTCGAAACCAGCTCGTCGTCCTACTCCACCGCCATAGCCCCCCAACTGCGACGCATCGTCCGTTCCATCACCCCTACCTTTTCCTCTCCCATATCCGGAGCCACAAACGGGAGAAGTGGAGAAGCTCTGGAACAAGATCCCCGGCCTCCTGGATCTACTCAACAGGGACGCGGAGCTCCTCATGACTGGAGCTCCAACATCACCCGTCTAAACACACA
>Ga0116228_10001162_pt1 | contig 21558 bp, 19 predicted proteins | sample S1TSphfallax_2_FD_89694 | JGI IMG/M metagenome (GOLD analysis project Ga0116228, IMG submission 89694) | Host-associated microbial communities from peat moss isolated from Minnesota, USA - S1T2_Fc - Sphagnum fallax MG | ecosystem: Host-associated > Plants > Peat moss > Unclassified | place...
AGACTGAGAGGAGATCAAGGGCCGTGAGTAAAAGAACGGGACCCCAGAGGTTTGAGTTCTGTTTAAGATCGGAGTGTTGCTGGGGTGTTTGATCAGTTGTGTACCCCCTTTCTTTTGGTGACAATGTAGTTATAATAGGCTTAAGTTAATAGGCTTCCTACATGGTTAATAGGTCTACCTAGTAAACCTAGGTCACCTAAAATACTTACTTAGAAAGCTTACACTACCTAGTTATAGGCTATTTAGCTAGGCTACTAGCTAGATTATTACCTAACAAGTGGCCTATTAACCTATTAATTATGCTAAGCTAAATAGATCACATGAATATGGTTCATTTTACTAAGTATCAAATCATAATGGTCAATTTGATTAATTGTCAAATTAGGATGGTCAATTTGATTAAACCATATCAATTCAATATGGCCAATTTGATTAAGCCATGGCCATTTTGAATGGGCATTTATTCATTTTGACTAGATCTTCTGCTTGACACTTAGTTGAAAAGATCACTTTAGTTAAATGTATTGGTCAAATGTAACATGTATTTTTCATGCCCCAAACCTTTAATCAAAATGGACATACCTATTGGTCAATGTGAACACTTTGGTCAAGTTGGCTTTTTAAAAAGCTGTGATTTCTTGTAATGGGTTGATTATTGATCATTTAATTTTTGATTTTTGTTCCTTGAAAGATAAAATTCTATCAAATTAAATTGGAAGAGGTGTTGACATAACTTGAATGGGGGAAAACTAATGCCATGTGAATATGGCATGGAGGTGATAAATCATTAGGACCCAAAATCCTATGGGAAATAAAATTTTAAAATTTCTTTGTTTTAGGTTTCAATTTGGTTTTTAATCTGTTCAATTATTGTTTTCATTTTTTATTTTTAAAATTTTAATCCTTATTTTGTTTTGTTATCTGTATAGGCATAATTACATTGATAAACACCTTAGAGATAAAATTTTACAACACATTATTAGTGGTGAATTGAAAGGGATTTGTCTCCTTTGGTATGACGGAGCTTTTAATGAGGAGAAAGTTTTTTGAAAAATCAAAGGTATTTGTATTTTCTTTTTATTTATTTATTTTCCTTGCTTTTGGATTCTATAAAACAATTTTGTCAAAGAACACGTGATGCTGATTTAACTTTTATTCTTCAATTATTGTTGCTTAAGAAACCTCAATGGTTGATGCTAATGGTAGTTATTTACATGCAAGAAATGATGATGGTGATTGTAATACATTTGTCTTTTTAAGTTTTGTTTTTTTTCCCCCATTCTTCCTAATTGTTTGTTTTGTGCATGGATTTAATGTTGAAAATGATTAGAAAAATGTCATTCTTGTTCATGTTCATAATGTTTTCGGTCAAAAAAACCTTTTTTTTCATCTATTTGTAGTTTGAAAAAACCTTTCATTAGTGTTGTTTCAATTTTTAAAAACTTTATATTGTAACGATTTTTGGTTCAAAGAAATTTTTTGTTGTTGATGTTTTTGGTAAAAAAAAACCTCCTTCTACTATTAATGTTCCTAGTTTTTTTTAAATGTTTACTTGCTATTGTTTTTAGTTCAAAAATGCCTTTTATATTCGTGTTCCTTCCCTTGGGTTAGAAAGACCTTTTTCTATTATTAATTTTCTTAGTCCAAGGATATTTTATGTTCTTATTGTTATTTTTTTTGTCTAGAATGACCTTTTATTATTGTAAGTTCCAATGTTGTACAAGAGATTCTAGAGCAAGGTGATGATCATTTTTGAAATGACTATTTCATTATTGAAATTCTTAAGCACAAAGATCGTTTAGAAGTTGTTTATCATTAACATGCATTCAATGTTTTCAACATCAACACTACTTCTATGCATGTTTTCAACCATATGCAAAATTGCCCAATAAAAATCAACTGGATGACTAATCTAATTGAAAGCATAATTAGGCATGATTTTTTTGTTAATTATTTTTTATTTTGAAATTTTGATGTTTTAATTTAGTTTACAATTTTCAAAAATTGATTTGGATTTTATGTTTCAAAGTTGGTGATTCATATTTGGAGCTTGTGTTACAAAGTTCATGATTCTGATTTGGAGCTTGGAGTTGTATGTAGATTCAATAAAGAATTTTTATTTTCTGTTTATGGTTTCGGATTTAATTTTTTTAAATTTTAGTTACAAGTTCATAAATTGGCTTTTGTGTGTCAAAGCTTGTGATATGGAATTTGTGACTCTATTTTGGAGTTTAACACTATCGCATATGCAAAAAGTTAAATTTATATATCTTAGTGGTTTTGGAAATTTGTGAAATGTAATTAAATGTTTTTTTGGGTTGCATCTTTTATAAATGGACTTGATTTTTGTCTTTCAGATTTTTTAATTTAGACTTACAACTTCAATGTCATATGGAGTTTGTGATTCAGATTTGCAAATAAATGTTTATGTAGTTTAAGTAATTGTTATGTTTTGTTTAATGTTTCTTATTTGTGAAATCTATCATCTTTTGTTAACGGTTTCAACTTTTGTAAAATAGCTTTAATTTTTTTTATGATTCAAATTTGGAACTTTTGATTTAAAGTTTGTGATTTTGATTTTGGAATTAGTTTGTGATTTGACACACATTTTATTTTACATTTACGAATTAGTAGAACTTTACATGTTCATGTGGTACATTGAATTTAGGCCAATTCAAACTCGGAACTTTTTAAATTTGTTTGATAAATTCATAATTTCATTCAAGTTTAAACAATTTGTTTTCTTTGGTCAAGTTTGTAATGTAGCCAAAGTGGTAATGATTTGCAAGAAGATTTAGGTCAACCTTGTGATGTTTTAAAATTTGGAGTGGAAGTAGCTTGGTTTTTTGCTCAACTTTGTGATGTAACCAAAGTGGTAATAATTCACGAGAAGATTTATGTCAACTTTTTGTTTTGAAATTTGGTATATTATTTTAATGGTTTTGAAACAATGTAATTGAAATGAGTATTAAGGAAAAGACATTAAAAAAACAGAAAAAAAAACACCAAAATAAGTAAAAAAAGAGAAAACAAAGAAAAAAAAGTGATAACGAAAAGAAAAAAACTTCCAAAATTTAGAGTGCCTTGGCCAAGGTATAATGGGCCTTATGAATCTTGGAAGTTCTAGTAAAATCTATAAGGTTCAATAAGTTTGAAATTGGGAAAAATTGGGTAGGAAATGGACTAAAAAACACAAGGAAACAATTGGCATGAACTTTATGTTTATGAGCAAACTAGTACAATTGATTCCTCAATAACAACAAGAATTTGAAAAATGAAGTATGCAAAAAAACACCATAACATTCAATCATTCTTATTCATTCAACAAAACATTACATGGAAATTTTCCAAGGTGTAAAACAATTATCCATATATGCCAAATACCACAAGGTTCAAATAAGGATCCAAGGTAGCCCACAATTTGTTCTTCAAAAATGTTAATGTGAAACAACATTCATCCAAGCATTTCCCAAAGTAGAACAATAATGGTCATTTCTACTAACATAAAAATATTCACAGAAAAAACATGTCAATATTCAAAATATAAGGAATAGTTTTTCAAATTCAACTTAGAAAATTTAAATCAAAAGGCGGGTTCCATGTCAACATTGGAGTTGTTTTTAATCCATGCTTATGTGCCCATATGCTCGTCCCCAAGGTATCAATGATAAATTTCCAAAGTGGACAACATTATAAATCTAAGAAATAGAACATGGGGCACATTCTTTAGTTTTTCACACCAAGATAAGAAGGGTGCAATACTTTTAGATGGAACTAAGATGAAATGACATTTGTTACTTCATGGGCATGACACAAACTTCACCAAATTTGAGACAATACACCACCTCTCTCCCCATCATATATTTTGTAATTATCCAATGCATGGTGAAATGATAATTAGGTGGATTGTTTAAATTGTCACATTCACAAAATTTTAAAATTGTAAATGAATTCAAAAATGTAAAATCATATTCAACATTTAAATTTTCAAAATTTTAATTATCCATGGTGTAATTAGATTTAAGTGAAAATCAAATTGGAAAATATGGATGAATTAAAAAAAAAGAGTGAGTGAATTCCTATTAAACTTTTGAAACAATGACATTATTTCCATCATACATATAAAATTTACATGTGGATTTAAAAAAATAACATAATAATGTCAAAATAAACAAATAAAATAGTTCATATCAAATTTAAATTAATGTAATTTAATTTGTGATTGATGAGTTGAAAAGTATATCATGTTTTAAATCAAGGCATATAAAATAACTAATTGATTTGTGACATATAATTAAAATTTCATGTGACAAACATTTTTGTGATAGGAAAGTTCAATGTGCTTCTTTTCTCCTTTTAGGAGTGACAATCATCCAAAAAAAAATTTAGTCAATTTTTTCATAAACTAGATATGCAAGTAAAACATATGAGAATCATATAATATTCTTAACTACCTAAAACTTATGATAAAAATATGATGATTTTGAAAGAAAAAATTTAACAAATTTGGGCCATTTTTTCAATGAAGAATCCTTTGTATAAGTTGAAATCATATTTTTTATGTAAAAATTTGACAAAAATTCACCAAAAGAAAATCATTGGAAAGTGGCCTATTTGATTGACATATTGGACCAACAATGCATCTATGATGGACAACCCAACAACAATGTCACATTGCACAATGAAAACAATGACACAAAAGCTTTTCAAGTTCATATTATATCTACTTAATGACATTTGAGTCAACAAAGGATTTAAAAAAAGTTTAGTTTTAGGTTGATTAATCAATATAGATTATTTACATGTTATTTGAAAGACATGAAATATATGATATAGGTTTTGAAATTTGAATTAAACAAATTTTTATGTTTGACATATTGTTTTGCTTTGATTATCAAATTGTTGATGAAATATTGAAAATAAGAGAGTATGATTGAGGGTGTTTGTTATATAGCCTTGAAGATGATCACACTTTTGCCCAAGGACCCCACTAGTTATATGTAAATGATATATATATATCAATGATTTTTTTGGGGCAAAAATATTGATGAAATCTTTTGGGTGTAAATTTGACTAATTTGATTAATTTTGCTAAAATTTTGAAAAATTCATCAAATTTTGATATCACACCATAAAAATAAATAAATAAATAAATAAATAAAAAAGAAAGAAAAAAAGACCCAAGTTATAACTTGCACAATAAGTTACCATAGGTTGAGATTTCAATATTTCAACCTATGGAAACAAGTCAATGCAATTTGCAAGCTACAAATTGCATGGAAAATAGGCAATTAAAAACTTGCAAAACAAGATATGGTGTATGTTAGTCACAACACCTCCATATATCTAGCTTAGGGGAAATACATGGAGAAATTTCATAAACCTAATTTGATAAGCACAACAAGCACTTGGGAGAAGTTTCCTAATGTACTTGGAGAGCACCTTACGGTTTGTTTTAGAGTTATTTTATTTAACAATAAATTAAGGATTTTTTTTGGAAGGTTATATTTTTTGGGGTCAAAATTTGCCAATTCGTCGACCTCACAATTTCTTTTTAAAACAAAAAATAAAAATAAAAATGAAAATCCCTGTAAATTCCAAATTCCCAAAAATAATTACCCAAACTATTCACAAGTTAAATTCCCAGAGGAAATTACGTTTGAGTAGGTCTTTGTGCACACGTGTCGGAATTAGGGCTTCGTTGCACACAAGAATTAGGGATCGGATGCACACGTGCCAGATTAGGGCTTCGTGGCACAAACGATTAGGGTTTGGCGACAAGCTCTTTGCGAGCGCTTAGCTACGCGGATTGTGTTGCTCTCTCTCTCTATCTCTCTCTCTTTGCAGTTTCTCTCTGGATTGCTTCTCGAATATAGTTGGTGAAGGAGGGCTCCTAGTATAGTCCAAGTGCTTTGCAGAAGCAAGAATCCAAGAGAAGCTTTGTTTTTGATCCAGTGAAGCGGATAGTGCGCAATTGGAGCTAGGAGGTTGGGAAAGGTGTGGGGGCGGGGGGGTTGGGGGAAGAGAACAAGAACGGTGCGATGTCAGAACGATTGACGAGGATTGCAATTGTGAGCTCCGACAAATGCAAGCCCAAGAAATGTCGTCAGCAGTGCAAGAAGAGCTGTCCGGTTGTGATGACAGGTATTTTTTTTCCTTTCCTTCGATTCCTAATTTCTATCCTCTTCTTTTTTGGCAATTCTTCTTCTAGTCCCTCTCTACTTTGAAGGCCTCTCGGTTGCTTAAAGGATTCTCTTTTCCCTTACGATTACTATGGTATTGGAACGGTAGATTGATTTTCTGAGATCACTGTGTGCGTTTTGTGTATTTCGTGGGCTGGCAGGCAAACTCTGTATTGAGGTTTCATCTCAGTCGAAGATTGCCTTCATCTCTGAGGAGCTTTGTATAGGTTGCGGTATCTGTGTGAAGGTGAGCTCTCTCTTTTGCTGCTGGGTGTGGTTGAGTACGATCTCAATCAATGATTAGCTGAATTGTGTTGTGTTGTAGGCTAGTTCGAGCTGCTTCTCTACTTAATCCTATGACCTGAGATTCCTTCCATATAAGGCTTCAGAAAATAAAATACTCCATTCCGGGCAACAAATGCAGTTCACATACTATCTCTCTATAATTAGGGTTCCATATGTTATAAGCCTCTCTTAGCTACTTGGGAGAAGTCATGTAAAATTTATTATGGTGCACTTGTCTCATAGATTTTTGAACCATGGTTTGCACTTATAAAGTGATCAACATCTCTCTTTGTGGATGCTTTCCTGGACTTCCAAGTGCTAGCTGGTGGATTTTAGATGCCAGAAGTTCATGGAGTGGAGTTTGTGATCTCCACAGTTGATGGTTCCTCAACCCAGACCTTGTTTTGTTGTTGGTAATGATGCAGAAATGTCCATTTGAGGCCATCCAGATTATAAATCTTCCAAAGGATCTTGACAAGGATACTACACATCGTTACGGTCCCAACACCTTCAAGCTGCATAGGTCTGTGTCTTGCTTCACACTTCAGAGCTCAGTAGGAGGTCAATATGTACTAGCATTGGGCATGATTGTTATTTGCATTCCAGACTTTATGTTCTGTTATGCAGTTGTAGGTAGATTGCTGTCAAATGAGGAACTTTTCAGGTGTGACTCAACAGTCTTAATTGTTTTGCTGCTGTTACAGGTTGCCTGTTCCAAGGCCTGGTCAAGTCTTGGGGCTGGTGGGAACAAATGGTATTGGCAAGTCAACTGCACTTAAAGTGTTGGCAGGCAAGCTGAAACCCAACCTTGGAAGATTTTTGGTACACCCCTCACCAGTAGCTCTTTCAGGAATAAAGTCTTATAAATACCAGCAGCTGGTGAACTAGTCTGTCTTTGCCCTTTGCATCAGTCCTTTTGCTCTCACAGGAAGAAATCAAACTACCTACAAGACTTAAACCACCTTTGAATGATATCAATGTAGAGCAAGATAGTCAGCTTCTAGAATTGAGGCGTTTTCATTCTGTGGCCAAGATACCACTCAGGGGTGCAGATTGCCTGTCTAGGTCTTATATTTCTAGTGCTGTTGCACAAGTGTGGCATGGTTGCTGGTTACAGGGGAATTTGTCTATTGTAGTCTTAATGTATTTCACGTGGTTTGTTTTGCAGAATCCACCTGATTGGCAAGAGATCTTGACCTATTTCAGAGGTTCTGAGCTGCAAAATTACTTTACACGTATCCTGGAGGACAATTTGAAGGTTTAACTTTGTTTCACTTCTTTTTGCATAGTTTGAATCAATTCTGCATGAATGCTGGGTGTGTATGTGGCATTCAGACATTGCAATGACTAAGACCATATCTTTGAACTGCATGATCATGGCAGGCAATAATCAAGCCCCAGTACGTTGATCACATTCCTAAAGCAGTGAAGGGTAATGTTGGTGAAGTTTTGGCCCAGAAGGATGAGAGAGAAATGCGATTTGAATTGGCTAAGGACCTTGACTTGAACCGGGTTCTTGACCGTGATGTTGGTGATCTCTCTGGAGGGGAGTTGCAGCGTTTTGCAATTGCTGTAGTTGCCACACAGCATGCTGAAATCTACATGTTTGATGAGCCATCAAGTTACTTGGATGTGAAGCAGAGGTTGAGGGCTGCCCAAGTTGTTCGCTCTCTTCTCCGACCAAACAGGTGGGGAGCTTCATTTTCCCTTTTTGCAATCAAGTCAAGGGTTGAGACTTGAGACTCTGCCATTGATTGAGCAGATTTCTCAGTTGAGGTCAGTTGAGGGTTGATTTGTCAGTTGGAAGATGGTCTTCTATAACCCTGTGGGCATGAATAGTGTTCTTACCACACAGAAATGCTGGTAAAGCTGCAGTCTCCATAGCATGTCTGAGGGTGTTGTTTCTGTACTGCACTCAACTCATCATTCCCTTTACTGTCTGTCTGCAGTTATGTGATTGTGGTGGAGCATGACTTAAGTGTGTTGGACTACCTGTCTGACTTCATCTGCTGCCTGTATGGAAAACCTGGAGCTTATGGTGTGGTGACTTTGCCCTTCTCTGTGAGAGAGGGCATCAATATATTTTTGGCTGGCTTTGTTCCCACTGAGAATCTTCGCTTCAGGGATGAGTCTCTCACGTTTAAGGTAGGGAACTTTTACTGCTTTTTATTTAGAGTTCTTTCCCACATGGGGTTCTTGTAAGAGAATATAATGTTGAAGGAGGATTGATCTTAGCTTTTAGTCCTTGTTTTTTTTTTGACTCTGATGCAACTTGAGTTATGAGAGTTTACTTTACTGTTGCAAATGCAGTTTGTTAATCCTATTGGTGGCTCGCCTTCTCCTGCAGGTTGCAGAGACCCCACAGGAGAGTGCAGAGGAGATCCGGACATATGCACGCTATAAATACCCTTCAATGTCCAAGACACAAGGTGGCTTTAAGCTCCGTGTTAAGGAGGGGGAATTTACAGACTCCCAAATCATTGTAATGCTTGGAGAAAATGGCACTGGCAAGACAACCTTCATTCGGATGCTGGTCAGTGGGACTTTCCCCTTTTCCTGGCAGTAGACTGTACCACTGTGTTTCAGCAGAAGCATTTTGCAGTTGGGCATTGAGTGTTGTAGATGCCCAAAATGATATACCAAATGTTTGTGTATTCCATGCACCTTTTTATTCTCTGAAAATAAGCATCTTGGTTGAGAGTTCTACAGGAGGGCCATATCCTTCTTAAGCTGACATGGCTGGTGGATAAACTTGTAACAGGCAGGTTTGCTGAAACCAGATGAAACTGGGGATAGTGATGTGGAGGTTCCAGAATTCAATGTGTCATACAAACCACAGAAGATCAGTCCCAAGTTTGCATCAACAGTGAGGCATCTTCTGCACCAAAAGATAAGAGACTCTTATATGCACCCACAGTTCAACACAGATGTGATGAAACCACTGCAGATTGAGGCCCTTATGGATCAGGAAGTGATAAATCTTTCTGGAGGCGAGCTCCAGCGGGTTGCGCTCTGTCTTTGCCTGGGCAAGGTATGCAAGTAGCTTGAATGTTGATGTTTGTTGTTTGCATGTTGTGTATGGACAAAGGAAGTGGTTGCAATGTGATAGTCCCAATCTTTTGAATATTACTTCTCTGTGTGCCTTGTTCCTTTGCACCATCTTCTGAACTGAATCCTCTTCTGCCCTCCAACTCTGTGCATATGTCTTATGTTTGCAGCCAGCTGATATCTACCTCATTGATGAACCAAGTGCCTACCTGGATTCAGAGCAACGCATTGTGGCAGCCAAGGTGATAAAGCGTTTCATATTGCATGCAAAGACAACAGCTTTTGTGGTGGAGCATGACTTCATTATGGCCACATATTTGGCTGATCGAGTGATTGTGTATGAGGGAGAGCCTTCGATTGATTGTGTGGCCAATACTCCGCAAAGCTTACTGACAGGGATGAATTTGTTTCTTTCGGTAAGTTTGGGGAACTTGTATTAGGGTCTTGGACATTATTTTTTAATATGCTTTGCTTGTAACTTTTTAGGAGAGGATATATTCTCTGAGCTTTTGAGTTACTGTAAAGTCTGATGAGTCTTATTGATTTTCATCTGTGCTGTTTTTCATTCTTCTCTGCTGATATTAAATTTACCCCTCCCTTTGTTCCTTCTTTGAACTAGATTGTAGTGATGTATGTTCATGAGCCACTCATGTTGCATGGATCCTGAACTGGCTGGTGGGTTTGTGGAAACAGCAATTGGATATCACATTCCGTCGGGATCCTACAAATTTCAGGCCTCGCATCAATAAGCTTGACTCTACAAAGGACAGGGAGCAGAAGAATGCAGGCTCTTACTATTACCTCGATGATTGAGTTGATTCCTGCACTTCCATGTTGGGTCAGCTTGAGTGTAGTCACGTGGACAACAATTCTACCTATACTGCAGTCTCTGGGTTATGCAGCCACTGGCATGGATACCAATGCTGCACTCATGCCAGTGTGACAGTAGTTTCCTGATTTTAGGAAAGTAACCAGGAGTTCAACTGATCTTTGTCATCTTTTCCTGGAATTCCTTCTCATTCACAATGATCTGAGCATGGAGAATTGTTTTATGTCAAGGTGGCCACAAGAAGGTTATTTTCTTTTGTAAACTTATGTGCCTTATTCCCATTCAATAGAGAGGATTAACTGTAGAGAGTAGTAGTCACATCAGATGCATAGCATATGAACTAGGACAGTCATTTCAATGTATTTCTTTGCAATATAGTTGTGAACACCATGGTAGGACCCTTAGTAAACAGCAGATGGGATGTCTAGTTCCAAGCACAGAAGGGTGTTGGAACAAGGACTTTTGATATTCTTATTCTCGTTTTTTTCAAGAGTTTTGTTCAAGATTTATGCACAATGTTTTTGTTGACAAATAGTTGATGATGGTTCTTTCTGTAAGTTGGGGTTGTGATGTTCTTTGTATTCCAGGTGATACTTTGGATTCCAATATCAAAATTTCTATTGCATCTGGGCACATTGGATGATGAATCCTCTTTTGGCGCCTCCCTTTAAAAGGTGATCACCCTACTTTGTTGACATTTGATTCAGATGAGAACGCACTTAATTGTGTAATATGTGGATATCTCGCTTTACCATGTGTGTGACCTACAAAAGTCACAGGCATCCTAGCTAGTTCAATTTTTTCAGTTGTTATTTATGATATCCTTGCTTTTTGGTTCTGTCGGCTACACCTAAAGACCTCTTGGTTCCCCTTATTTTCATTGCCCTACCAATTAGTAATAAAGTAAGGTGTTGCAAAACCATGAAGGGCTGCAAAAGCATGAGGGGTTGCAGAACCGTGTGGGCTTGCAGAAACATCACCTAATGAACATTTTCTCAAAACCTACTACAGGGTTGGTAAAAAAATTATTGCATATGAAATTATTGTGATTGCGGATTATGTAATCCATATGTGGAGGATTTTTGCTTAAAAAAAAAGGAAGCAAGAGAACTGGTAATTGGGATGATCATGTGCTTTGTTACTGTTTTGAAATCAATAAAGCACATTGTTAATGTGGTATTCCTAAGCCACTTATTATAGGCTTAATGATGTTAAGTTTATAAAGAAACTAAATCAAAGTAAATGAGTAAATTTAATCTTTGTAGTGTTTATTTTGTAGTGTTACAAAACACGAAGGTTGATATTGTTAATGACATGAGTGGGTTAGGACTCTCACATTCTAAGTTTATACTTATGGTATGAGATTATGCATTAATAGACTTCATGTAAAAATGGAAATTTAGTAATGACCTTAAAGTCACATTCCTTAACCTACTCACAATAACTATTCCATCTTCTAGTTGTAACAAAAACTTGTTCATTAATGCCAATGTTCAAGCATTTCACTTCATCTCACAACTAAGCACCACGAACATTATGATCTAGTGCAAATCACCATTGGATATTCACTATAAACACCTTCTTTTTCTCATTAATTTTAAACAACATAGAAATTTTATCCAAGTCTTGGGGCTTTTCAATGTTGTAAATGTATTTGCACAAAATAACAATTTTATGTCTTAAATAAGTTTTTTGACATCAAATGAATGGTAAAAGATGGAAACAAACATCATCATGTGGTCAAATCTTTCATTATCCTAACCTTGGTTTTTGGTACCTAAGCAATATTACCTTACTGTGAAGAACCTTAACTAATGATAACCATATTCACATGATGAGTTCATGTCATAACAATTTTCCAAATTTTCTGAAACAAAAACATAAAAAAGTAAAATTGTTAGCTTTGGAAAAAAAGGTAAATATTCAGATGTCACGATTAAATGAAATACTTGGGAATTTGATATGAAATTATTTACTCTTAGGCACACCATTCAATGCCATTGTGAGAAAAGTTGATGCATGAAGTGCCTTCAAATTATTTCTTCTAACATTTTCAAATTGATGATCTTTTGATTTATTTCATGTTTCTATTTGTGATTGTTTCACATTTAAGAAAAAGAAAAGGTAAAGCCACTTCTCTGGAACCAATATGTTTTTTTTTTCTTGTAATTTTTTTTTAAAAATAAAAATTCATAGAAATGAATTTTTGAATGAAATATTTTACAACATGTAATTTAAAATATTTATAGTTGGCTGAATATATCACATGTTTCTTGTTAATCAAATTTAAATAATGGAATTTTTAAAAATGTGCAAATTATGTCAAATTCTTATTTTTCATTTTTAATGAATTATAATTTCAAATCATGCTAAAACATGTTAGCTACTTTGAATTTTATTTATTTATTAATAAATTACAATTTTTTTAAAAACATCGTATACATTACATCACATTTAGAACTTATAGAAGTCTCATGAACTTCAAATAGACATTAAATTTCTTTTTTTTAATAAAAATATCAAATCATAAATTTTTATATTTTGAATGTTTTTTACATGTGTTTAATAGTCTCATTACACAAAAATTAAACTTCAAAAGAAATAATTATGAAAATTAAAAAACCTTTTTATGAAAATAATCATATTTGATGAAACATATTTTACTCAAATTAGAATTCAAAATTGAAAGATTTAATGATTGAATTAAAATTTTTTCACATCCATATTAATAATAAAAACATATTTTGTCATGGTTAACATGTCATTAAAGTAACATCACATAAGCATATGTAATAAAAACCGCAATTGTATTATGATTTGATATGGTTTTGCACATAGAAAACACATCCAAATTGATGATGTTGATTTTGAATGCACATTGTGTCATGCTTCAACCATGAAGATTTCAACAAAGGAAAGTCGGGATATTGGCTTATAATAAAATCATATGCATACCAATGCAATTTTTCCTTTGGTAAAATTTCTAGATGGCACATGATCATACACTGATTATAATAGTGGCCAAAATGTAGTATGGAATGGTCAAGCCCCTACCCATTATTATGTTGCGTAAGGCACCAAGCAATCCCATTAGGGCGACAAAATAGTCATAAGATTACTAAAGACCTTAACACAGTAGTTGTCTCCAAATGTGTCAGAAAGATCATGGAGATGAATCACTTTGGACTCTACAAGCTTCAGTGATGCAAAGAAAAGAGAACCAATGTGACGTGATTGAAAGGGTTGAACTAACACATCAAAAAAAAAGAGGAACCAAAACCAACCAAGGGAGAGCAAGCAAGCTAAAGGAGTTCAGCACAAGCAATTGAAATTGCAGGGTTAGCCAAGTGAACTATGATTATATTGCAGATATGGATATTATGGCACAACCCCAAAATGCAAGGGTGAAGATTGGAGAAGCAATGTCATATGACATGGCACCTTCGTGAATGCAGCAGCTTGTATTGTCTGTGGTGGTGGCATGAACTTGTGGGACAAACTTTGCAGAAATGATAGGCAGTATATTAGTGTGCCCAAATCTCATCTTCTTGCAGTTGTCAGGAATGCATTGAAGACAACAGAAGATTGAGAAAAGAAGAATACAACAAAAAAGGAACAAAATACGACAAAGAGAGATCAACTACCTGTTCATTATTGTAAGGACTTGTGTTTGGATTTCAATTTGTGAAATGACAATCCACAAGTATAAGAGAACCCTGAGAAACAACATCATCAATAAGCCCAAAGATCAAAACTTTGAAGTGTCCATTGACAAAGCAGGTGAGCAGCAAACATTGAACAAACAGAAAAATCATACTGGACTAAGAAATTCTGTCAATGGGGTCAACCCCATTGCTTTGAACCCATGTTTGATACAATACTCAAAAACCATTTATTCATTCTGATGGTATCATTTGTTCTGCAACATGAGCAAGGGATTCTACACTTGATGACAACAAAGGCAATCACACACTTGCAGACTCAACAACTTCATGTCTGAAAATTGTAGATTCATTGGGCTCTTGTGATATATGACTTGCTTGTCATCATCCCTGCCATAAAACTCAATGCAAAATGTCCAAGAGCAAAAGCAGGATCCTTGTATACACACACACACTCTCTCTCTCTCTCTCCCTTCCTTCATAGTCCCTGAATTCCTTCCAAAACTCTTCCATGTGTCTGAGGCCTGCCACTCAACAAAAGCTTTGGAAAAACTTGTTGTACCCCATCTCTTTTTTCACAAAAGACATATTCTTCACCAGACAAATTTCAACCTAGGGTTTGCAGATTTTTCTGAAAACAACAATACTGAAAGTACTACTTCCTTGAGATTCACTCACAAATCGTGAGCTCCAGGAAAAAAGAAAGAAAGAAGGAACATGGAGGATAGTTTTCAACAAATTCACTAACTACAATCAACAAGCTTTGAACCAGGAAAGGAGAACAAAGTGCTTGCATTTGTGAAAACTGCATCTGCCAAAACTTCCTCAGTTACCTCCAGAAGTGATGCAACATGTGAGAGAATGGCACGCAGATTTGCTGGTTGGTTCAAAGCTCCCTTTCCAATTCCTCCTCTTCCATTGCCTGCAGATTTAGAATGCAGTTCCTCTTCATGGCAGCAGTCGGAATTTGAGGATGGAACTGCTGCTGTTGCTGCTGGATCTCCTGGTACCCAAAAGAGTGCAGTGGGATCATCAACCTGAGGAAGAGCATCAGGGCAATCTGTTTCCAACAAGAGTCTGTCTCTTGGCACCTGCTGCCATATGCGTCGAGCTTTCTGTGGCTTCACATGTGTGTTGAATCCGGAGAAGGAGAAATACGCTCCATGCTTGGCAAACACTTTCACAAACTCCGGAGAGCCTGAATAGGAATGGAGGATGATGCCTGCAGGGAAACTCCCCATCTCCTCTAGCAAACCTTGCAACGATCTGAAAGCTCGTACACAATGGATAGCAGCTGGTCTCTCAAGTTCTCTCGCAAGCTCCAGTTGCTGTCGCAGCACATCCACCTGAATGCTTTCTTCCACTTCTCTGCCTCTGATGCTTTGGCAGAGACCGATCTCTCCTACTGTGGAGCATGGAACGCTTTGGAGCATGCATCTGAGCTTGGACAACCAGTCTTTGGATCGCTGTGAAGCCCACCATGGATGCAGACCAAAACAAGGGATGATGCAGGAATTGTGCTCACTCATCTGTCGCACCTTCTCCCAGTCTGCTTCCGAGGTTCCATTCACTGCCATCCACTTCACGCCTGCCTTTGTTGCTGCTTTGATCAAGCTCGGTGCTGTGTCGACTATTCTGTTGTCTTGTAAATGGCAGTGCACGTCGAAGAGCGGCGTCCTCGTAATTGCCATAGCCATGGCTTTCCAAGCTTATTCTGCTACTCTTCCTCCCTTCCTTCCTTTCCTTCTTCCTTCCTTCTTCTACTTCTGCGAAAAGTTTCGTCTGCTTTCTGTGACCCTCTCTTCTTCTGGATTGATGGCGCGTCCTCTCTCCCTCTCGTTTGTCGCCACTCCTCTCTCTTTCGAATCTCGAAACTTGTCTTTTCTTTGAGTTGCTCTTGAGAGTTTCCTTCCGGAGAAGCAAGCAATCTTATCGAGGATTTTTGCTATTTTTTTGCTTGTTTTACTAGCTTTTCTTTGCTGCTGGTAAGTTGGGGAGCAAGAGCAAAATTCCTGTTGTCGATATAGCCGGAATCGGAGCTTTAGGTCATTCGTTTATGTGCAGAACTCCTGCATTTTATGGAGTGCTAGCATTACTTTTGTGGAGTAGATCAAGCAATCAACGACAAACAAACTTCTGTAGCAGAAAAGATCGGAGCTTGCAACAACATCATGTCATCACACGCGCACACAGCATCGCTCTTTTGCATTTGTTGTCCGCCAAGGTTTGTGGAAGTATTGAAGATTGAAGAAACTCCCGGGCTGGTAAGTGGATTCTTCTTCTTGCATGCTGTTTGATTTGTTCCTCATGTTCCTTGGATTCTTCTTGCATGTCAACTGTTGATTGTTTTCTCATGTTGCTTGGATTCTCCTTGCATGTTGTTGATTGTTTTCTCATCTTGTTTCTTTCTTACCAGATTGAAGATTGCAGGTTTTCTTTGAAAGAGAAGTAGAAGAAGCAGTAGAAGAAGGAGAAGCAGAAATCAGAAAATACAGTAAAAAGACTGAACCAGACTAGTCATGCAGTCGCAAGAATTTATGTATTGGAGGAGAATCATGCATGCATGTTCTGTATACTAAAAGCTTACAGTTCTTTGTCTGTTGGGATTTAGGTGATAGGGTACTTTGGAGGACACAGTGTTGCATCAAAGCTTACTGCAGAGGTATGGCATTCTCTTTCTGCAGACAGAAGAGAAGCTCTTCTTCTTCTATTATGCATTGAAAAATAGAGGATTGTCTGACTTAGAGAGTGTATCTAGTTCAAAGTATTGTCTGTCAATGGAGAAAGCTACACAAGCAAACTTTTGGAGTTCAGGATTTCTTGCAAGAATACCAGAGTGCTGTGCCTCAAAACACCTCTTGGCAAGCATCTGATCAAACTTGTGCCTTAGATTCCCCTCCATTGTCTTTTAGAGAACCCAGCTGCAAGGTGGTTAATCTCTTGATAAAAGTTCCTCAATCTCAGCTTGCTGTTTGCAGACTAGAGTGATGCTGCTGTCAGTGATGCTCAACTCTACTTACTGCATCCAGGCAATGTTCACACTGCCAGGTATTTTTTTAACGTTACAGGATTCCAACGATGTGCTCATCTTTTCCTATCTATCTATGTCTTTGGTTTCTCTTGGTGACAGCCTCACAAATCTTATTGCCATACTGAAAGCTAGAGATTTCAAAGTTGTCTCTTCTGCATCCACTTTGGAGCTGGAAATGTAAAGGATTGTTGCATCTCTTGTCACCCATTGTGATGTGACAGTCTCTCTGCTTCTTACAGTGAACAAAGAAGCTACAGATCCAACTATATGACACTGGAACAAAAAAGAATACCAACTGGAACATAAAAAGCAGCCATTCTCTGTGAGGAAAAGGATGCACCTCTTGCTGTGTGGATTGAAGGTCTCAAGGTCTCTTCCTTCAACAACAAGGTACCCATGAATGAATCTGATTTCCACCAAAATGAAGAAGGAACTTCCCATGCCAGTTCCACTCATCCCTTCCTCATCATGCCTTGCATCCTTGGAGTATTTATCTAAACATTGGCCAGCATACTAGAGCAGGGATTCAGACAATGATTTGTGCAGTCTGTGAAGAACTCCATCAGCTCCTCAATTATACTCTGTGATCCTTTGTATACTGCTCACCCTAGATGATCAATCCTTGACCTGGTACTGAGGAGGTATGAAGTTGCCTGAATCATGTACAGTGCAAAATCTTTGCCACCTCCTGAGGTTTAGTTTTGTAATTTCTTGAAGATTTGGCTTGAAGAAGATTTTTTGCCTGTGGAAGTTTCTACAGATAATGGAAGAATGGCATTTGAAGCAATCCCCTTGGAGACTTGTGACATGTTCCATTGCATGAAGAAGAAGCCACCTGACCTTGAACTGTGAGTACTGTCACATGTAGGCCCAGGGTGGGGGCATTCCTGAAAAAGGGGCATAGGGATGACAGGGTCGCAGCTGAGTCTGGCCCCACATTTTGAGAATGCCCCATCCATGGGCTGTACCCATTGCAAAGCACAAGGCAAACAGCATCATGGACCTAAACATATGTGAATCACAATCTGCAGGAGGGGGAGGGTTCTTATGCCTACACCTCAAGAGTGTGAAGGATCTTACACCTATAAGTAGGCACAACATCCCTCCAACTCTCAATGAGTGGGCGTAAGATCCCTCCTATTTCCTATGAGGGATAATCAGTGGTATAAGGTGCCTTTCAAATACACTTCCGAAATTAGGGGAGGCCTTGGGGATCAAGCTTTCCATTTCAGGAACACCTCTGCCCTAGGGCGTTACCTTAAACTCTATTTCATCCCTTTGGTTATCTAACAGACCTCTTGAGGTGAATGGGCTTCCCATTCATGCAAATCCCTTCCACCTCAAGAAAAACCCTCTCTTCAAAAAGATCAACAAGCATTGCACTGCGGGGTGCCGACCTCTCCCTTTGGCTCTCAAATTATGCCCATCAAAAGATATGAAGTAGGAAATGTATGCTCGTCACATGGACAAGCAACATAACAAATAGCCCATCAAAAAATATTGTAATAAAGAAGTAACCTCTCACTAGAGGAGAGGCTAAAATGAACCAACACTTCCATTGGTAGGTTGGTACTTGGTATCTTAACCTTCTTGAGTGGGGCCTCTTAAATATTAAAACTTACATCAACTTGGGAAATGTTAAAATTAGACCTTGATCCGGTCTAATAGTTAAAAAGTTATTGTTGGTAGGTTGGTACCTTAACCTTCTTGTGTGGAGTGTCTTCAAATTTAAAGCCTACATCAACTTGAGAAATGTTAAAATTAAACCTTGATTTGGTCTAATAGTTAGAATTTTATAGCGTTCTGAAACAACCCAAGAAAAGTAGGGAGTCTTAGATTTTTTTATCATGAATCTCATTTGAGATGTTATTAGAGGATTCAATCAAAGCCCAAATGAGGTTGGAAGATTTTTTTTCACTAAGTTACTAGTAAGTTGTGAATTAAAAAATATATAATGATGGGATATTTATAATGGTTAGAACTATCCCAAAAACAATTTGAGGTGTTTATTAGTGTTGTGTGGTTATTTGAATTTTTTAATAAGCATTAATTTCAGTTCTTTAAAAAAAATTAAATCAAAGAATTTTCCGTTTCAATTATTTCATAATCAAAGAACCGCCATTCCAATTATTTCATAAACATCAAAGAATCAACAACTTTCACAAAAGTACTGAGAACATACCAATGATCATAAAATCAAACTTTTAAATTAGTTCAAATTAATTATAAAAGTTCAAACTTTTCCTTGTTTTTTTTAAAAAAAAATTATGCTTCAATATTCACATTTTTATTTAAAAGGTCAAAATTTTGTCAACCCATCATATATTAAATGCATTTGTTAAAAGGGCCCGTCACATTGAAATGAAAAATGAAAACTAACTTGTGCACCACATTAAGAATTTTTTTGAAAAATTTCATCAAATAATGGGGACCATGTCTAGTGCATTGTTGGATGCCCTTCCTACAAAAGGGAACCTATTTTGATATGCACAAGGAGCATGCAAAGCAAGTTTAGTGATAATGTTTTCATAAGACAGAACCATAATTCATAATTTTTTGTAGGAAAGAATTAGGTGACTTTTCTATATGCTCCAAATTTTTTAAGGTGCACCAAAATTTTGTGATGACACCATATAAAAACATTATTATTCTGGGAATCCAAAATCCCGGGATGTGTTTATTCAGCTTAATTTTTTCAGAGTATATAAGGCCTGCTTTACACTAGGAGTCAGGGCTGAAAAAAATTGGGGGCCAACTTTGAGTGGCAGTTTTGGCTTGTTGTTTGGCCCCGAGTTACTAATAAATACTGGAACATTAGAATTATCCGTAAAGTAAGGAAAAACACAGCACCAAACCCTGAGTTTGGTCATACACAGGGTGAGATTTTAAAACAACCTGCGAAAAAACGTACGTTAACATTCAAGGAGGGATGAAACTCAAAAAAACCATCAACTTTGGTAGTAAACTGAGTTTCATCCTGTCTTTCCTTTCTCTTCAGCGCCTCCACTGCTGCTACATATATTTTCAATGTTCCTAACTGTACAACTACTATAATTAGTCTCGACCCTTGTGGCTCAAATGCTGAGTTTCAGCATTTCATACTGAGTTTCAGCATTTCATATTGAGATTTAATAAAATGTTTTACTTTGCGAATACCACTGAAAGACAAGATAGGGCCCAAAGATAGGGTGAAGACAGGGTTACTTTATACATAACTCCATTGAGTTCAGGATATTAATAAATGCTGGACCTCCAATTACAAAGAAAAAATGGCAATGCTTTATGGTAAGGTCCAAGGCCATGGGCAATTATTGGAGTAAGGGCTCTCATGATGCCCATGGCCAAGGGCATTGAATGGTGTAAAAATCAATGATTTTTTTAATTTTTTTTTCCTGTGATACTAGCAAATATCCAGCGGGTACCATCGGGTATCACAAAAGAAAAAAAAAATTTGCAAGGCATTTTGGAAATGGAAACACTGGCAGGTGTGGGCATTCCATTTTCTAAAATGTCTTGTGAGTTCTGACACACCATAAGAGTTCTTCCAAATACACTAGGAAAATTGTCTGTCTGAGGTTTTTACATTAGACGGAAAGTCACCTTTTCCTTAGGTGCTATGCTAGTTTGACCCACTTTGCAATTCCCTTTTTATCCCCAATTTGAGTGTAGCCATAATAAAGTGAGTCAAATTGGGTATAGTGTTTCAGAAGTTGGCGGGTTCTAATTTTGAGAAGGTGCAAATTCAACCTTCTTTGTAATCCCTGTTTCATCCCCAATTTGAGTGTTGCCATAAATTGAGCCAAATTGGGGTAATACTCTGTTTCATGAGAGTAGATAATTAGCTCCAAAGATTGGATCTTATTTTGAGAAGCTTGATTCAATGATGACAATGAGCAGCAGCAGTGAAGAAGTGAGGGTGAAAGTCCTGTAAGCCCCACTTTAACTGAGACAACTACTAGTTTGGTCCCGTCTTTTTCATGTGCATTATTTTCATCCTGACTTTTCATTTCGTCCCCAGTTTATGCAAACCTGAGGCTTTGTAGACCAGATCGTCAATTCTTTACAGATAACTCTAATATCTAGGGCCTTTATAGTGCAAATAAAGATGATGAAATCTTCCAGTAACCTGGAGAATCGGGTGTGGAAAACAAATTCGCCTTTTCTATAGTTATATGATCAAGTTATCCATAAAGTCATCCTCTCTTTCACCCCCTGTCCCCTCTTTCAGTGGTATTCGCAAAGTAAGAAAATTCTATTAAATCTCAGTATGAAATGCTGAAACTCAGCATTTAATGCACAAGGTTCGAGAGTAATCTTATATATAAATTCACTACGTGCGTGCGTGCGTCCGTCCGACGCGACAGTTCCGCGTTTTAATTGCCCGGGCCCGGCGCTAAACGGAGGGCGGAATTTCCTGTTCCCAGTCTGTGGGCAAAGTTTAGGTTAGGACATTCTAGCGCGGAACGGAAGAACGGGGTGACGGGCCGGGTCCGGTCCGGACTGTCTGTGACGGAGCTCCAG
>Ga0116228_10001163_pt1 | contig 21539 bp, 12 predicted proteins | sample S1TSphfallax_2_FD_89694 | JGI IMG/M metagenome (GOLD analysis project Ga0116228, IMG submission 89694) | Host-associated microbial communities from peat moss isolated from Minnesota, USA - S1T2_Fc - Sphagnum fallax MG | ecosystem: Host-associated > Plants > Peat moss > Unclassified | place...
GAAATTAAACAACTGATAAATTTCTCATAAGTATCGGTTGAAGGAGGATTCCTTGATGTAAAAGCCGATTCTCCTAACATACATGTTGTTGTATGTACCAAGGTTCGATCTAAATACATGATGAGGCGCAAAGGAATGGAACAAGTGGAGGAAGGTAGTTCACCTACCAAAATGACCCAAAAGCGAGCACCTACTAAATGAAAGAAATTCAAAAAATGTTACAATGGATCTAAATGGGATCCAAAGAATGACAATGGGCAAAGCGAATTGGGTTGGGTGGCTTGTTTGTTGTTCATTGGATAGTTCCATAACCAGACCTATTGGAGAGTTTTTGCACACCTAGGAGTCCATAGAGGATGGACGCATTAAATAGTTGTTTGTGGTGAAAAGATCACCATTGACCAAACATTAATTACTTAGCAATTTGGCATCAATGCTGAAAGAATAGTTGGTGCAGTGAACGCATTGGTCAAAAAGGCCCAAGTTGCTTTCAAGAACATAGTTAAATTGGATGCGTTTGTCAACAAAGAATAGTGGAGTGTCATCTGGATGAAGGAGGAATACCACGCTAGGTTTGTGGTAATTTTGCAAATCATTTACCAATGATAAAGATTAACTTATTTCAGTAATTGCATTGCCATTACTCTAAATTTGGCAAACAAGGGGAAAAAAATCATTTGGTGCTCCATAAACCAAATGTTAATAAAACTAACTCGATGGACTGAGCATTAGAAGCATATCACAACAAGGTTAACAACACTTGACAGGAAGGCAACAACATGTTACTTTGGACCAGTTATAAAAGTATGTTTACGAGATTGGTTTCCCTTGTTAGAGGAAGATGCACTTGTTGACTCTCCAAAACCACAATTGATTCAAGAGAGAGAGAGAGAAAGAGAAGAACATGTTGCTATGGATTAATCTAGAAAACCCTCTCATGAGGTTGTGACCAAGGAATAATTCATTAGTGAGCATCAATCGATGCATTTAACTAACATATTGCCACGACCAATTCAATAGTCACAATGGGTGAAGATATAAACTAAGCTCTCAACACCAAGGGACTAGCTAAATCCAAAACCAACTAGTTCACCACTGAAGAAAAAACCTTGCACCCGTCAATGAATCATGATTATGGAGAGAGGTGATGAGGACATGGAAGTTGATGTTCCTATGCAACAAGATGATGAATCAATAAGGACAAAAATGACCAATTCATGGAGGATTGAAATGAACCTAACTTTGAACAAGTACCAAATCAAAAGCTTTTACCTATTCAAAAAACTTTTGCTCCTACAGAATAAACTAGCAACCCGTTATCAACAGGTATAGAACTAATTCAACCAGTTTAACTAAACTTGTTCAACCAATTCAATCTATACCTTGTTTATATATTTTTTGAAACGTCAGCAATTTTGTTCAACATGAAAGTTTAAAATAGGTTACACTTTTCTTTGAGTAAGCAACCTTAATTGCTTAAACTTGGCCTTAAACAGTAGACACTTTAGATGATTTTGAGAACCAAACACAATATTGTTGAGAATTTGTTAGAGGACAACAATAACTAGTTACAGGCCCATTGTGTAGAACTGGTTAGCCATAAACAAGCCTTACAAAAATAAAATAAGGACATGGCTACTATGAAAACCCAACTCCTTAAACTATAGACAAAAAACAAGCATCTAGTTGTTAAAAGTGTTGAAGCTGAAAGGGTAATCAAGAAGGCTAAAGCTATGTAGTTGGAATACAATGAATTAAACCACACTCATTTCAAAACTTATAATGACTTAAAGGCCCTACAAACTAATTTTAACCAATTAACAAGGGACTATGGCAAGATGGAGGCCATTACTATATAATTGGATAAGAATATATTAGGGTTAAAGAACACTTGTTTGTAGCTGAAGGAATAGTTGATGAAAGTCAACATTGACAGGGAGAATCGTACCCATGAACTTCGAGTACAAATCCAAGAATTGAAAGGCGAATTGAAGACACTTCGTCAAGCATTGGGTAAAGTTTTTCAAACCACATACATGGATAACTAATTGAAGGAGTTTGAGAATTACTTTTGGACAATGCCTTGTTTAAGGTATAGAACCAAACATTAGTTGATAAAAACCCAAAATGGAAGGAATGGTGGCAAATTGTACAAAAGATTACAAAGGAACAAATTTAAGATAGTTTGGAAATAGCTCATGCAGATGAAGAAGCCTACTTGAATGAACTAGTTGCATACTGGTTATAGTTTGAAGGCTATACATTTGACCAACTTACTGGCAAATTGGTTGAAGAACTTGTTATTGTTTTCCATAAGTTTTCATTTGTGCAGGTAGCGACTATAACTATAAGTTCTTGAAGTAATTCTATTATCACTACCACTGAGGAACTAGAGCCAATCCGAGGAGGAGCAAAAGTGGCCATTCTTTATTGCACTTTGTTTTTGCCCATAAAACCTATGGAAGTACTTGCTATAGTTGTTAGTACTCATGTAGAAGGATTGGAAAAACCTATTATTCCAAAATCCATACCATTAATTATACCAAAGATTGGGGTAGGTGTAGAGGTTACTTTGATTAACATTGTTACACATGCCTCTAAAGTTTTCAAGATTCCAAATACAATATTAAAGGACACACTTGTTCTTGAGAGACCAAAATTTCAACTGATCATTTTAACTAAACCTATTGATACCATAAGTGAACAACTTGTTGGTGATTTGACTGCAAGAGTTAAACAAGTAGTTTTAGGTGATTGATTTTGAGGATGAAATCTGGTTTTCAAAGGGGGTTAATGTTAACTCAATTTTTCAAGTGTGTATATACTAATTGGTTGTTACTAACTGGTAACTAATGAAATAATATAATCTTGAAACTTAGTATAATTATTACTAAATAATATGACTATTGATGAACTAGTTTATTGAAATAACTAGTAATAGGTAATAAGTGTTAGGGTAACTAGTGGGTTAAATAAACTTGTAATTAGCATGCAAAGTAATCGTTTGTTGACAATAACATGTTAGTTTAAACATGTGACCAATAATTGTTGTAGTTTAAATTTAAGTTTTATCAACTAGTGAATGTTTAATTTAAAACAATGTTACGTTTGGTATAAATAGAAGGATGTAAGAATTGACATGGAGATCTTTTTGGAACTTGGAAAACTTTTGAATTTATTGGAACTTCTTTCTTCTTTTAAATTGTAAGATCATTTATTGCTTGTATTCTTGGTCTATGAACAAGTTCATTTAGAACTTGGATATCTTTTATTTCTTTCAATTTGTTATGTAAAATAATATTTATTTTTTCATTTGGGAGAAAATAATTATATATGAATTCTTGATCTAAAGTAACAAGTTGATAAAATCTAAACTAGAATTAGGAAGCTTAAAAACAAGAAATCCTAAATTTAAAAAGAATAAAAAAAACCTTTAACAATCTCTTTGGCATGACTCCCTGTAATAGGTATTCAAAAACACTTTGTAACCACTCATGTTATAATGTGAATAGGTGGGCATCACAAGTTTGATAAGGTATTCCAATAGATTCAAATTGGTTGGGTAACCTATTCAATGCATTTGCCATTAGATGAGACCTACCAGGTTTATATAAAATCTTAAAATTATATTCCAAAAATAGTAAGAACCATCTAGTTAACCTGCCATAAACTTGTGGCTTGTTAACTAAATATACTAAAGCCATATGGTCTACATAGAATGTGAACTTGTTGTTTAACAAGTACCGCCTAAACTTGTGTAAGGTATAGACCATAGCTAGAGCCTCTCTTTTTGTAGTAGTATAGTCTCTTTCAATAAAATTTAATAGTCTTGAAGAATACATAATAGGTTGATCAATTTTACATGTTGAATTGTGGGCCAATATTACCCCTACTACTAGCTAAAATGCATAAGTATGAACATGAAATACTAGTTCCTAGTTATGATTGATAAATGTAGGAGCTTGAAAGTATTGGTTCTTGATGTTTTCCCAAACGATTTAACAAATTCAAGAGTCCATCTGAATACTTCAATTTTCTTGAGTAAATTGGTAATTAGTGCCATAATAGAAGCAAAATTTATGATGAAACATATATAAAACTATGTCATTCCATTGAACACTTGGATCTCCTAAGGTGTTTTGGGTATTGGCATCTTAACTAAAGCCTCTATTTTCTTAGGATGAAATGTGTTCCCCTTTTTGGAGATTATGAATCCTAGGATAGTTCCAAAATAAACCATGAATGCACATTTTTCTAGATTCAAACTAATGCCATACTTTTTGCATTTAAAAAAACATTTTTTGAATTTTTCTAAATGGGTGGACATGTTATTGAAAACAATAAAATTATCCTAAAAGATCTTCACGAATACATCAATGTACTCGTGGAAAGCTTTGGTAAATGCCCTTTGATAGGTTGGTGGTTCATTTTTGACCCCAAAAGACATTACAACTCGTACAAATGCCCCCCAATCATTAACCAAGGTGGTTTTGTGTCGGTCCTCTAGTGCTATGAAAATTTGATGGTATCTAGAAAAACCATCTAAATTTGTATAAACCTCATGTCCAACTACAATATTAATAACCTCATCAGTAAAAGGTAACATGTATAGATCCTTCTTGGTGGCAATGTTCAACTTTCTTTTAAAAACCCAAGTTGATATTGGTCAATTGCTTTTCTTTGGTGATAGTCTAGCCAACAATTCGAAGGTTTTGAACTCATATTTGAATAGGTGTCTCATCAATTTCCATTTCTCCTACTTTAGGTTGGAAAAAAGTCTTTGGCAAATGTTGTTTGAAAATATCAAGGGGTATAGTTATTTAAACAAGTAATATAGATATCGGTTTGATAGGTTTATGATACATAATAGGTAGTATAGATATTGGTTCAATAGGTACATATATTTGTTCGACTAAGTTCAAACTTGTTGATGAAATCGAATTAATAGGTTCCTCTAATTTGATTAATGTAAGGACAACTATGGTTCTTATTAAAAACAGTCATGGTTCAGTAGCAATCATTATGTCCTTTTTTTCATCGAATATTTTATAATGGAAGTCATAAAAAATTAACATTTCTAGACGCTTAGTTGGTGCTCCAAGTTTTTTTGTAATAGGTATAGTTCTGACTATACCCATTCCTTGTATGGTGATAATGTTATTGCCCCAATTATGAGACACTTTGGCATCTTTCAACCAAGGATGGCTTAACAAAATAAAGTAGCTAAAGTCCAGAACACTACTTTGTATCATAGTAAAAGTTATTACGTAAGGAATTCCATGGACAAGAATCTTGAAATCTTTAATTAGACCTAAAGGTTTTTAAATTGTTTGATCATTGATGTGTAAGTTGTAAGGCGTTGGTTTTGGTTTTGATAGACCTAACTATACCCTCAAATTTTTCATAATGATATTAACTCCAAAACCACCATTTAGAAGTACATATTTTATGAAGTTATTTCCTACTTGAACCTATATCACTGCATCTAATGATCAATGGCAATTGAAGCAATCATTAGAAATTTTTTGGAAATAAATGACTAAAATTTTAGTTACAAAAGGCAAAATTTTAATCATAATGGACACATGCAACTATAAGCCTTATAGTCACCTTGGACAATTGGCATAAGACAACTAGTTGCAAAAAACTCCACATGGCATGTATAATCAACCTTATAGTCACATATTGTTTGTGACTGTAGGCATTTCTCATCCATTGACTAGTTGTAGGACTATGTGATTATAGATATGACTACATAAAATGTTAGGCATCATTTTTAAAATAGTTAAATTTAAATGATTTATTATTCTAAAAATCACATATATTAAATACTATATTATTTATATTTATAAAAATAATGTAATATAATAATTCATATTATTTGTAATTTCATAAATTTTCAACCTATGAATTGTTGACACATGTCACTACCTAAGCTAGGCTAAAAATCTAATTTAGATAGCTAGGTAGGCCACCTAATTTAGATACCTAAGCGGGCCTAAGTAGGCACTTAGGTTAAGTAGCTTAATTATGTAGGGTACATATGGTCAACATACCATCATTGACCATAACTATGTAACTTGTGAGGTTTGATCTTTAAACCCCACAGATGAATATCAACTCCTTTGCCATCAAACCACCCCACTTGATGTGCAAATGTAGTGGAATGCATTGTATTTAACCCATACTTGACTTTAAACATTGCACAAACATCAATTTCAATATTTCATATTTTATTAAAAGTTGATTCTTAAAGTACTTTCAATGACATACATGATTAAAAAAAATTCCCCAAAAATGTACATTGATTTGAATAATTTTTTTTTGAATTTTGTTAAATTGAATTACATTTTGATGATGATTTGCTCAAAAAAATTTAGAACACATGATTTATAAATGAAAAATATTTTACGAAATTTTTTAATAATAAATAAATAATCTTCCACATATAAATATTTCATTTTATAAAAATATATATACAATGTGATTGTAATATATCATAATTTTAATTAATTCACACATATTTTTTATAAATGGATAATATATCTATCACATTTCAAAAAATAAATCACATTTAATAATGTTAGATAATTAATGAGTTTGATGGAATTCTAATTTTTATATTTCCACAAATATAATATATAAATTTCATCTAAAATTATGGTAAAAGTTTTATGATAAAATAAATGATATATTTCTTAAACATCTTTAACCTATATTTGATTAAAAATATATATCATACTTGATTATGATTATAATAAGTTGTAATTTTACCAATAAAATTATATTTATATGTATAATGTATAATTAAATAATCATCATATACAATATTTATAAATAGATCATAACTCAAATATACTTTATAATAATATAATAATTTGTATTGTCAATGTAAAAAAACAATACAAAATACCAATAAATAGTTAGACATAAGTTGATTGTCAAACAAATATTGTAATTCCAAAGATGCCACATATGTTTTAGTAACCAAAATATTGTAAATGGAAAAAATATTGGCCCTAGTTGCCAAACAATTACGACTAAGTTGCAAAAACAACTAGGTTTTCATCCATTCACAATATTGGATGAAAAATGTGCAGCTTCATTTTACTTTTCCATCCAAACATGTAATAATCATAAATTATAGTTGCATTTGCGACTTCATTTGATTATGTCAACACTATAGTCGCATATGTGACTATAATAGTCGTATATATGACTACACACATTTACGACTAAAATGACATGTAGGACTAACCCAATTGTAGTTGTAAAAGTAGTTGATTTGGACACTAATCACATCTATAGTTGTAACCATATGGTTGGAATGGGCAAGGTTCTTTTAGTGAATTGTCAATTTTGGTACAATAGGTTTTGATGGTATTAAATTAAGTATGTAACGTTTGAATTAGGTATCATTTGCAACAATTGTCCCAAGTTCAAAGTATACTTGGTTTCCAAGTCTTGTGTGATGATATCCTTTAGAATTTCTTCCAAAGTCTTATATGTTGTAACATGTTCTAGGGTCACAAGTTGCTGATTTACATCATGGGTTTGATTATTTTCAATTGGTTGAGCTATAGTAGTATTATTAGGCAATTTGACCCAATTACTCTATAGTGGCTCCTCATTGGTTGTAGTAGGTTGTTTATCAATCCCACCACGTTGTAATTGTATTACAGTTTCAATGAATGAATATCGTAGATGTTTCTTTCATTGCCAATTTTCGGTTCCTTTAGCTTTAATCAATTCCCTTTTCTTTCAACACTTGTTGTTATGGTTGTTGACTATGATTAGTAATAGTAGCTACCACAATGACTGGTACATTGTTAGCGTTAGGTGGTTTAGGTGTTGTTGTAGCATTCCAACCAACAAGTTTAATTTTGAACATGTTTTGTACTTCAATCTTTTTGGGACATTCTCCATATCTATGTTTTACACTATAACAAATTATATAGGGACATCAAACAAGTATTCTAACTAGTTTAGTAGGTTGTGTTTTAATTTTTGCTAGAGGTTTTGTAGACTTGATTATGGTGGTTGGTACTATTGGTACCTTTTTTTTCCTGTTATGATAGGTGTCAAGTGTATGACTTGTTTTACCACAACTAGTACATGTTGATGATGACTTAGCTATAACAATAGGTATTATTGGTTTTAGTCACTATATTAGCCTTTAGTGTGGTTAGTAGAACATTATAACTCAAACTAACAAATACATTTTTTTCACATACTACAATGGTTTCCTTGTGTTCAATCAAGGTATCTTTCTTCATACATGTTATTACTAATATCATATCAAGTAGTAAACATGCTCTAAAAATAGTGGCGAGAAAAACATTTGTTGTTCTAACTTATAGACAATTAACTAATTTCAATAAGCGTTCATAATAAACCTCAACACATTCAATGGTCTATTGTTGTATGTTTTGCAATTGCATGTAAACTTCTTCATGGTTCTTCACAATTTTGAATTACTTGCAAAATGTTTGCTCCAACTTTTCAAAAGTGCAATTTGGATGGTATTGGACAAAATTTTCACCCCATTCAGAAATACTAACTCTAGGAGTAAAACCAAACAAGTTGATGATGCCAACTTCCATTGTTTCACCATTAGCTTTAATGGTCTTCTTGAACACTTTGATGTGAACATTAAGATCAGTGTCTCTGACATAGGTTGGATATTGTAACTTCTTGTAAGGCAGCTTGTTTGCTAGTTATTGTATAGGTTATACAATAGGTTATTGATACCATGGTGGTATAAACAACAAATGTGGTACCATGTTGGTTATAACAACAAATGTTTTCCTCACCACTATTTTTAGAACATGTTTACTACTTGATATGATATGAATTATACCACATTAGTTGTGTAGAAATAGGTAAAACATTAGTTTACTTGTTATAATTGGTGTAACAAGTTGTGACCAAGTTGTTTGATAATTAACAGGTATTGTTGTATGACCTATATTAGGATTCATGGCTTGATTTCCTAATGTAAATACATTGGGTATTACTGTTGTAATGGTTGGAAGTATAGGTTGATGAACATTCATCACATCCTCCCTCAATAATTGCCTTAATCTATCATCAACAAAGGGGCAATAGTTGAACATGTGTCCCACCTATTAACAATAAAAACAAGTTAAAGTTCCAGCAAGTTGATTTCTTTCTAAAACTGGTTTATGGTGTGGAACTTGTGATTTCCACCTTGACCAAATATTGATCTAACTGGCCAAGTACCTTGTTGGTATATAGGTTCATGTTAAACAATTTTATGGGTGTTGCTTGGGGCTCAACATGTTCTAAATGCGGTACAGAAATTGATTGATTAAAAGGTCTTTGGTTGATGTGATGTAACTATTCCAACTTGTTGAGTAGTTGGAGTTGTTTTGGACCTTCAGATTAGTAGGTACCAAATTGACATTAGTAGTTAATGGTTGGTTTGGAAAACCAACATATATTACAATTGGTGTAGGTGCACCACTTATGGGTAATAGTAACTTGGGGTTGCAGATTGCCATGGTTGTTTTATGGAAACAATTTCATCACATGGTTGAATAAGTTCATGATTGTCATCATCATGAACATTCACTGCTTGTGTTTGGGTTATCGTTTGTGGTGTTACTTGATGAATGGTTGAAAGAACAGTTGGGTCTTTTTGCACAACCAATTCAGTTACATTTTGATTTGTTCATTAGCTTGTTCCCTTTGTGTTGCATCCGTGTTTGGTGCACACACAAGTTCGTTTCCCATAGGTTGCATTTGCTATTCAATTTGCTTTTATGCAAGTTTTGGAACATGTTGATGTGTGGCATGCTATAGTTGTTTTGTAAGACTTATAATGACTATTCTTGACATCTTTTGAAATAAATAGGTTCTTGGAAAACCCTTGCATTATTTTTGAACATAAAAATTTCAAAAGAAGCCCTCCCAATAGTTAAGAGTTTGTAACAAACTTCTCTTACAAATTGGGTGCTTAAATTATTTCAAAAACTTTAAACTAACTTCACCTTATTCTTTAATGCTTTCAAACAAAATCAAGAAACAACAACTTGAATCCTCAAAATTACACAAAAATAAACAAAACATGATGTACAAATCAGAATTTCAAGTGTGATTACTTTTCAACATGATCTATTAAAATCATTGGGTTTAACCAAAAGTTCTAAGTGTGATTGCTTCTAAATTTTGATCCATTATGTGGTCACCAAATGTTAATGGGTTTTTCTATTCCCATTAAGGTTTTCAACTTTTAAATTTCCAATAATAGGTTCCTAAAACAACAAACATGTACACTTGAACTAAAAAAATTCATTATATCTATAATTTTTATACTACCATGTATTAAATTTGCACATAGCTTCAAGAAAAATATATCTGAAAACAAAATGCTTTCATCTTTCAAATGAAAAAAAAACACAAAAAAAATAAATCTCCTCCTTGAACAAGTTTTTCCTTTAAATTTTATACTAATTAATTCAAAATTTAAACAGTCATAACAAACCATTTAATTAGTCATTAATCATTAGCCAATATTAAATAATAGTCCCATAAATTTAAAAACTACACCCTGTTTAACCACATGTTCCACTACTTGTTCTACCAATTTATATTGTAGACTACTAGTTGACTAATAACTTGTCAACCTACTTATGGTTAGGTTAAATAACAAGTTATCATGGATGCCAATGCCATGGAGTTCAGTCATTTGAATGTTCATCCATGTACTTAACATTTAGTTTAGTTTCAGTTCATTTATAATTGACTTTTAATTCATTGTAGTTAAGTTTTAATTCACTCTAGTCAAGTCTAAGTTAAATCCAAGTTAATTCCCAAGAAACTTAACTAGTCAACTTCAAGTTAAGTCTCGGTTAATCATCAATTATCTCAAAGTTAATTCATAGTTAAGTCTAAGTTAAATCCAAGTTAATTCCCAAGAAACTTAACTAGTCAACTTCAAGTTAAGTCTCGGTTAATTATCGATTAACTCAAAGTTAATTCATAGTTAAGTCTAAGTTAAATCCAAGTTAATTCCCAAGAAACTTAACTAGTCAACTTCAAGTTAAGTCCCAGTTAATTATCAATTAACTCAAAGTTAATTCATAGTTAAATTTCTAGTTAACTTTAATTAACTCTTAATTGACTTTTAGTTAAGTCCTAATTTTTAGTTAAGTTTTAGTTAATTCATAATTAACTCTTAATTAGAAAGGTTTTCGAGTAATGTTTTTTTTGGATGCACACATAAGAGTGTCATTGGAAACTTCATTGAGCTAGGTCCCCAAAGTGATATAAATAGAAGTTGGACCCTTCATTTCTTTTAGTTTGTTCAACATTAATTGTAGGCACGATCTTACACCATAGCCATATCATGTTCTTTTCATATTTATGTTTACATATGTTAACATAATAAATATCCATTTTCACGTTTGTCTTGCACATCTCATGTTCTCGTTTTTAGTTCTTGTGTTTTTATTTTTTGAATCACATAATTTCGTCTTGTTCCTTATTTGAAAGTTAGATTTAGAATTTTCCTTTAGCCTTTGTTCTTATGGATCTTTGTGTCCTTAACAAAAGATAGGTTAAATAACACATTAATTAAATCACTTGTTAAATATAATAACTTGTTTAAATTTATAACCTGTTAGATCACCTATTACTAAAAAATGGGTAAAAATATTACACATGCATTTTAAATTATGACTATAACCATTGATTACAAGATATTATAATCATATAATATGGTTATGGTCATTGATTTTGATGTATTACAATCGTGTAATGATAAATATGATTAAAATTGGTTGATTTGCACAAAGACATGTCTTTTGTAGGGTGAAAACAAAGTTAAGGGGATTAATTGGATTACTTAATTGTAGTTGTAATAGATTTAGTGGAATTCATATTTAAAAAATGAATGATTAAAAAATAAAATTCACAATGGAGTTTTGAAATGATGACATACATTTATCATACAAATAAAAAAAAATGTGGACTCAAAAAGTAAATCATAATAATGTCAAAATAAAATAAAATAAATAAACCACCATGAAATGAAAATTTTAATAACAAAATGCATTGAAACTTTCCCAATACAATTTTTTAATAAAAGTGTCATGATTTTATTTTATTTTATTGTTCAATATTCCACATTGAGATATTCAAACTTTCACATTAATTTTTGAATCAACCACATGTATAATGTCATGGATGCCAACACCATGGAGTTCATTCATATAAATGTTCATCCATGATTTATAATTAATTGTACCCAAACTCCTAATTTAATTTCAATTCATTCTTAATTAGCTTTTAGTCCACTTTCACTTAACTTTTAGTTCATTTGTAGTTATCCCGTAGTTCACTTTAAGTTAAGGTTTAGTTAAATTTTAGTTCACTTTTAGTTAATTTTTAATTAATTCATAACAAAATTTTGGTTCACTTTTAGTTAACTCATAGTTCATTATTTGTTCCCACATGGATGGATATGGGTTGCACATGGTTGTACATGGGTCACACATTGGTGAACATAGGCCACATGTAAGTTGAAAGTTTTTTGAGAAAATTCCTTGAGTTAAATGCCACATGAGTATAAATAAAGGTAGAATCCCACATTATTTTTAGTTTGTTCAACACCAATTTGGAGTGTGTATCTTTGTCATGATCTTGTTCTATTTTTGTCATGTTTTTGTGATGAAGTCCTTTCGCATTTACATCATGCACACATTGTGTTTTTACTTTTAATTTTTTTATTCCATGTCTTGGATTTAAAACTAGGTACGCCTTTGTTCATGTGGTTTGGAAATCTTGTTGTTTAATTATTTTCATGTTTGTGACATATAATGATATTTAAAAGGTAGTCTACCAGTTTTTATTAATTTGTGACTATTGAAATCCATATTTGTTTTTAGTAAAATGGACTTTTATGGTTTTGCTATTGATATAAATTTTTTGGTGAAGGTTAAAGTCAAGGCAAAAGACATATTTTTTCAATAATATTGTGAAAAACCTAATAAATCCTTCTAAACATTCCAATAACTTTTATTCATCTTATCATTGATGGTCATGTGTCATTTTAATACATTTTTATGGATGCATTTAAGTTAAAAGTTGGAACCAAGGAACATGCAACCATTGTTTAGGTTAACATGATGAAAACCATTTTAAATTTCAAGTTTCATGAATGCTTGACAATTTTATATAATAATATATTTATATATCAATGTAACATTGGAATAAGTTTGGAAATAATCTAAATAGTATAAAATGCCCATTTTTTTTTTAAGCATTATGTTTTTTAGATGGATTAAGGTGAAAACACATTACGGGGGGGCTAAAATTGTTGTTAAATTATATTTTTTTGGGGGGTTTCATGAATGAATTTGAAACATGTTATTATTATGTTAAAAATTTTCACAATGTTTTTTGAATAGGACATGTGTTATGATAAAGCTATTTGCCATAAATTCTAAACGTACCATTAGGGATGGAAGGTTTGAGGAATGTTAACTTGATAAATAATGGTACAAAACATTATTGTCATTGGGTGGTTGACGTAAATTTAATTTAATGTTAAGACCATAACACTAAAATCTCCTATGGATAGGCGTGGAGGCACCTTGATAGTGGCAAATCTTGTAGGTATCGGGGTTAGATGTTCAATACTAGCAAATGAAATTAGTCGATGTTGGCAAAGGTTTTTGAAATCACAAAATGCACACAATAAATCAAGTTTTAAAACATAGTAGCAAATATGTAGGGCCAATGTATGGACTTCCATCATCAAAGTAGGAATATCATGTGGACTATCATTAATTATCCATTGACATTGCATGGACTTCAATTGAACTATCTATATTTTCATATAGACTAATAAAACTCATAATCAACAAAGTTGTACTAGGTTACAAATGCAATGAACTAATAGGGATTCATTTTGATTACATATGGACTTTGGGAATAATTATGGAGTTTTATTGACTTGAAAGAACTGTACTAATTTATAGGACATGCAACAAATTATGATGGAATTGATAAGCGAAAATAGAATTCACATGTGATTTAGCATGCACTTATAGAATTACATTTAGATTCACATGGACTTCAATCAAACTATCTTGAATTAATGGACTTGAATGAATGGATTATCACAAAAAATTTCAAATATGACATTACACACAATGAGTGACAATGATTCATTGGAATTGGTTTAAGTACAACAATTTCAGATTCCATATGTTATCATTTGGATAGTTCAAAATTCAAATTTGTTTAGCCAATTCCTAAGTAAAGAGGAATGAAAATGTGGTTTTTCAAATTTGTGTCCTTTTACAAATTGTTTTTCAACACCAAGCAAAATTTCAATACTTATTATATCAATTTGTATCACATTTCTCTTCAATTCAATTTGAATTTAATTCAATCAAACCTTAATCCAATTAATCTAATTCAATTCATGATTTTGAATTAAATTCAATCAAATCTTAATCCAGTTAATTTAATTCAATTCACGATTTTGAATTCAATTCAAATTGCATGTAATGTCATTCAATATTTTCATTTAAATAGAACTTAATTTTCACAAAATCAAATTTGTTTCCATCACTTAATCATCATTGTAGTGTGCAGCGGTGCGCAGCCCAAGTTAGTAGTTAGTACTAGTATTTCTGGCTATAGAGGTTCATGTGGGAAAAATAAACTCAAGCAAATGATCTCTAAGAAGCATCAATGAGTCAAAATTGATGGTCGAATTTTCTCCAGCTTTTACGAATTAGGGTTTGGAGTTTAAGGTCTGGAGCTCAGAGGACCATGTGGTTTTCTTTGCAATTTCGAGCTTTTCTTCGATTTGCACGCAGAATAACAATTACAGCCTTGTTCCTTGGGGCTTAGCTATGAAGGTGTGGTGGGTTGCTACCAGATCCTACACTCGGTACACTCGTCCTCACTTGCAGCATGCGCTTCCACGGGATACCAGCCAGTTCAGTGATCCATTGTCTGCTGCTGGATTATCAGGTACGTTTTCAGTTCTCCTCGTGTGTTCCATTTGAATTGGATGCGAAGGAATTGTAGAACTCCTTTTCATGGGAACCCTAACCGTAGAAATGTAGAACACACCGAAAGAGCTTCCTTCCAATTGTTAGGTGCATTTTAGGGCAGGGAGTAGAACGAGGTCAAAAGGCTTGGATTGAAGAGGACTTTTGTTGCAGTGAAATTTTTTTGCAAACTTTTTGGTACCTACTCAAGTCTTGGGCAATGCACATGCAGATTTTTATTTTTTTGTTTCCGACTTTGGTGATGGGTGGGTGTATTTAGGGGAAGGAACAAGCATGGCATGTCTATGGGAGGATTTCGGACTGACTTCCTTGAATGCTGTGTCAGATTTACACACAGCTATGAAAGAGCCAGGACCAATGCAGGTGCTCAACAATTTGGTGCGACAAGGCATTTGTGTTGGTGCCTACACTTATTCTAGTCTTTTCAGAAAATGCAATGAGATGGGAGATCTCACAGAGGGACAGAAGGTCCATGCTCATATGATCCAAAGCGGATTCAAGCCAACTGTCTATGTAGGTAACACCCTGCTAAGTATGTATGCCAACAATGGCAGTGTGGAAGATGCACACCAAGTGTTCTGCAAACTTGTGAAGAAAGATGTGGTTTCATGGACCACCATGATTGGTGCATATGTGAAGCATGGCCTTGTTAAGGATGCTTTTGAGTCCTTCAACCAAATGCAACAAGAAGGAGTGAAACCGAACAAAGTCACCTGCATCAGCCTTCTGAAAGCTTGTTCTAGTCCAAAAACCTTAGAATGGGGCAAGTTTGCCCATGTTCATATAATTGAAGCTGGACTGGAATCTGATGTACGGGTGGGGACTGCTCTGATCAACATGTATGCAAAGTGCGGATGTAGTGATGAGGCCTTTGAAGTCTTTAGTGGCATGCAACAAGAAGGTGTGAAGCTAGACTACATCACTTATGTGAGTATCTTGAATGCATGTGCTAACCAAGCAGCTTTGGACCGGGGGAAGTGGGTACATTCCCTTGTCAAGAGATCTGGGTTGGAATCCAATGTTCGTGTGGGGACTGCTCTCATTGACATGTATGCTAAATGTGGTAGTTGTAAGGATGCATTTGAAGTATTTCACCATTTGCAAAGAGAAGGTGTTAAGTTGGACAAAGTCACGTACCTCAGCATTTTGAATGCCTGTGTCAGCGCAACAGCTTTGGAATTTGGGAAGCAGGTTCATGCCCAAATCAGGAATTCTGGCTTTGACACTGATATTAGTCTAGTAAATGCACTGATAGGCATGTATGTGAAGTGTGAGTGTGCTAAGGAAGCTTTTGAGCTGTTTCACCACCTAATACAAAAAGGTTTGGAGCCAGATAAAATCACTTACATGAGTATTCTGAACTCATGTGCCAGCCCAGAGGCATTGGAATTGGGAAAGGAGGTCCATTCCCATGCCATCAGATCCAAACTTGAGTCTGATGTGTGTGTGGGAAATGCTCTTATTAGCATGTATGTTAAGTGCAGGGCCAATGAGAAGGCTCTCAACGTTTTCCAGCAAATGCAAGAACAAGGCATGGAGCCAGATGAGATTACTTACATGGGCATCCTCAATGCCTGTGCCAGTCCAGCTGCTTTGGAATGGGGAAAGGACATCCATTCCCATGTCAAGAAATCCAGATTTAACTCTGCTGTTAGTGTGGGGAATGCTCTCATCAGCATGTACATAAAGTGTGGGGCCAATGAGGAAGCTTTTGAAGTATTCCGAGAGATGCAACAGAAAGGTGTGGAGGCAGATAAAATCACCTACATGAGTATCCTCAATGCTTGTTGCAGCCCAGAAGACTTGGACATTGGGAAGCAGATCCATGCCCATATTCTTAGATCACAATGTGATGCTCATGTTTGTGTGGGAAATGCACTTATCAGTATGTATGCTAAATGTGGTGGCCATGCAGAGGCTTTTGATGTCTTCCACCAAATGGAACAACAAGGTCTGGCTCCTGACAAGATCACCTATTTGAGAATTTTGAATGCATGTACCAGCCTAGAAGCCCTTGAATGGGGAAAGGAGGTCCATGCCCACATTAGGCAATCTGGATTTGAGTCTGATGTGCGGTTGGGAAATGCACTTATCAGCATGTATGTTAAGTGTGGGGGCAGCAAAGAGGCTTTTGATGTATATTGCCAGATGGCACGTGAAGGGCTGGAGCATGACAGAATCACCTACCTTGGTATTTTGAATGCATTTGGAAGCCCAATGGCATTGGACTGGGGAAGGCAGGTCCATGCTCATATCAGGAAATCTAGGTTTGACTGTGATGTTCCTCTTAAAAATTCTCTCATTGGCATGTATGTCAAGTGTGGGTGTGAGATGGAGGCCTTTGAAGTGTATCATGATATGCAAGTAAAAGGTGTGCAGCCAGACAGGATCACTTTTATGAACATCTTGAGTGCATGTTCAAGCTCAACACTGGAAAATGGTAAGAAAGTCCATGAACATATTGTAAAATCTGGGCTTCAGGATGATGTTGGTGTGGGGAATGCTCTTATCAGCATGTATTCCAAATGTGGAAGCAATGAGAAGGCTTTTGAAGTGTTCCATGGAATGCAACGGGAAGGTGTGGGGCTGGATAGGATCTCTTACCTTTGCATCCTTAAGGCATGTGCAAGTCAAACAGGCCTTTCTGAAGGAAAACAAATACATCACAACATCACTGAAGCCGGATTGGGCACTGATACCTGGATTGGAAATGCCCTAGTTCACATGTATGCAAAATGTGGGAGTCTTAAGGATGCATGTCAAGTGTTTGATGCCATGCCCCAAAGAGATATTGTCTCATGGAATGTTATGATAACTGCTCTTGCACAGCACGGCTGTGGTAAAGATGCCCTGGAAGTCTTTGGAGAAATGAGACAGGAAGGGGTTCAGCCAAATGAGATCACTTTTATTGGTTTACTCTCTGCTTGCAGCCATGCAGGCCTAGTCACTGAAGGCCAAAGGTTCTTCAATTCTATGTATCAGGACCATGGCATCACACCAGTACTTGAGCACTATGGATGCATGGTAGATATTCTTGGCCGTGCAGACTATTTAAGTGAGGCAGAGGACTTGATTAAGAAAATGCCATTTGAAGCAAATGCTGCAGTTTGGGGAGCCTTGCTCAGTCCTTGCAGGCTTCATGGTCATGTGAAGTTAGCAGAATGTGCTGCAGAACACAGTCTTAAGTTGGAACCACAGGATGCTGCTATGTATGTTCTGCTGTCACACATTTATGCTGCAGCTGGTTTGTGGGACAGTGTGGCAAAGGTGAGAAAGATCATGAACCGCAGAGGTCTCACAAAGGAGCCAGGACTCTGCTGGATTGATGTCAGAGAGAAGGCACATTATTTCGTGGCTGAAGACAGAATTGACCCACAAACAGAGGAGATATACGCTGGGCTGGACATTGGATAGACAGATGGAGGCAGGATACATTCATGACACTTGCTTTGTAATGCATGATGTGGATGAGAAACAGAACGAACAAGCTATCTGCTTTGACAGCAAGAAGCTGTCCATTGGTTATGGCCTAATCAGAATGAACCCTGGGACACTATCCACATCTTCAAGAGCCTTTTGGTATGTGTTGTTCACTGCCAGACTTTGAGCAAGTTGATTCCAAAACATCTGGTAGAGAAATTTTCATGCATTCTGCATAATTCTTTCACCAATTCAAGGATTACTTGTATTCCTTGTGGTATTCCTACATGTAGGGAGTCATTATCACAGTTTGACAAGATTATACATAATTTTCCATTTTGGTTGTGCAGACATCCCAGCCTGCAAAGTGTAAGCTGGAGGGAGTTGAGTTCTATATGCTTGTGTCAGCTTGGGTTACTGAGAGACCTGTGGAAAATTGACCATTCACAAGATTTCTCTCATGAAGAAACTCCACTCTTGAACTTCTGCAATCCAATTGCTTTCATTCTCATGAGAACCATTTGAGGATTGTATTTTCAGAAACTCCATGACAGGTCTGTGATAATTAGAGCCTGATTATTGGAATTGATTCTAAGTAGAACATTTGTGGGGCATGATGATATACTCCCTGCCTTGAGCTTCACGGGCTTGCTTTTTTGTGCCTTGCATGTTTCATGTTTTGAATTGTGTGATTCATGTTTTAATGTTTTCTGCAGAACAAAAAGTTTAGCATGTTCTACAAGCTCCTTTTGGGAGTTGAACCCACCAGCATAGGGAAGTAGGATCTAGATATTATATTTCTTGTTATTTGAACAAGCTTCACTTAATTTTTTATTTATTATAACTTTTTATTGCCCCAAGCTAATGGACGCATGTGTGTAGATTTTGGGTGCACCCATCCAATTGATGGGTTGTTTTGAAGTCTACCCATCTACTTGTTGGTTTCTTCTAAAAATATGAATGTTGAGTAACTGATTTAATCATGCCTCTATATTATTTTGTTTTTTTGGGTTGTCACTTGCCTTTTTGTACCATGAGGTTTCATATCACTATGAAATGTAAAAAGCAATTCATATGACTAATTTTTAAAATGAAGTTTTGTTTGATAAATATACAAATAATTAGCTTTAATTTCTTTAAATCTTATTAAAATGAGATTCTTTAAAAAATTGATTTGAAAGATTATGCAAGAATTAATTAAAATAACATGCCAATTTTAATTTTTTTGAAAAAATATATAATTCGTTTTTGAGAAATGAATGTTCTAAATTAATTTGATGTTATTTTAAAAAATTCAATAAGGCTTTGATGAAGATTTAATAACAAAAATCATAATGAAATTAATTTTTAATTGATTAATTTGTTTGTATTGTTATTGCTTTTCATGTTACAAAAATTTATTATTGCTTGAATGATAGACATGCATGTATGATTTTAGGTTTTACCAAACATGTATGGGGCATACACAACTAGTTAAGTTTTAATCAAACCCTACAACAAAACTAGGTAGGGTGTAGGTAAATCCTAATATTGTGATATTGTTTCAATTGTAGTTTTTCTGATCTTGTACATATTCAATTTCAGTTATACAAAATTTGTACTAGAAATCCAACAAATTTCTTAAATGTTTTAGCAACATTTCTCACAACTCAAGTATCTACACCATTATGAATTTGTCACAATGTTGTCACAATTTACTGCTCATATTGCTATAAGAGAAGAAGAAAAAGATCCAAGTTCATAGCTCCATAGCTCTTTGTCTTTTCAAAATTAATATATTCCTAACTATTGTTCTTTTCGTTATGTTTTCTATACTCCTAGTATTGAACATCCCCAAAAAACTAGTTAGGACAAACCCCATAAAAAAAATTCTAGAGCTTCCTTAATCCTCAACTTTCCCACCTAAAGCACCATTTGAACTCCACCTCAATAGTCTTAATCTAACCTACCATGTACTTACTAAACTTGCCTTATCTAGGCTGTCTTAGAATAGAGATCACAATACCTACTCCCTATGCTTATCTCATTTGATTATTATAGTATAATCTTGCCCTTAACATTAACCCCCTTGTACTTTGGATTTCGTCTTTTAAATCTTATTAAAAATATTTGGACTAAAAGAACCTAGAAACTATAGAATAAACCATCCCTTATTCTTGTTTACTTTGTAATTGTCTGTTCTGCAATTGTACTACGTGATTCTACAAATTATTGATCTTCCATTACATGAATTTCTTGAATTTGCTATAGTTGTTCTTGTTGTTATACTTTTGTAATGGTCTGTGCATGGCCATTATCTCCTTCTTTTTGTGAAGTTGCTACTATTGCAATTGCTATAACAAACGAGGTAATTAGAAAGACATCCATAGTTGTAGCATAGTTTGGTGACTCTATGTGAGTAAATACCTATTGTGCTTCTAGTTTTGCTAAAACCTACCTTTTAACTTGTGCTATAGTTTGTTCATCCACAACTTCCTCTATAGTATCTCCTCCCCTCCAATTTACAGGTGAACTTGATTGAACTTCTTGAGCCTCTCCACTTGGACCTATTTCATATTAATTAAAATTTGAAATATTGAAGCTATCCTCAAGAGTTAGAGAAGGTGATTCATCCCTGTATGCTTTAAGCCTTCTTTTGGAGCTGGCTCCATCTACTTTATGCTCATCAAACTTTGCAAATTTATTTGAAACATATCTTAAACTAAGTTCCACTAGATGTCAACATTAGAGGCTTGTAGTTGTAAGGACTTTTGTTTAGTCCTTAGAATTGAGTTTTGCATCAGTAAATTATCATACTTTTTCAATTTGTTCTTGGACATATATGGCTCCATGGTTGTGATTGTGTTCACAACTTTGTTTAACCTTCTTGCATCTTGCTATAGCTTTTGGATAAATTTATTACACACAGCCTGGGTTTTGTCTGTTAAGAATTCAACTAGTTAAGTTTCATTAGTTATTGGAGTAGGAAAGTAACTAGGTTACTTTCACAAGGTTGAATTACTTTCTTTACTTATATTAGTTTGGTTATTTGTGGTTTGGTCTTGTAGTTAAATACCTTGGTGTTGA